>Ga0129302_1001709_pt1 | contig 16198 bp, 11 predicted proteins | sample BlaSprsedimmetaG_FD_94476 | JGI IMG/M metagenome (GOLD analysis project Ga0129302, IMG submission 94476) | Hot spring sediment bacterial and archeal communities from California, USA to study Microbial Dark Matter (Phase II) - Blank Spring... | ecosystem: Environmental > Aquatic > Thermal springs... | reverse complement strand
GACTCCAGCAGCGCGCCCCGGGCAAACAACAACAAGGGCGGATCATAAATTTCGGCAAGCTGCGGGGGGTAATCGGGATCGTCCATTGTGATAAGCGTCGCGTTCAATTCAGCCATGCGGTTCTCCTGCAATTCAATGTCTGCCGCGGCGCCGTGTTGGCGAATGCGCTCCGCTATCTTATCACCCACCACATCGGCCAGCTCGCGCGTGGACGCGCCCAGTACGCGCGCCGGCACGCCAAAACGCGCCAGCAACCGGATAAACTTCACCGTACCGACGCCCGGCACCAGCGCCAGCGCAAGCCAGTCACGTTGTTCTTTGGATAAAGCCATCAATTGTTACCGTCAGCGATGCGCCCGCATCACAAGGCGCGGACAAACAGGTTGCGGAACCATACTTCATCGCCATGATCCTGCAATATGATATGCCCTTCACGAGGCATCAGCGCCAAGGGCGTGTCGAATTTGCCGATGGGCATGGTCATGAGCGACACATCAATGTCAAGCACTTTCCAGCCGTTATACACGACTTCAAGGCGGGAATCCACGAACCGTATATCATAAGAATTCCATTCGCCGGCGGGCAGCGCCATGTTGAACATGGGCGTGGCGATGTCGTACAACGCGCCGCTTCCTTGGGTTGTGGGCGCTTTGCCGTGGTCTCCGTACACCTGAATTTCCATGCCGCCCTGCACCGGATCGTCCGGGTCGCTGCGGAAGAATACGCCGCTATTGGCGCCTTCCGCCACCTTGAACTCCACGTGCAACTCGAAATCACCGAAACTGTCGCCCATCCACGCAATATAGCGCGTGGGCTTGCGACCGGACACATGAAACACGCCGTTCTCAATGGTAAAGACGCCCTCCAGTTTATCCGTAACATTTTTCCAATGTGCGGCGTTTTCTTCGCTGAAAAGATTTGTCCAGCCTTCACCTTCCGGGGCGGGCGTCATCGCTCCCACGGGCAGACGCGGCTCATCCTCGGCGACAGCGACGGACGCTGCTGATGCTGCAAGGGAAATCAGAATGACAAGGGCAACAAATAAGTGGCGCATGTTGGTTCCTTCCTTTTTTTCAGACGACGACACAACCGCCGCCGGGATGATGTTTAATACGGGCGTTGCCCGCGACTGACTCAATCGTAGAATATCTTGCTTTGCTGCGTCACGGCGCATGCCAAAGCCGGCAATAAAAAACGCGCGCTTATGCCGACGAATCCGTCCAAAGCGCTTACATTATCGGTGACAAGGCCGTCCAATGCAAACTTCATTGCGCGGGCACGATGGGCGGCGGTCGTTCAGCGGAAATACTGTCCAACCAGGAACGCCACGCCGTCATGTCCCAACCAAAATCAACGCCGGCCAATTCGCGCAACAAACGCAGCGCCACCGGACGCGCCTGTTGATTTCGTTCAAGCGCCTCCACGAGTAACGCATACAGGGGCGGGGACGGATCGGCGCTTAACGCATACAGAATATCCGATTGCAGCGCGGCATCTTCGTTGTTGTCAAGAACAATCAATCGAAGCCGGTCGAAGGCGTTGGGGCCGCCAAGCGCTGCCAAAGCGCGCGCGGCAAGTCGGCGGAAATACGGTTCCCCGTGATCAAGCAGCGACATCCACTGCGGCGTTGTGTGAGAAGCGCCAATCGCATAGAGCGCCTCGACACAAGCGCGCGCAACGGTCATGTCGTCTGCCCATGCATGTTCTCCAAGAGTTTCAATTGCGTTGAGCGAGCCCATTCTGCCCAGACAATAGGCGGCGATTCGGCGATGTTGTGGCGTTTCAATTTCTGTGCGGAGTGTTTCAATCATAAACGGCGCAAGCGTTCCTTCAAGCGCGGGCAGCGCTGCGTCCAATGCGCGCGCATGATCAGGCGCGCCGCCAAGCATTGTGCGCATGACATAACCGAACACCAGCGCCGGTTCAAGCCGGTTGAGACGTTCCACGGCGCCTGCCCGCACCTCATCGCTTGGGTCGGAAAGGGCGCGTACCAGCGCATTCATATCTTCCATAAACGCATCGCTCACCGGCCACGCCTCGGCGGCGCGCCTGCGAATTTCGGGGTCTTCCGAACCGGCCATGCGCCGCAACAACCAGTCAGCGCTTGTGGGAACAGAAACAGGCGCGACCTCGATGGAAGAATCAGCCGCGGCGCCGGGAATCCCGGCTTTCGGGGAATCGGCTGCGTCCGTTTTGGGAAGGTGTTCGCGACCTTCCGGAAATGCCGGCGGAATTTTTTCGCCGCCCGTTTTTTCCGCCAAGGGAAAAGGGGCGACGGCAATACACATAACCATTATTAAAAGACGCTTTATCATGGAACAACAATTTACCGGCGTATTGAGCGCTTGGGCGTTATGTGGCCACCGGCGCCGGCCCCTCCATCACCGTTTTCAAGACACGGGTAAGCTCGAGAGCCCGATACGGTTTCTGGATGAAATGGTTGGGCGGATTTTCCCGAAACCGGTCAAGTATCTCCGCTTCGCTGTATCCGCTGGAAATGATAATAGGCAGTTCCGGATTATCGTTTCTGATATGCTCGAGAACTTCCTGGCCGTTTACAAACGGCATCATCAAATCTATCAACGCCACCCGTATCTCCGGTTTGTGTTTCTCGTACAGCTCCAGCGCTTCCTTGCCGTCGTCGGCGGTGACCACCGTCATGCCGTGGCGCTGCAACACCTCGCGCGTAAAAACGCGCACGGCCTCTTCATCATCGGCAATCAAAGCCAGCCCGCTGGTTTTCCACTTGTTCAGGGATTTTTCTTCCTGCCGCGTGTCCACCTCGGGCAGCTGTTTTTCCACATCCTCCTGTTTCAGCACGGGAAAATAAAGTTTGAATATTGTTCCCTTGCCGGGCTCGCTGTAAACATTCACGGCGCCCTTGTGTCCGCGCACAATGCCCAGCAGCGCGGCCAGTCCCAATCCGCGCCCGGCAAATTTGGTGCTGTAGAAAGGATCAAATATTTTGCTTTTCTGTTCGGCGTCCATGCCGCAGCCGGTGTCGCTGATGCTCAGGCAGATATATTCGCCCGGCGTCGGGTCCGCGTGAAAATATACTTTTGACAGCGCGCCGGCGTCCAGTGTGGCCCGTTTTGCGCCTACCGTAATGGAACCCACGTCCTCTCCAATTGCCTCCGCCGCGTTGGTAATCACGTTCATCATTACCTGATGCATTTGCGAGACGTCGCCCATGACAGGCGGAATGTTTTCTTCAAAGTCAAAGTGGAAGGTAATCTTTTTGGATACGCCCACCTGCGCCAACTCGACTATTTCCCGCGCCATCTTGTCCAGATGCAGCGGACGCACCACAAAAGTGCCCCGTCCGGAATATGCCAGCATCTGATTGGTCAGCTCGGCGGCGCGCTGGGCGGCTTTTTCAACGCGCTTCAGATAGGTATGCACCGGCGAGTCCTTTGGCAGGCGACGGGTGGCCAGGCTTGCGTTGCCCAAAATGCCGACGAGGAGATTGTTGAAATCGTGGGCGATGCCCCCCGCAAGCACGCCCAGTCCTTCGAGTTTCTGGGCGTGCTGCACCTGTCGCTCCAACGCCTGGCGTTGCTCCTCCGCGCGCCGCCGCTCTGTAATATCGCGCGCGATGCCCTGCACGCCCACGGGCTTGCCGTCGTGAATGATAAGGCGCGCGCTTACTTCCACGGGGATGCGCGAGCCGTTCTTATGGAGAATCTCAATCTCATACTTGCCCACTTGTTCGCCCTGCAAACGACGGCGGGTCATCTCGAGCGCTTTTTCGCGATACTCCGGCGCAATAATCTCATACACGGAAATCTTCGCCGCTTCCTCGCGGGAATAACCGCTCAATCGTTCTCCCTCCTTGTTCAGGGAGGTGAACTTTCCTTGGAAATCGTGCGTGTATACGATGTCGTTGGCTTCTTCAAACAGGTTCTTGTAGCGCGTTTCGGCCATACGGAGCGCCTCTTCGGCATTGGCGCGCTCCGTCACATCGCGCACCAGGCCGCGGAAGCCGCAACGCTTGCCCTCCTTGTCGTACATCAGACTGACCGAGATCTCCAACACCGCCGTCGTGCCGTCCGGGCGCTGCAATTCCCAGTTAAGCAATCCGTCGGAGGTTTCGCCGTCTCGGAGGGCGCGATACAATCGGCGCATTTCTTCGGCAATGGCGTCGTTATGGAAAAATTCCGCGGGATTCCTGCCGATCAGTTTTTCTTCGGACACACCGAGTATGTTCGCCAAAGTGCGGTTGAAAAAGGTGAGGTTCCCCATCAGGTCCATTTCGTAATAGCCCTCGTGAATGGCCTCGAGAATGGTCTGATATTTGTGTTGATCGGCGAAATATACGGCCTCTTTGTGCTTGCGCACCGAAATATCGCGCACAACACATTCAATGTAAGGCTCGGTGGCGTAGGCCGTCATCTCACCGCGCGGCGTGACTACCCGCGCATCCTCATACAACCAGCGCTCCTCCCCTGATTCAAGGCGGCGGGGCCACTCATACCCGCGCACAATCTGGTGCTGTTTCAACTGCGCCCGCAAGTCGCCATGCGATGACTCGCCGGTTAGCTCATCCAGAATCTTTCCCACCGCTTCGTCGGGGCCGCGCAGGCTTTTGTGAAGCTCAAAAAGGCCAAAAGCCGTGGCATCCATGAACAGTACGCGCCCTTCCAGTGTACACCCATAATATCCTATGCTGAAGAAGGGCATGGATGCGCTGCGGCATTTATCCACGATCTCCGGCGGCAATTGTGAAATATCGCTCATTATATGTTCGGTCTCAACTTTCCCGCGCTGTCAATGGCGTTTTTTGACGCCGTTCACACTTACGCCAAGACGTCGCTCCTTTTGAACAAGGAAAAGACGTACGTACCCATCACCATTTGTTGTATGTTATTAAACCGTTTGCCCCGTCCATACTGTAAATTATACATAATATTCCGACTACCACCAACTCCCTTTGGATTCATGGATGCGCACAACATTTGAGACGCGAACACATAGTTGTTGTATTATACCATATTATCAGTTCGTTGTGGGGTTCGAAAACCCGTTTCAAAACATTTTTACAAAGGGACGACGCATGCCTGTAATGACGCGACGACAATTTATGAAAGCCGGCATCGCCGGCGCGGGCCTTGCCGCCGGCTTGTCGGCAAACGCGCCCGCCGGGGCATCGGAACCGCCCAACATAATCTTTTTGTTGACAGATGATCAGCGTTGGGACACGTTGGGATGCATGGGCAACGACATTATCCAAACGCCGCATATTGACGCATTGGCGGCGTCCGGCGTCGTATTCGACAACGCCTATGTATCCACTTCGATTTGCGCGCCCAGCCGTGCCACCTACCTTTCAGGGCAATATGTCTGTCATCATGGAATTAACGATTTTCAAAAGACTTTTTCAGACCAACAATGGGCGGCAACCTACCCCGCCATATTGCATGAAGCCGGATACGCCACTGGGTTTGTGGGCAAGTATGGCGTCGGCAGTGACATGCCTGAAGATAAGTTTACCTTCTGGCGCGGCTACCCGGGGCAGGGCCATTATGAGCAAAAAGACGATCAGGGGAACTATAAGCACCTTACCCAGGTGCATGAGGAAACGGCGCTTGAATTTTTGCGGGAATATGGCGGCAAAAATCCTTTTTGCTTGTCGGTGAGTTTCAAGGCCCCCCATTGTCAGGACGGCGATGCGCGGCAATTTATTTATGACCCCCGTTATTCCGAATTATATGACGACATGGTCATACCGCCGCCGGAAACAGCGGACAGTCGGTATTACGAACAGTTTCCTGAATTCTTCCGCAACAATAACGAAGCGCGCAAACGCTGGGAGATTCGATTCTCCGAACCGGAACTGTATCAACAGATGACCCGCGCCTATTACCGTTTGATAACAGGCGTGGACCGGGTGGTGGGCGCGCTATGCAAAGAACTTGACGCCTTGGGCCTTGCCGAAAACACCATTATACTGTTCACGTCCGACAATGGATTCTTTCTGGGCGAGCACGGTCTCGCCGGGAAGTGGTACGCCTATGAGCCCTCGATACGTGTGCCGTTGCTTGTTTATGATCCCCGTTTGCCCGAAGCGCTGCGGGGCTCACGCCGTGCGGAGATGACCATCAACGCGGATATCGCCCCCACCTTGCTGTCTGTGGCGGGGCTTACCCCGCCCAATACCATGCAAGGCCGTGATTTGACCCCGTTAATTCAGAACTTGGAGACCCCTTGGAGGGAAGATTTTTACTATGAACACACTTTCAACCATCCCGGAATCCCGAAGTCGGAGGGCGTGATAGGTCAACGCTATAAATATATCCGGTATTATGAATCTTCACCACTGTACGAAGAACTTTTTGACCGGCGCGAGGACCCAAACGAAAAGCAGAACTTGGCCGCATGCCCTGAGCATGCCGGATCGCTCCGAAGAATGCGCGAACGCTGTGAAGAGCTGAAGGCTCAATGCTGTCGGAACGGTGACATTTCCGTTGAATGAGCGCCGGCGTCATGACAATATGATGCGTATCGTCTTATAGCCCGCCTGATTGGAAATGCCGAGTGTTTTACTCGTTAATGTGGTCTTTTCTCTCCCTGTGGATAACATGTGGAAAACTCTCTATAAAACAAAAGGGAGCCATCGGTGAAGTACGGAGCGCTTTTCCACATCCGTGCGAATTTATATGAAGTGTATCCGTACTCCCCCTGAAATTTTGCCAATTATCACGAAAAACCATTGTTTTTTTGCATGTTATGCTTCATTATGCTACAATAAGACCGTAAGAAAATGGAGGCGTTTCAATGAGAAACAAAGAGTTGCCTGCGCCAATGGCCTTGTTAATTGCATGCCAAGATGTGGAATATGGCATGACATTGGCGCGTTTTATGGAATCTCCCGCTTTGCGAATAGAGCGGTGCCATGATATGGCAGGCTTGCTTCGCCTGGTAAGCCGCAGTGATTTTGACGCATTGGTGCTTGATTTGGAATTGGACAATCAGGGCGATATTGATCTCGTATCTTTTGTGCGCCAACGGAATCCGGTGACGCGCATGATCTTGCTTTTTGACATGGAACAAATGGAGGCGGCGTTGGACGGCATACGAATGGGCGCTTTTTTCTACCTTCCCAAGTCAAGTCCTCCGTCTGACGTGGCGCTTGCGGTAAACAAAGCGCTGGAGAACCGCACGGTCGCGGCGAATCTGGATGCGTACGAGCAAACGGTGTTCGAGGAATTGGCGGGGCGCACAGACGCCATGCGGCGCGTTATCGAGTTAATCCGCAAGGTTGCCCCCACGGACAGCACCGTCTTGCTGTTGGGCGAAAGCGGTTCCGGAAAGGAGGTGGTCGCGCAAACGCTGCACCGCCTCAGTCCGCGGCGCGACAAGCCTTTTGTGGCAATTAACTGCGCGGCCTTGCCGGAGTCCCTGCTGGAAAGCGAATTGTTCGGGCATGTGCGCGGCGCGTTTACCGGCGCGACAGACGACAAATGCGGTTTGTTTGAATCGGCGGACGGCGGCGCGCTATTCCTGGACGAGATTGGCGACATGTCGCCCATAACACAGGCCAAGTTATTGCGGGTGCTGCAAAACGGGGAAATCCGGCGCGTAGGCTCAACATCCACCATTCGCGTGGATGTGCGCATTATAGCCGCCACCAATCGGGACTTGCTGGACGCGGTTAACCGGTTGGCGTTTCGGGAGGATTTGTATTACCGCCTGAATGTGGTGCAAATACGCATTCCCCCGTTGCGCGAGCGCATGGACGCGCTCCCTGCGCTGGTCAACCATTTTATTGCCCGCTTCAATGCGCGGTTCGCCAAGCAGGTGCGCGGCGTGGACAACGCCGCGGCTCAATATCTTCGGCAATATCCCTTCCCCGGCAATGTGCGGGAATTGGAGAGCATCATCGCTCACAGCGTGATCATGGCGGATGGGGACGAGATAACCGCGTCCGACCTGCCCGACTATGTGCGCCACGGCCTTGTGATGCGTCCCGCCCTTACGTATCAAAAAGAAGACGGCATACCTACTCTTGCGGAGATGGAAGCGCGGCACATCCGGTATGCTCTTGACGTGCTGAAGGGCAATCAAAGCAACGCCGCGAAGAAACTCGGCATATCCCGTTCCACCCTTTGGCGCAAAATGCGCGAGTACAACATCACGGTTCCGTCAGAGGAAACCGACGATTCATGACGTTGGGTTGCGGCGTTTTGCCACAAAAGCGTTGAGAATCCCCTGCTTGGTGCGGTTGCCGCCGCGTTCCGCGGACACGGCGTCCTGCAGTTTAACATCAATGAATTTTCCCCGCCGCTTGAAATAGCAAACCCAAAAAGGATAGTAAAAAACCGCCGTGGCAAGGGTGTTTTCAATAACAGGCTTTCCCTGTTGCCCGCGTCGTCTCATAATGGTCTGCAGCAGCTGTTTGCGCCCCTGCATCACGGCGTCCTTTTCATCAAGCAGAAGGGGCAGCGTTTCCTCCTCCTTCTCGCCTTCGACCAGGGCATCATGCATCTGGAAAATGGCGAAGCAGCCGGAACACGCCTCCACAGAGACGCTTACCACGCCCGGGCCTTTGCGCGAGAACACCTGAAAATCAATCTGATAATGCGGAACCCATACCCGTTCCATACATGGCAGCTGCGTCACCACCCCGCGTTTTTTTTCTTGAGTGGGCGGTTCCAGTCCCAATGCCCCGAACAGGTTCCCCCATCGCCGTCGTCGGAAAAAGGCGCGGGCTTTTTCTGCGTCAACCGAGGCTGGAACATATATCATGAAACGCGCAATTTCTACCGCAGCAGACGGCTGCGTTTCGTCCAACCGTAACCGAGCAATCCAAGTCCAATACCCAGCAATACGGCGCCTGCGGTGATATTTACCACGCGCGAGTGCATGTCATCCGCCCAAAACGAGCCAATCAACACCGGCACGGCGAGAATTGATATAAAGATGCCAAGCGCCATTTGCGTTTCCGCGTCACGTTGGGCCAGGCGCGCCTCGTTGTCTTCCGTCTTCCGAATGGTGTGCATATCATTGCTCATGGGGAAGCGTCTCCATCCTAGTTGAAATAAATGTAGACAAACATTGTGGGCGTCATGGCGACCAGCGTCCAGATGCGCAGGTCGGCCAGACCGGTTTTATAGGGGCACGACAGGTTGACATACTCCTTTTGCAGGATGAACGCCACCCACACCCATGCGCCGATGAAATAACAAACGGCGATCCATTGCGCCCAACTGTCGAAGTGCGCAAGCATTGTATTTATCGGTCCGAACAGCGGCAGAAACAATTTGTCGGTAAACGCGCCCATGCGCGCATAGAAACCGGTTGCGGCGGCGCCTTCTTCCGCCGCGGCGAGAGAACACATTACGAAATGCATTAACGAATTCATTCGGAAACCCTTTCACTCAGCGTCTCCTGCACGACTGCATCCTGAACCACCTGCGCCCACACGAGTCCGCGAATCTTCTCATCAGGTTCGGGTGGCGTAAGCAGGCTAACCACTACGGTGACAATCAAAGAAAACACAAAGGACCACCACGCCACAAAGAGGAACGGGTCATCCGATGGGAACAGTTTTGTTGAGGAGTTGAGCATGAAGCAGAACGCAACGCCGATAACCAATCCCGCCAAGCCGCCCCACCGCGTGGTTCGTTGCCACAGGATGCCCAGCACCAATATGGCGAGGGTGGGGCCTTGAAACAGCGACAACGCCGTCTGGATAAGCACGTAAATGCTTTCCTGCTGTCCGATATATTTCGCCATCGCCACAGCGGCTACAATCAGCACGATGGTAAAAATGCGCCCCACAATCAGCGCCTCGCGTTCATCCATGTCCCGGCCCTTGATCCATTTCCAGCCCCGGCCCCAGATGTCAGTGACCCAGATGGTCGTAGTCGAATTCAACGTCGAGTCCACGCTGGACATAAGCGCCGCAAACAACGCCACGAACATCAATCCTTTCAAGCCGGGCGGCAACATCAACCCGATCATCATGGGAACGGCGCGGTCGCCCTCCACCATGGTTCCGGTGACACGGGGAATAATGATCAGCGCGGCAAGGCCGGGCAACGCCACCATCAACGGGATGAAAGCCTTCAAAAAGCCGCCGAACAGCATGCCCGCCTTGGCGTCCCACTCGCTGCGCGCGCCCAAAGTGCGCTGCACCACGGCCTGATTGCCGCTCATGTATGCGATGGAAAGCACTATTCCCAATCCGAACACGATGCCTGTCCAGGGATAAGGAGACGTGGTGTTGTGCGGCAGCAGGATGGTGAAATGGTCCTGATACTCAGACCCCATGGCCAGCACCTGCTCCTGCAGCGCGCTCCAGCCGCCCACTTCCCACATGCTCAACCACAGCAACGCAATGCCTCCCACGAACATGACAATAAGTTGGACCGCGTCCACCATCACGATGGCGGAGAGGCCGCCCGCAAATGTGTACACGCCTGTAATGACCGCCATCAGGATAATCGTCGCCGTTACATTCCAGCCCAAGATGGTGTGCATGATTTGGTCGGCAGCCACATAGAGCATCAACGAAAGCATTGTAAACATGAACACCGCCCAGATGGAACCATGTATCACCTGCACCGCGGTGTTGTAACGTCGGCCAAGAAATTCAGGGATGGTGAACACGCCCGAGCGCCAGAAATACGGGACAAAAAGAAATGCCGCGAAAACCATGGCGGGCATGGAACCTATCCAGTCGAAGTTCGCCACCGCAATGCCGTGCGTATAGGCGGAACCGCCCACGGCCACAAAGTCCATTGCGCCGATGTCGCTCACCACAATGGACATGCCTATGGCCCAAAAGGGCAGCGCCTTGCCGGCAATAAAAAAATCGCCCGCGTTCTTCACGTATTTCGCGAAAAAACTGCCCAGAATAAAAACCCCCAGCAGATAGGTGCAGATAATGAATACGTCTATTCCCATTAACGACACATGTTCTTGCATAACATACTTCCCTGTTATTTTTACTGAGAATATTCTTTCGGTCATACTCCGGCGGCGGCCATGTCCGCGACCAAAAGAAACAACAGCCCGGCAGCGCCCGTCGTTGAATCACCCGTCATCCAAGGCACACACAGCAAAGAAGCGGATTGATACAAGCTCATTGCAACATTACGCGCGGGTAAGCAATGTCCTTCCAGACTACTTTGTCACGATCTTCCGTCGGCGATCACCTATGGCAAGAATGAACGCGGCCGCTCCGGCCAACAGCATGTTGCCCGCATGGCCCGACCCGGACGCGCGGCCGCCGCTTCCACAGCCAAGAATACGGCGCTGTTTCGCGTCCTCATCATCTTCGCCGGGTTCTTCGTCGTCTTCATCGCCGACAAACGAAAAGGCGTCAACAAGACGGCCTATGCCGTCCAGCGTCTCCACCGAAACAGTGACCTTGCCGGCGGGATGAAGCGGCGTAATCACTTCCAACTCACTGTCGCTTATGACACGCATGCTGGTTGCGGGAACATCTCCAAAACGAACAGACAACGGGTTGGCGAAGTATTTTCCCGAGACCCTGACGGTGTCGCCGCCTATGGTGAGACCCTGCGCCGGAGTAACCGCGTTAACTTCCGGAACCGACAGCACCGTTACCACGGGCGATGTTGCAGGCTTGCCGAAAAGGAAGCTGACAGTAATGGGCGTAACCTGAAACCGCCACTTCTCGCCCGGCTGCGGGACATGGGACGGCACGGTAAGGTAATTTGTGAAGGAAGACACCACTTGCCCGTTGCGGAACCAGTACAGGATATAAAGCCCTTCTTCATACAGCATCGGCAGTTGCTTGCGGTATGGATGATAATACGTATAGGATGCAATCAGGGGCAGTCCCGGCGCAATGGAACGACTCACCGACGGGTCTTCATTCTGCGTGTTTGTGGACAAAAGCAAGTCCACGGCGGAAGGAAGCACAATTTCCTCTTCGACGATAACCCGCACGTCCTGGTAGGCCTTCATGCCATCGGCCTGCGCCAACACCCGCACGGTGTGCGCGCCAATATCATTGAAGTCCGTGTTCCAATAAAACTCGCCCGCGCCGTCGCCCACGTCCGTAAAGGGCGCCTGTCCTTCATGGCTCCATGTGGCGGTAAAGCGTGGCGTACCGATATCGGGCGGCGCGACGGCGCTTGTGGTGAACGCGGCGGTCTTCCCAAACAGCACAACAGGCGGCGCCACGGGGTTGATGCTGAGTTTCTTCGGCGTCCCCGTGAGATTGTAGAAATCCGTCAGCCCATACGCCGGTTCAACATCGTCAAACACCTGCGTGGGATCAACTGGCGTGCCGCGCCCATCCGAAATGCCCACGATGCCGTAATAGACAAAAGACTGCAAAAAGGTTATTCTAATTTCACCGCTGTAAAACAACTCGGCCTGCACGGTGTTTCGCGTGGGATTGTAGAAAGGGTCATAGAACCACTCTGTTGATTGCTCGAAAGTAACCACCACGCGGTCGGAGAGCATGCGGGACCAGGTGGAGCCGCCGGTTTCAAACATCATCCATGCGAACAAGAAGGATATGCGCGGCACCATAAAATGCCCCGCGAGATTCGGCATATCCAACACATCTACGACGTTGTAGTCCACCTCGTCCAGATCAAGCAGGTCCATGATGGAAATCGTGTTTGAATCGAGCCCCCTGAAGAAGTCGTCAAACACAATATATCCGTTCCCGGAAATGTAGATGCTGTCATACTCCACGCCAAAGAAGGGGAAACGCATGTCGCCCAATCCCAATCTCAACAACGAATTCCGGTTAAATGGCGTAAGCGTAAAAGCGCCGCCTTCCGCATCCGTGCGTTGAACCGGCAACTCGAAGACTTCGCGTTTTACCGTCGCTTCGTACATGGAGTAATCCGCGCCTTTCACCTCCTCGCCCAACGGCGCAAGGGGCGGCCCCACGGGCCGTATGGTGATCTGCGTGTGGGCTAAATCGAAAGCCTTCTGCTCCCCAAGAAACGGATCATACCCATAGGACGCCGTCAACATATTGGGCGCGTCGGTTCCGGCCGTCGCCTTTGCGTAACGCATCTGGGGAAATTCGCCGATAATATAATCCGGGTATTCCTCAAGGATGTATTCGGGAATGCCGTCCGGCACGTCCCCGATTAGGGTGTAATAATACGTAACGCCATTCTGCACCTCGCGGTCCAAGTAGGCCTCTTCGCCCGGCTGCAAAGAAATGCGTATGCCGTCAAGAGGCCCTGTGGGGAAATCCCGTGTGCTTTTATATAGTGCCAATTGATAAATGGGAACGCCGCCGGCAGTCGCCTCGATAATTTTGTCCGGCGGATTTGTCCAGGTTAGAGCAATGAGCGGGGTGTCCACATCATCCGGCCCGTCCGTTGCAAGGGTTGGTGTTGCCCTGAAATTACGCAATCGGAGAAAGGCGATGCTTGGATTCTCCTCCTCGTACTCCCCTTCTTCATCGTCCAGATCGTCGAACGAATTAAGAATCTGAGCGTAAGACGGGAAGCACGTCAGCGTTCCGATAAAAGCCAACACAATCAGCCAATACAACCCGCTGTGCGACGCCTTCAGTTTCGGCATCATAACCTTTCTCCCTTTCGGCTTTCCGCCGATATGCCGTGCAACGGCACTACTTACTTTCATCTCACCGTCTCGCCGCATCCATAAGGCGCGGCCGCACGGCGCTCTTTTCTGTTCCTAACGTTATAAATCAATGCGGCAAAAAATATCAACCACGCCGCCGGCTCCGTCTGCGCGCTTTGATGCGGCATCTCCTGATAAAAAGCCCGCGTCTTCAACAACGACGCGGGCCAACTGTTCGCGCTGTCAGCAATAGTTTGGCATACTATCGCCTGCACTCCGCATTGTGTGGGCGCCGCCGCTACAGAGAACTGTAGGTGCGCTGCCAGACGGTGCCTTTCTGGCCGGCCAGTTCCCTTTCGGCAAGCAGCTGCACCTGACTCTCGAAATCGGGTATGCGCGCATTCACAATGTTTGCCTCGATGGACAGCTGCACGTCCTGCGGCATATCTTCACGGTACCCCCACAACGGCACCTCCGGCGTGCCGATGTTTTCGAAGCTGCCGATGTTGGCGCCGTCCAATGTACGGTAATACACAGCCCAGTTGCCGCGCATCAGGCACTCGGCCCACTTTTGCGAGCGACTGCCAAAACGGTCGGTAACAGTAATTCTTGCAAAGAAATATTCGTTGGCGCGGGCCAGTTCCAGCTCACGCAGGTAAAGGCCGGTGTATTCATTCTGGAGTTCCGGCGTAACCCACGACGCCTGGTCCACTTTCTCGCGCAATTGTTTCACCGCCGCCAGACGCTGCGCATAATCGAATCGTTGCGGCGTAAGCGGGATGCTTTCCTTAATCTGAATAATCAGCCGGTCAACATTGTGCGCCAACGCCTCTTTGGTTGCGACCCGCCGCACATTTGCCTCCTCAAGTTCGCCCACGTGGCCGGTAAGCCGGTCTACCTCTGCTATCAGGCCGCGCTGACGCGCCTGCACAATGGCCGTCTCATTGCGCAATTCCTCGAGGAATTCGCGCGCGGCGATAATTTCGTCATTACGTTCCCGCAGTTCACGCTCCACATTGCCCAATTCGCGTTGCTGCGTCTCAAGCGTGGCGCGGGTGGACGCAATTTGTCCGCTAAGATTGTCGAGCTCCGTCTGTCGCACGGGTATTTCGCGCAACAGTTGACTCAGCCGTTCTTCAGAGACCTCCGCATTTTCCTCCGAGCCTTTGGAGGCTTCCCGGAATGCGTTTATCTGTTCATTCAGTGCGGCTATCTGTCTGTCGCGATTGGCCACTTCCTCCTCCATGGGATTGGGCAGGAACGGCAAATACTCGGACATGAACGGGGATGTTATCATGCCGATTACCAGCGCGATAACGCCGAACACCACCACGACCAGCGGACTGACGCCGGCTTTTTTGCCCGCCGCCTTTTGACTGCTCGGCACTTCTTCGCCCATGGCCGGCATCGCCGCCGGTGCGGCGCCTACACCTGCGCCGACGGGGGCGCCAACACCTGCGCCCACAAAATCGTCCTCGCCGCCGAAACCCGTGTCCGGCGAGAAATCCGGTACCGGCGTGGCGCCGGGCGCCGCCGCGCCCTCAGGCGCGGCGAAATCGCCCTCCCCGCCGAAATCGTCAAACATGGGCGATTCCATTGCTTGCGTGGCGGTGTCCCGCTGGCCGCTGCCGAATCCGGAGTCAATATCGCCAAAACCGGAATCTTCGCCGCCAAAGGCGCTGTCAAATATGGGCGTATCCAAAGAAGAATCAGGGCCGGGACCGATATCAGGCGTCTCCGGCGAAAAATCGCTGTCCGCCGCAAGGTCTTGGAAGCCGCCCGCGCTCATCATCTGGCCGTCATCAACAGGCCCTTCGTTAAAACTGCCCGAATCAAAGGCCGGCAAACCGATGTCTTCATCTTCCGTCTGATACGCGTTCACATTGCCCTGACCAATATCGGGCGTTTGCGGCGAAAACGTATCATCCGCCTCCAAGGGCGGTTGACTCCCTTTGCCTGCAAGGTCCGTATCCTGGGACTCAAAATCTCCCAACGGCGGCAATGCGTCACCCATATCCGGTTCACCTTGCGAGTCAAAATCACTCAACGGCGGCAAATTTCCCAGATCGGAATCGCCATCTGCATTTTCAGCCCCATTATCAAGGGCGTCGTCATCAAACAATTTGTCGTCGGCCATAAGACCCACCTCCGTTTATATGACGGGTTCAAGTTTAACCAAGCGTTCCATAATACGCATTCTATCACGATTTGCCTCAAGTGTCAAGTAAACTCTTTACAAATCGTACCATAGATTATCACCTATAATATACAGCTTTTCCAACAGGCGGGGCAACCTTGCCTCGGTTTTGGACAGAACGCCAACATTATGACGTTTTTTATATTGGTATTTCAACATCTTGTTTATGGGCGGTCGGGGCGACTTGTTGCGCATATTCCATATAACCGACGGTTGGAATCTTTGTTCGGTGCATCTGCGCGAAACGCGGAGATGGTTGGTGTAGGTATTGCGTCAACCATTGTCAATTCCCGCGAAAGCGGGAATCCACGAACTTTCTCCGGTTCATGTACTGTATCACTGGATTCCCGCTTTCGCGGGAATGACGGGAAACGCCTGAATGACGGGAAACGCCTGAATGACGGGAAACGCCTGAATGACGGGAAACGCCTGAATGACGGGAAACGCCTGAATGACGGAAAACGCCTGAAT
>Ga0129302_1001698_pt1 | contig 16277 bp, 11 predicted proteins | sample BlaSprsedimmetaG_FD_94476 | JGI IMG/M metagenome (GOLD analysis project Ga0129302, IMG submission 94476) | Hot spring sediment bacterial and archeal communities from California, USA to study Microbial Dark Matter (Phase II) - Blank Spring... | ecosystem: Environmental > Aquatic > Thermal springs... | reverse complement strand
CAGCACCAACACCAGCACCAACAGCAGCAGGGCCCGGGCCCGGCCCGGGGCAGCAGCGACCGGGGCCAACCCCAACCCGGGGGCAATGGCCAGCACCATGGCCGGGGCCAGGACCACCACCAATCCCACTGCCAACCAGGGGGCAATGGCCGCCCGCCATCATACATCAACTGAAGAACTGCGCAGGGCCATCCTCTCCGCCTGCACGGCGGCCTTCCCCTCCCACAAGGTCCCCCGCACCATCGAGTTCGTCGACGAATTCCCCCTCAACTCCTCCCTCAAATTCGACCTGATCAAACTGCGCAAAATGATCGAGGAGAAGCAGGGGAGCGGTCAGCCCTCCACCCTCGGCGAGGGGGCCGCCACCCGATCTGCACCAGGCCCAAGGTGTTGAAAGAAATTCAAACAAATTGACAAAAATTTCAACCGGAACGGAGCGTTCACGTTTCGCTCGAAACGTGCTCCTCGCCAAGAGGCATTACGGACGATACAATACGGACATAAGCGGCCTTACCATCTGTCTGTAGAGCCACTCCAGCAATTCCATATCAATAGATGCACGCTGGACGACATAGCGCACCCGTAATTCAGGATTGAGCTTCGATGCATAGTAACGGTGTAATCGCTCATTGCCTGCGGCACTCATAGTGATGTATTCATGGCATCCTGTCTCACAGGCGATTTTCAGAGCTTCATAAATAATGAGATCGTTGGGAGACGGTGAGATTTTTTCCTGTGGTTTGGGATTGCCTATCCAGCTTGAAACATGGTTTTTCCAGACGAGATCCAGCATGCCTGTGACAATCTCGTCATCCTGCCGCACTATGAGGACTCGAATGTTCTCCGGGAAGTTTTCATAGAGCTCTAACAGATAATCTTTGGACACCGTCACCGTCTTGTGCTGTTCCTTGTACCGCTCAACCATCAGGTTGAAGATCCTTTCCGCTCTATCCAGTCTCCTTCCTCAACAATCATCCCCCGGCGAGATGCGCGTGCAAGGTTCTGCCGTGATTTCTTGCCCATGACCTTGATAATTGCCTCAAAACCAGCTGAGAGATCATTAACATAATCATAGACGGGTTCGACCGAATACCCAAGCCATTTGAATGCACGGGGATCATCAAAGCCATACGGGAGTGCAATGGAGACATATCTTGCACGCAGGTCTGTGCGGACATACCGGTCGATTTCCTGTATCAACGCTTCAAAGACAGATTCGCGTTTATCCTGCAGCATGTCGTCCCACCCCGCAATCAGCGGCCCGAGGCCGAAAATCGCGGCATGGGGCGGCGGTGAAAAAACAAGGCACACCGGGCCTTTCTGTTTGACGAACAATGGAACGATGCAAAGGGGTTTCTCGTCCACCAGCCCTATCAGGGGATGAAAAGTAGTCTGGGTATGCCGGGCAGTGATGTCAAGCCACCGCCAGAGGTGAAAGATTGAACCATGTGGGGATTGATCGACGATGCCATTCCAAAGCTCCTCGTCCTTTTCCGTAGCAGGAACCAGTTTTAACTGCATGTGTATCTAATCTCCAGGTTCTTTGGCAATCCAATCTCAGCATTAATTCCAATCCGCAAATATCGCCCCTGCCGGGCAATGATCCGAGTCTTTTCGGGAATTAACGTAGTACATTGCTCAGGAAGCCAGATGTCAATTGCGATATCTTCGCAACCGCCGGGATATGAAAGATTCAAGGTATTATCATTGACAGTCCACGTGACCGCAGCTGCGCATCGGTGCCCCCACCATTCGGCGATCTCACCGGCAGTTGCCGCCCATGCTCCCTTTGCCTGTGCATAACGGATTAGATCTGCGCAGAGATCCCCGGCATCCGGCATATCGAACTCGAGGGGATTGTAAATCGCAGGATGCCAGAGGAGCATCAACAGGCCCCCGGCTGCCGTCACCCGATCCGCAACAGTTCTGCAGATCTCCCACCCCGCGGGGCCAGCAGGTACCGTGATGTCCATCACCGCAAGCGGCAGTTCGAGGATCGACAGAGGCCCGGATGCCGTTTCGGGATGGAAAGGAAAGCAGGTCCCTCCTCGAAAACCCGGCCGATCTTTGTAGCCAAGTGAAGTGTCATAGGTCAATCCCGATCTCGCCTGCAGCTCCCAGGTGTCGGGGATCTTCAGGTTCAGGTGGTGCTGCCGGATCCCGGTCACCGGCCCGCCGTTGATCGCCTCGATATGTGCCTTTTCCCGGGAAAGCAGGTCACCGTCAAGATACGAACGGTATGAACCGTGCAGCCCAATCTCGTGTCCCTCGCGTGCAAGATCCTTTATCAGGCCCCGTGCCTTTGATGTGTCGAGTGAACGGCAGCGGCCCAGAGCATTCCAGGTGGAGGGATCAAGAAGGCTCGCAGGCATCGACTCTTCAAGAAAGAAAAACGTCGAGCGTATCTGTAATTCGTCATCCATCTGACGGATCGCATCAAATGTCCAGTACGGATCTTTTCCTCTAATCTTCTCCTGTAGCGATTGAAACTGGCGAAGAAGCCCAGAACCGTCGCCCCGCCGGGCACAACGGAGGGGGCGGGTGATCCACTGGTAGGTCTTTGCCAGCTCATCGACATCATGAGTAAGGCAGACCGCCGAGGTATGGTTCTCTGGCCAGTGGGCTTTTGCTGCAAACGGCAATCCCTGCTGGTGGAATGCCCGCCGGATGCAGGAGAATAATAGCGCCTCGTACCCATCAACAACCGGAATCGCAGGATCCCCGTCGGGCCCGAAAATGGGGCGATCCCGCTCGTCGCAGAGCCAGGCCCCCGTCTCGGCAAAAAGATCGAACCCTATGGTAAAGGTCGATCCCTCCCGCACAATACAGGGACGCTGTTCACCATTCACCAACACCCATGCGAGCACATCCTCGCCTTCTGGCACAGGATCGAGTGCGGCGGAGAACGGAAGGGACCACCCCCCCCCGGACAGCTCCCCCTGTACCACACACCCAGAAGGATTATATGCTATCGAGATCCGCACCGGCGCATCCGCGGGCCGTTCTCCGTATCCGATAGCGACAGCTCCCGGATCGCCATCGACAAGACAGGGCATAATCCCCAATGTTGTAAAAAAGTGGCGTATTCCTGCAAGGCGAACAGGATCCGCATCCCGAGGTGAGAACGTGATCATGGGCATCATTTCGAAAGCCGAGCTTTCTGCACACTCTCTGGGTATCCGGCGATAAGGTCGGTTATCCAGGCCGTCACGTCGCTTTTTTCAGAAAGAAGGCGATCACGCTTTTTCGCCCATGTTGCCTTTGAATCTGAATCACTGAGGATTTCAAGGGCTTTTTCCCACGCAGAAATCTCGTCCGGATAGAAGTACATGAGGTCGTACCGGTCGCGCAGTTCGATGAAGTTCCCGCACCGATTTCCGCTCGCCTCGCCGGAGGAATCTGCCTCTATATGGATTGCAGGGGTGCCCAGCAAGGCCGATTCAGTGGCGATCGATCCTCCCTCCCCTATGTAGAGCGCAGCGTGGGCGATCAGAGAATGAAACTGTTCTGGAGGAAGGACAAGACGCCGTTCCGAGAGACTCGGGTCCAGCTCACGCTCAGAACTGATGAATACTTTCCCGAACTGCTCGAGTTTTTGGACGAGCGATTCAGGAGCTTTGATTCCTCGTAAGTCAACATCATGGCTCGCCTTCCAGGAAATCAAGCGGAGCAAAATAAACGGCTCATCCGGGCCAATCCCAAGCGAAAGTGGCACCGCCGGGTCAGCGGTGAAATAATTGGGGTGGAGATAGGCCAGTTCCTTATATCCATTGAATGTGAGATGCTTTTCAGGATCGAGCGCCTCTTTGAAGCAAGCAGGCGTGCAAATACAATCAGCAAATGGAAACGTCAGCAGTGAGGCGATGCGAACGTTTTCCGTATCGGTGAAAATGATCGACGGTTTTCTTAGCAACCTGCTCACGTGAGCGATATATGGGTTATGAAATCCAACGAGTATATCCGGCCGAAATCGTCTGGCTATCCGATATAACCGGTAGTCGATAATGAACATCCCGAACACTTTAGCAACCATCCCTTCATAGAGCTCACCCCTGAGCTCGTAGGGAAGTTGAAAGGCCTCAAGAAGATCAATCGTGACCTCCTTATTCCGGGCGGTGAACAGCACCGTATGCCCTGCGGCCTGCAGGTTTTCCGCCATATGCCGGAAAAAGTGCACTTGGGCCGGATGGCCAACATCTATAAGCACTCGACTTTTCTTTACCGGATCACCCATTTGATCACCTCGAATGCCTCGGCATATTTGTTCTCGATCTGTGTTCCACGGGTAAGGGCCAGACCGCGGATAAAGTCGTCGCTCAAGTAGCTGCGATCCTTCTGGGTCTCGTAGCACTTCAGGGCCTGAATCTTTTTGTCAAGATGCCGATCTTGGAGCGCAATGAACGCCGAGGTGTAAAACGTGATGTTATTCCACGGCTGTTCGTACCCGAGGATGGTGCATTGTTTAAAAGCCCTCAGCGTCTCTTCCCGGGTCGTATGGTGGTCCTGGTGCGTATCGTAGGATGAGGGCGTGAAAACAATATCCGGACGAACCTCATTTCTAAGACTGATGAGGGTATCGAGGATCTCCTGGCGTAATCGGGGGAACTCTCGCACCTCGAAGTCATACAGGATGGGTTCATTTAAGCCAAGTACTGCGGTCGCTCGCTTCACTTCGCGGCGAAGTATATCTTGCGGATAATGGCAGGGTATGGACTTTTCACAGGCGGAGAGCGCTGCATATATCACGTTGTTGCCCTCCTCAACAAACCGGGCAATCGACCCGCCGCAGCCCAGTTCACCGTCGTCCGTGTGAGGACTTATAATGAGTATCGTTTTACCGGTCATTCTTCACCCTTAAAACATGACGATTGAATTAAATCACCATTAGTAGCATGTGTCCCTCATCCGGGCACCATAAACCCGATAGCGCAGAATAGCGCGGTCACCGCGTACATCGCAATCGTCGACTCCTGCTCGGTGAGCCGGAAGTAATAGGGCAATACCCATTTGAGCGTGAGCGGGTTTGGCACCTCGAGCGTGCCGTCATCCCGTACCCTGCCGAATTTGGCAATCGGATAGACACTGGTGCGGAGGCGCCAGTACACATACATCAGGAAATTGACCGTGTGGGGGATGAGCATGATAAATCCGCTCACGATAAACCCTTCGAGGACTATAACCGCACCGATGGCAGCACCGACCGATAAGGCCCCGATATTTCCCCAAAAGATGCGTGCAGGATATTTTTCAAACCACCAGTATCCCGCAACCGCCCCGGTCAGGGATACAATAAAGAGGACATTCAAGATATCGCCGTAGATCAGGCTTTTTGCCATGAGGGTAGCAAGCACGATGAGCGACAGTCCAGGTGCAAGACCGTTGAAGCCAGAATGCATATTCACGAGATTGGCGACCACCGGGATATAGGTGGGAACGATAAGCTGCAGATAGATGATATCGAAATCAACAACGCCGATGAAGGGGAGATGCACTGTCGTGATGCCAATAAAGGGAATGAGCGTATAGGAGCAGTAGTAGAGCAGAACAAGCTTTGCCGGTCTGCCGATGTCGATGATATCATCAAGAATGCCGAAGAGCCCGAAGAGAGCCACCACCATGACGATCGCGTAGTTGACAGGGGCGATGTAACTGCTATAGAAGAGCGATATAATGGAGAGCGAAAACATCGCCACCAGGAGAATTACCAGGCCACCGTTGATGGCTACCTCAGGACGGGTGCTTTTGTACATGTCCTTTGCGACGTACCCCTTTTCTCCCATCTTTCCAATCACGTACGGCATGGCGAAGAAGATGAACGAAAAGGGGACGATGAAAAAGGCGAGGAACATGAAATTGAGCGAGTTGATAAACGCATCGATGGTGGTCATGCCTTATTCTAGTCTGTAAGCGCACAAATTTAAACCTATTGCAATCCCTCTGGCAAAAGCACGAACGCTGCGAGTTCGAATAGGACAGGGATGGACAATATGATTAATAAAACACCACATGTTATGGATTATTATTATTGTTAATCAGTAAGCGCAACCATTATATAATAATATGACATTCTGTTGAATAATATCCAGGGCGCAGTATCCCCTACAAACGCTTCCAGACCGGACGATGCCTGCAAAAGACGGATGCGTGGCCCCGAACAGTCTGTTAGCAGCCATTCCCCCGCCAAACCATCATCTTAATAGTCCCCTGGCTTTCCATTTAGAGGTAGTGACCATGCAACCACAAAATATAGTATCACATAGGGTTCCGCGGCTCGGAACAGCGAAAATGGGTTTGCTCGTGACTGGCGCCATTCTCGCGATATTCATATTCCCAACCTCTGCCGCTGCAATGACCCACCCAATGCTACTCTTCGATTCCATTGAAGAGACACCGGGTTACCAGTACCGCACCTCCCAGCCATGGAGCGGATGGGAGGGTGCAATTAGAACGAATGCCAATACAGGGCTTACGCGCGATTTTTCTAATCCCATGTGGACAGATTCGCCATACAATCGGCTTTTATATCGGGCTGGTTATGCTCGTGATCTAGGTCTGATGTATCAAATTACTGGAGAGCAGCAATACGCTACCAAAGCACTCGAAGCTCTTGAAAATATCGGTGTTTCCACCGTAAGCGAAGGAAGTAGGTTCGATCGGATGCAAGCCATTCCAAATTACGCTATAGCCTATGACTGTATCCAACCAACACTCGCTGCCGCGACCGATGGCCGCATTCGGGACAAGCTCGCCGCCTATATTGATCGAGGATACCGCGACCTGAACGAGGACGGTACAAACTTAGCATACGTGACATTTGCCGATTTCCACGGACAAGCATATCCAAATGTGGCAACCGCCTCCCTGGTGCTTGCCGATTACACCAACCCAAATAACATCGATCTTGCGGGCAATCCACAAGAGTGGCTGAAGTGCGGCACAGATTACCTGTTCGAAGACGACCTGCTACACAACCACCACCGATCGCTCTTTTCGTTCGGATTTGATGAGGTTTCCGGAAAGCATCTTCTCGGGGGATATAAATCATATGTGAATGAAAATTTCGTACTCTGGTTCCAATCATATAGCAATGTGTATGGTCACAGCATTTTCCTCGATTACCCAGTGGCAAAGCGGGCGTTCACTTCAGAGGTTTGGGAGTCGCTTCCAAATAACTATCAAAATAATTATTGTACTTATGGTAACGTAAGGGTCGGTTATCTGAACGGTATTGTCAATCTGCTGCCTGATTCTGAAAAGGGAACGGTATTATGGCAACATAAATCTGCCACCACTGCAACCGAACTTCAATACTCTCGTGATTTAGTTACATCGCCCTACTATCTTGACTATCTGACCGTCGAAGACACGAGCAGCATACCTCTTGCACCGCCATCCGATTACACCAGCGTGCTGAATATAGATGCTGTCTATCAGATCTTCCGCAACAAGTGGACAAAGGACGCGAGCTGGCTATCAATCATCACCTTCAATGTTGACACACGGAGCAACCGTGACACAGCCCACCACGACCAGCTCTCTTTCGAGTATTACAGCCACGGCGACCTCTTGCTCGCTGACGGCGGTGAGGAAAAGTATGTGCTTGACAAGTATTATGGGATGTATGACATCTTCCACAATACAGTCGCAGTCGAAAATCCAAGAGTTCCTTTCAGCGTTGCACCATGGTCGGATAGCACAGCTCGGGGTTTCTTCAAGGGTAATGCTGCTGGGCTTACTACTCCCGTTTCCGTTGACGCTATCCTTGAGACCGAATGGATGGAAATGATGTCGGCGAGTGCTACAGCTACCAAGGTGATTGGTTCAATATGGCATACTCCACAAACACTTACATCACCAATTAACTACAACCGAATCGTACTTTTCCCCAACAAAGAATACTTTGTTGTGATCGACCGGTTTGAAGGTAGTGAACCGTGGATCTACCGCTCCATCTTCCGCCCGACAAGTCTCTCTATCACTCCTTCCACTGGGAGTGATGAAGCCGATGTCGGACATGTCAATGGAGATCTGACCGTGGGTGGCATTGAAATTGCGTGGAATGGCCTCCCCTACAAAGAAGAGACCACCACCAACACCGTGACAGGGGATATCCAATGGGAAACCACCAATCCCTACGGTCAGAGGGTTGAACTCCAACTCTTCACCGCACCCGCCACCGATGTGCTGATTACCAAGCACGTCACCCGTATCGCGGGTTACGGTAGTAAGAATGAAGTTTTCCTGCCGGTTCTCTCGTGCCGGAGCACCGCAGCTGCAACCGACCACTACCGCGTGACTGCCCTCCTGCCTCGCTACACGAGCGACGCTGAATGGCAGGCCAACGAAATCGCCACCATAGGCACCGGCTCGACCATCACTATCACCGGACCGGAGTCTGAGGACATTATATATTCAGGGAGTGGCACCTCTTCCTTCGGGGGCTACACAACAGACGCAGAGACGATCTTCATCAGGACCGATGCCGATGGCACAGCTGTCACCCTGCTTGACGGTACTGTGCTTTCGAAGAACGGCGTCCAGTGGATTAGTCTGTCGGAAAACACCAAGGCATTCTCCATGCAGCAACAGGACGACGAGATTGCATGTTCAATTACCGGCAGTGGGAACGGCGAAATCAATATTGCCGAAACCGGCACGGCAACCAAGGTATTACGTGACGGTACACCCTACGATGCCTGGGCGCAGGACGGCAACGGCATTGTTATCACCACAGATCTGAGCGAACACAACTTCGTGATCGTCACCTCCACAACCTCACAGGAGGGGCTTAAAGGAGATCTCAATGACAACGGTGTGATCGACATTGGTGATGTCATGCTTGTTGCATATATGGCAGCAAGCCTATACGAAGAAGATCTCAATGCTGATTTCAATGGAAATGGATATGTTGATGTTGGCGATGCATCCAAGATTAACTATTATTATTTGGGATTGATCGATGAAATATAAATTTATATAAGAATAATATCTTCTTTGGTAACATTTCAGATTTGCTGTAAAATCGTTGAGCCGTGTTTCCTTGTTTGATCATTCCTTCTCCATCGTCAAATACCTTCTGCCGGTGACCCACTCCTCGTTGATATCCATCAGGATCGAACCAGCCAACCCGAGGAGTGACTCTTCATTGGGAAATGCCCCTACAACCTTTGTTCTCCGCTTCATTTCCCGGTTGACCCGTTCCATCAGATTCTTGGTTCGGATTCGTTTTCGGTGCTGTTTCGGAAACGCGGTATAACTCATGAGCCCCGGAAGGAACCTCGCGATGGCATTGGCTGCTATGCGGTAACCGCGTGTGTTCAGGTCATCGGCAAGATCCTGCTGCCAGGATGCCCCAAGAAAGGCGGCCTCCGCCGCCTTCTGGATGCCGGAATGACCATCGGATATGATCCGCTGGACGCTGGTGAGTCCTCGTTCCTTGAGATCTTCGAATACCCCTGCCCAGAACTCTTCATTCTCGCAGTCGGTGATTCTGGCTCCCAGGATCTCCCGGAAGCCGTCGTCCCTGACGCCGGCTGTCACCAGGAGAGCTTTGGTGATGTACCGTGCTCCCTCTCTCACCTTGTAGTAGGATGCATCCACGAACAGGTAGGGAATCTCCTGTTCGATCGGCCGATTCAGGAACTCCTGAACATGGTCATCGAGGTCTTTCGCCATCCGGGAGACAGAGGCGGGGGAGAGTTGTTCGATCCCGAGATGCTGAACGATATCCAGGACCTTCCGGGTCGAGACACCTTGCAGGTAGGATTCTGCGATAGCATTCACGAGATCCTTCTCCACCTGGGCATACCGCCCGAAGACCTCTGTCTCGAAGGGGACTCCACGCAATTGTGGTTTCTTCAGGACAGTTTCGCCGTGTCGGGTCTTTAGAGAACGTCCTTGTAGCCGTTCCGGTGAGCCTTCCTCGCATCAGTTCGCTCTTATTGCCCCTCTCCAGCCTGCTGGAATGCCTCCAGCACCATCACCGGATTCAAGTAACCATGTGATGAGGTTCAGCATGCCCTGCTCGTTGTCGGAAAGATAATCTTGGATAAATGCTAAGGAATCCAGGACCCTGGTTCTCCTTTTGCCAAATCTAGGTGGGATTCAGGGTCAATTCATTTTTACAGAAAATTCGTTACGCTACCACTTTATTCGCGCGGTTCTCCGCAAAATCCCCAGGAAATTCCATAAAGAGGTCGCTCAACTCATCAAGGAATCTCTCGCCGATCATCGGAGACTCCAGGAATGAGCCGATGAACTTGAGATCAGGGGATTCCCCAGAGCTGCCGACACGGTTGAACGATTCATCCCCGGATTGCTGAACTATCGAAGTGCTCCGTAGGAGCACGGGAGGAGAATTCGAACCATGAATATGCTGGAAATTATCAGCAAGGAACTGAAACGAAGATCCCGGACAAATAGGGGCATTTTTGAATGCCAACTCACTCTTCAGGCTGGCAGGGCCATTCTGATGGATATCAATGAGGAGTGGATCACGGGTCGTAGGTATTTATCTGGATCAGAAGTGATAGTATGTCAGGATACGCGGGCAGAATTTCCAGCAGAATGAGCACACTTCCTTGTTCATCAGCTCGCCTTTTTGATAATCTAATAAGACTCATCCGAACTTTGAAGGATAACGATTTGCTGAAAAGATAGACTGTTGAAGGGTTCCTACTTGAACTTAACGGGAGAGAAGATTTGTCTCACAAATAATCAGATTATGAACATTGAAGCGATCAATATGCAGGAAATTATCCTTGTATTCCTTAAAGTAACTGCCAGAATATCTGGGATTCAATTTATACCCTCCTTTGCACATCGTCTCTGATATTATAACCCCTTCAAGTAGAGAAGTTAGCTTGGAGGTCAGAGAACATCGCATATGATGTGATGGAGGGTATAGATCCTGCCCCTCACTTCTATTGCGAAGGTCTGCGTAAAATATCCTGCCTTTTCAATAGTGACCATGTAGATGCCACGAGGCAATTCTATCTGTAAGATGCCATCTTCATCCGTTTTGAAACGGATGGATGAACCTTCAACAATAACGTAGGCGTTACTGATCGGTTTATCATCGTATCCTCTGACAGTTATCGACACCTCATTCTCAATAATATATTCCGGTACGTCAATTACGAACTCCTTTCTCTGGATAGCCGGCTCAATGTTAATTGTTTGTGTTTGATGAGGAGCTAGGTTAACAGATGCATAGATAATGACGGAGTCGCCTGAATTCTTTGTCCTCTCAATATTGCCCCCCGCGACCTGATAATTACCTTCCTCTAGCATTGGCATAATGACTTTGAAAGTCACACCGGACATATATTCGGGATTGCTGTTCGTAACATTAATTAATACACTATCAATCTCCTGAGATGCAACAAATGAAACCTTCTGCAGCTTTCGGTAATGATCTGCAATGGTTTCCGGCGTCGTTATTGCCAACCCGCTCCTTCGGGCGTAGTCAATGAGATCGCTAAACATCCCGGCATATTCGGGGTTTTCAATGTCTGCGGTACTGAAGACAAAGAGAGCAATGTCATCATTCTTGGCAACGCTATTGATAACAGCCCTCCAATTCGCAAATAGAACGTCAGGATCCTCCCGGGACAGCGACGTACTCGGCGGGTATGATGCTGGGAGCAGAACAAGATCTGTCGTCTTTCCTTGATAGATCGCCATCTGAGGGTGCCTCAATCCCTCATCATAGAAAATTCCGCGTACAGGGGGGTTAATACTATCGGCGATAAAATATGAGGCCTGTACCTCGAGAAGTGCTTTGACTACCGGTAATTCATACCCCAATGGACCAGAGAGTTCATCAATGATACCCATCGGGATAATCCCATAAGGATAAGGATATAGTTCGACGCTTCGCTGGCGTTCAACCCTGCTTCGTGCAGTAGATTCTTCACCTATTGTAATGTATTGGACACTCGTACATGAAGTACCGGGTTTTAACGTCGTGGTCTGCCTGAGCAGGAGCAAAGCATAATTATCGTATACCGTAGAACCCGAGTAATAAAGATCCATCGGATAGGGAATGGTTGGGCAGTATTCGAGATAAATCCCGGAATCACCATTATCTAAATAAATACCATTGAACTTTTCATCAAGCCAAGACCCATCTTCTGATGGGTAAATATTTTTCGCAATCCGCTTACCGTCGTTAAAAAGGACAAACCCATCTGTGGGGCTGAAGAAACGGACATCTGAAGATAACACCATGCTCTTCGTGTCCTTCAATTGATCATTGGCAACAAAATATTCACGCTGTATTGTATCGGTATAAAAGGAGTAAGTTATTTTAATTGTTCCAATAAAATCAGAATTTAGATTGGTTAGATTACTTGTGTAAATGATCCTATTGTCCTTAATTTCTATAGCGAAGTTCAAATCTCCTAGGATAAAAACTGAACGCTCCCCGTCTAAATTTATTGTTAATGTATCTTGTGTAAACCCATTTTTGAGGTAGTTTATCCGATCTGTTCCGATATAATTGATTTGAGGCGAGTTTGCACTCAGTAATAGTTTATAACTTTCAGATATGATGATATAATCAGATCCGCTCTGTTTTATCACTATATCGTCGCTAATGTACATGTCATCATCAATCTCCCTAGCTCGAGTGAAACTGCTATATATCACAAAATCCTTGCTAGAGTAGATGCGGTCCATCGCGGTATTCGTATCTGCACGCATCTGCGTTTGAGATCCGCCGAGATTCGCAGCAATTTTTTCTGAGCTGAGGATGTATTTTATATTGTATTTATTTTTCAACTCATAAGCTGCTTTTTCGCTACCATCAAACAGTATGTTCCTCAATAAATCCCGATAATTCCTCGTTTCGGTGCCGGCGCTCAGGCTATATACCGTATCTTTTTGAGTGAAGATCGGTGTCATTCGTAATCCATATCCAACAACTCCCTCATTAGATCTTCCAATGCCGCTTAGCCACTTCATACCATCGACAACATAATCATCCCCAGAAACTTTTGGCTGGTAATAGCAGTTGCCTATCGCAGGTATAATGATAAAAGACAAGAAAAGTAAAATGAATATCACTTGAAGGACACACGCGCCTTTTCTCGAGTCTTTCACTCTGGATGCATTGAGCCAAGATACTAGGGTATCTATTCCAAGGACAGCTAAAATTGGGATGATGATGATGAGATAATATATATTTCTCAAAGACCCTGTGGCGATGGTTATATCTTCCAAGCTCCGCTGCAATTCAGGAAAGATTGCAACCAGCAATGCAGCAACCGTAAAGCACTTTCCTTTTGCATCAAGGCGAAAAAATCCGATGCATGAGAGGAGCACTTGGATAGGACCCAACCATATGGGCATTGATACCAGACCATGTGAGAGACCTGTAGGAAGCACGGCAATATGGTAAAAACCCCCAATGGAAGCTTTATGCTTCACGATTCTTCTATGAATAAAGATGAAGAGTAAGGAAAGTGCATATATCAATGCCGACCAGAGAATGGCATATGAAAAATCAACCTCTACGAACAGGTGTGTGTATAAAATCTGGATCAGTTCATCCGCGAAAAAAAGATTAAAACTCGACGCCATCAAATCACTGGGGCTAAGAAACATTGTTGCTTTGTCTATATACTGAGGGTGTATAAAAGGAAAGACAGAAACGGCAATTACATATACAAACAACATGCTCCCGGATAAAATATACATTGATTTTGAAAATTTCCCCCAAAATAGACTGTAAAGAAAGAGAAAGACGATGGAGAAGGACAGTAAAAAGAGAAAGGTGCCCGTATGCGTGATTGTCACAATAAAAACACTCATTAGCATAAGGGAAATTGATTTCCAGCCTATTGTGTCTTTCATTGCACTATAAAGCAATAAAAACAAAAACGGCAAGACAAACACCATCGGCCTGAAACCGGTGACGCTCATGGTTATGTATGGCATAGACAACAGAAAAAAAAGAGATAGCAGTTTCTGGCTTGTATTCTTTAAAAATAAACCCGCGAAATTATAGAATGTGACAAGCACGACACCAGGGAATATCATAGCGAATAGAAAAGATGCAGTATGCGGGTCGAGCCCTGTGATTTTAGCTATTATCCCAGCGAATAACCACGTTGCGAAAGGATATGTATAAGGTGCATTCGGGTCCTCAGGATTTGATGTCATCCCGCCGACGACCTGGTAAAATTCTGCGAGCGAATCTGACGAGTACATGATGCTGCTGTGATAGAGGTGCGTGTATTCATCAGTGCCAAAAAGTCGTCCGAAAGACAGTGAGGGTATAATGAATGAAACGATTAAGACTGACAGCAGAAACAGGAGAAATATCTTGTTGCAGGTACCTTTATCAAGACCAATTTTTATTTTTACATATTCCGAAGTTCTCTTCCATAGTACCCTTAGGTTCATTGATCACAATCCTTTGAATATTATCTATGATGTTAATTACTCTATATGAGTAACATAACTATATCTATATAGTACTTGAGTCCGAACATCAAAATATCTCCGTTGCGTAGGGTATATTAAACTTCACATCCTCGAGTCAGAGAGGCAATTAATGTGGATTAACGCAATGATTTGTCGGCAATTAATTCAGTAGTACTTCTTACCTGATTACTGATCTGATATAGAAGCGTCTAAGTCTGAAATTCACAGACGTCCTTAACTTCCATGTGCCCCTTTTCAATAAAATGGGGATTGGTATTTCGGGAGAATACTAATATTTCGAATGGAGAAACCTTTCCGTAGCCCCCTTACCACACTTTCCCTTTACCCTCCCCCGGAAAACGAACAAAAACATCTTAACCTCGCCATAGAATGAGGAGTCATCAGCGATCATAGAGGAAATCGCTATAATTAATGAGTGAATGGATGCTGCGTAATTAGTGTATCCTATCCAAATTGTTTTATGGCCTCTGCCCCGATATATCGATCTCGAAGAACTTCTTTGCCGTGAGACATTTCATGAAATTGAGCTTAATCCTGCGAGAATACCACGAAACCTGATTCCTCGCTCACAGTTGCAGGTATAGAACATGTATCTGGATTTTCTGAGCCATGATATCCTCGTCCCATCACAATAATGTCATTGGACAAATTTTTTATTAATACATCGTTCCCGGATATACAAATAGATACATCATCTTAATCAGCAATGCGCTGCCTAGGTTCTACCCGGTTCACTAATTTGCTCCTTGTTGCTAATTATATTGTCTTGGCTCATACAAAATTAATTATCCATTTATTAGTAAGATAGTAAATATTTATATTAGGAAAGAACTGATCTCTCAGTTGATTACCTCCAGTATTCAATCATTTCAGGAGATTATAATGATAAAACGGTGTAGCAAGTGTGTAGAGCCAAAAAGTGCCCCTGGAATTATATTTGATAATCAAGGTATCTGTAATTATTGTAAAACACATAAAAAATTGACTCTCAAAGGAGAAAAAGCATTAATAACATTGTTGGATTCATGCAAACAGAAAGGTGGGAAATATGATTGCATTGTTGCGTTAAGTGGTGGAAGAGATAGCACCTACGTGCTCCTTAAAGCGGTCAAAGATTATGGGCTAACGGTACTGGCTGTAAACTACTGCAACCCATTCACCGATCCGCAGGCAAAAAAGAATATTGAAAATGCTGTGAAAATCCTCAATGTTGATTTAATAGATATCGGAGATAAACATCAGGCGCATAGAAAAACATTTAAAAATAACGTTATTGCTTGGTTTAAAAAGCCCTCTGCCGCAAGTGTGGGTATGATTTGTATTGGATGTAAGAGTATGTGGCTGGGAATAATAAAAGCGGCAAGAAAATACGATATCCAGTGTATTGTTTCCGGAGGAAACCCATTCGAGGAGATCTCGTTTAAGAAAGAGTTGGTCGATGTCTCCCATGATGAAGAACGGAAAAATAAATTTAAAAAAGCATTCGTCGGAATAATCGCAGAAATATCAAAGAATCCAGGTTTTTTCCACCCGATATGTATTCCCACTATGATCAAAGGGTATTTGTTCGCGAATGAATATTGCCCTGGCTCAAAATTACTAGGATATAAAATAGATAAGATACAACTTTTTGATTATATACCATGGGATGAAAAAGAGGTTGTTTCCAGGATTTCATCTGAATTGAATTGGGATTATCCCAAAAAATTTCAATCAACATGGCGCTTTGATTGCCGGGTAGGTCATATCAGGGATTATATGTATTTAAATACGCTCCAAATGACGGAAAGAGACGATCTATATTCGAATATGGTTCGGGAGGGTAT
>Ga0129302_1001697_pt1 | contig 16282 bp, 17 predicted proteins | sample BlaSprsedimmetaG_FD_94476 | JGI IMG/M metagenome (GOLD analysis project Ga0129302, IMG submission 94476) | Hot spring sediment bacterial and archeal communities from California, USA to study Microbial Dark Matter (Phase II) - Blank Spring... | ecosystem: Environmental > Aquatic > Thermal springs... | reverse complement strand
ATTCATAGATGTATAGTCCATTTGAAACAGAGTTTCCAGCCTGATTTGTACCATGCCATTTAATTTCATGATAACCTTTTGAATATGAGCCATCAGCTAAAGTTATTATCTTTTCACCGATTATGGAATAAATAGTGATTTTAACAAATGAGCCTTCGGGCAGACCAAACCCAATGGTCGTAGATGGATTAAACGGATTTGGATAATTACCGGATACCTCAACATTTTCAGGAACAGACAGCACAGAAAATTCTGATATTTCGCTTTGTGATTTTGCAAGACTACCATTAAATAAACACCAGGAGTTGTAATTTTTCCACCGTGGAAATAAGCTATTTTATTTGTAATTGGGGACCAAATTGGGCACCCATCCTTCATAAACGAGGGTGAGTCTTTTTGTTCATCATTTTCAGTCAATAAGCTACAGGAAAAAATAATGTGATTAATATTAAAATATGTCCTAATTCCATAAAATCCTTTATTTTTTTGTGAAAAAAATGAGTCCCCTCCGAAAAGTATTTTTTCCAGGATGCTGATTGACGCTGTTTTTTGAGATTTTGTGGGCATATTAAGACTTGTAACAGTATTTTGGCAGATAATAAGCTGTAAGGTTGGTATTGGGGGAAGCATTTCTTCTCAATTTTCGCCCTTTTTACCTAGTTTCTTCGCTCTTCTCTTCATTTTTACCCCATTTTTACAAATTTGGAGACATGGTTCCCACGATTCTTCGAAAATTGATGCTTATCGCGCGGGCAAAAGCACGGATAATCGCTCGAGCCAAAGCTCGATAGCGAATCTTGTTCTTCGCTTTCCCAATGTATCGGGACACTTCGGCAGGCTCAGCGCATCGCTGCGTGACCGCACTTCTTCACTTCGAAATATTTTTCTCTCTGCTTTTATAAGCAAATATACGAAAATATCACAATAATAGCAAGCTATATATCTGTTATTATTATTGTTATCAAATGTTTCAACGACCGTCAACATCAATTCTTTGTTGATACCCTCATAGACTTTTCGGAGTGGCTCATTATTCATTGTTCACTGTTCATTCTCCTCACTTCTCACCTATTAGTACTGATAGAATCCCCGACCGGTTTTGCGTCCCAGATAGCCGGCATCGACCATCTTTTTCAGGAGGGGACAGGGACGATATTTACTGTCGCCTAGACCTTGATGAAGCACTTCCATAATGCTCAGACAGGTATCCAGGCCAATAAGGTCAGCCAAAGTAAGCGGTCCCATGGGATGGGCCATTCCCAGCTTCATGATTTCGTCAATGGCCTCTTTGGTGGCGACGCCTTCCATCAGGGCATAAATGGCTTCATTAATCATGGGCATTAAGATGCGGTTAGCGATAAATCCCAGATAATCATTGACTTCAACGGGTGTTTTGCCCAGTATTTTGGCAAGAGCAACGACAGTTTCGGTGGTTTCATCGCTGGTTTGCAGACCGCGAATCACTTCCACCAATTTCATCATCGGCACCGGATTCATAAAGTGCATACCAATAACTTTATCGGAGCGCTTGGTGACAGCGGCGATTTTGGTAATGGATATAGAGCTGGTATTGGTGGCTAAAATGACATTTTCTCCAGCCAGCGTATCCAGTTTTTGAAAGAGCTCCAGTTTCAGCGCCTCATTTTCGGTGGCAGCTTCCACGATGAAATCCACATTTTTGACGGCTTCCAGATCGGTGCTTGCTGTAATTCTGCCGAGACTTTCTTCCATGTGCGCAGCGGTGATTTTCTCTTTTTTGAGTTCCCGCTCCATATTTTTGCGAATGGTGGTCAGTCCCCGCTGAACAAATTCGTCTTTGATATCAATGAGCGTGACTTGCAAACCGTGCTGACACATCACATGGGCAATGCCATTCCCCATAGTTCCTGCGCCAATAACGGCGGCTTTTTTGATATCCATTTTTATTCCCCTTTTCTTAAAGTTTTTCCACGATGAGGGCTACTGCTTCACCGCCGCCAATGCAGAGGCTTGCCAGTCCGTAGCGGCATTCTTGTTTATTCATCGCGTGAAGCAAGGTTGTGAGGACTCGTGCACCGGATGCGCCGATTGGGTGACCCATCGCAATAGCGCCGCCGTTGATGTTCACTTTTTCTTTGGGAATATTGAATTTGCGCATCGGCAGAAAAGCAACGTGGGCAAAGGCTTCATTGATTTCCCAAAGGTCTATCTCATCGGCAGTTAATCCGGCTTTTTTCAGAACTTTTTCGATGGCCAGCAGCGGTGCGGAGGCAAATTTTTCGGGAGCGTGGGCTGCGCTGGCCTGGGCTATCACCTTCGCCATAGGTCTATAGCCCAATTCCTCAGCTTTTTCAGCGCTCATAATCAGCGTTGCGGAAGCGCCGTCATTGATTTTGCTGGCATTTGCCGCGGTGATGACGCCATCTTTTTCAAAAGCAGGACGCAGGCTAGCCATTTTGGCGAAATTGGCGCGGGTCGGTTCTTCGTCAATCTCAACCAAAATAGGATCGCCTTTTTTCTGGGGAATAAGCACGGGAATGATCTCATCCTTGAAAGCGCCATTTGCCGTGGCGGCCTGAGCCCGTTCATAACTCATTTTGGCAAATTCATCCATCTCTTCCCTAGTCAGTTTCTCATCTTTGGCCACACCTTCGGCACAGCTTCCCATGTGAACCTGACTGTAAACATCCCACAAACCGTCGACAATAATTCCGTCCAGAACCTGTGAATGCCCCAAACGGTAGCCGTCACGGGCTTTGGGAAGAATGTAGGGAACATTGCTCATACTCTCCATTCCACCGGCAATGATGATATTGGCATCGCCAACCTGAATAGCCTGAGCCGCCAGCATAACCGATTTCAGTCCCGAACCACACACTTTATTAATGGTCATAGTCTGCACCGATTGAGGCAGTCCGCCAAAAAGCGCTGCCTGTCTGGCAGGACTCTGTCCTTCTCCCGTGGCGATGACATTTCCCATAATGACCTCATCGACTGCTTCTGGATTGAGTTTATTCCTCTCTATTAGCGATTTTACCATTAAAGCGCCAAGTTTAGGCGCCGGGACTGCTGCCAAAGCTCCCTGAAATGAGCCGATGGGTGTTCGCACCGCATCAATAATTAGCACGTCTCTTAATTGTTTCATTTTTTTCTCCTTTTGTGTTTACTTTTAAACTCAAAGATTAAAGCTCATAGCTCAAGGTGGAAGGTGGAAGGTGGACGGTGGAAGGTGGAAAGAAATGGAGAATCGGTCAATGAGCGAAGCCGAAAGGTTTACTTTTCGCAAAGTTCTTAACCTTAACCTTAACATCAACTTCATCTTACTTCACAAATCTCGTAGGGCTGTAGATGGAAATATCTTCACTGAGTTCACCGGCGATGGCTTCAGCGGCATATTTCCCGATGATGGTGCCAAAGGCCATACCGTGGCCGGTAAATCCTGCCGCGATGAAGATGCTGTTTTTGCCGGGAAGGGGTCCCAACAGCGGCAGACCGTCGCGGCTGAAGCCCATGGTGCCGGCCCACTGATGGCTCACCGTCAATTTGGGAAGCTGCGGAAATTTTCCCCGAATATAGTCCAACAATCCCTGAACAGCTTTATCTTCAATATTTTCATTATAGTGAAAAGCATCACCGCCGGGCATATTCTCCCGCCAGCCGCCGATAATCAGTTCTCCGCTTTGCAATTGCCGGAAATATTCAAACCCGAAATTGGCATACATTGCACCGGTGAGGTAGCGCTTGTCCAGAGGTGCGGTGGCGATGACCTGACCTCGCACTGGAATGATGAGCCCTTCATAGCGGCTGTCTAATTGCTGTGTCCAGGCATTTGTGGCCAAAAGCAGCATTTGTGCCGTCACTTTGCCCTTCGCGGTATGGATGACAGGCCGGTTTTCGCCATCGCTGCTGATTTTACTTACGGGACTTTCATCAAAGAGCTGCACATTTTTCTGCTCCTGATGAATAAATTTGGCCAGTCCGGTAACATAGCGGTAGGGGTGAAAAGCAAAATTTGAATTTAAAAACAATCCGCCAAAGAAAGCGTCAGTTTTTAGAATGTCGCGAACTGCTTCAGCCGGCAGATAGTCACAGTCAAAATGGTCGCTGTGCATTGCCTTAGCCGTTTCCCGCACTTCCGCATCTTCCTGCTCTGAGTCTGCCAGCAGGTAGCTTCCTTCTCTTTCTGCATTGGCCCTGATGGCACAGTTTTCTATATTCTCAATAAGATGAGAAATACCTTTTTCAGAATCACTCCAGAGACGCTTCGCCTTATCGCGCCCGATGATATTCACCGCCCGTGAATAGTGTTCTACTGGGCCGCTGATGACAAATCCGGCATTTCTCCCGCTGGCGCCTGTGCCGATACAGCGATTTTCCAGGAGGATGACAGACGCGCCCAGCTCTGCAAGTCGTTTCGCGGCCGTAATACCCGTGATTCCACCGCCGATAATAGCCAGATCTGCCGTGAGGTTCTGCCGCAGGGGATCAAATCTTAAAATTTCATCTTTCAGCCAAAAAACATTTTCATAAGGGGGCTCTATTTTCTTTTTGTTAGTCACGCGCAGATATCCTTTCTGTCTATTCCATCGGCATAAATTAAAACCTAAGAATTGTGAATGCCATAGTTTACTGCTTTTTTTTGAGGGCAATGATGAAATATATCCAATTTTATTATTCCAAAATCCCTTTCGTTTTAGTTTATGAAAAAACACCGTGTTTTTTATCACAAATTATTCTTTTTATTTGAATCCTATATATAAATTTGTTAAATATGCCTAATGAATAATAGAAGTGCAGAGAGGTTCTGATGAAGATAAAATTCTGGGGAGTTCGCGGTAGTATCCCGACGCCGCCCACAAGTGAACAGATTGAGCAAAAAATGCGGATGGTTTTGGAAAAAGCCGCAGAGACGAATATTTCCACACCTGAAAAACGAGAGCTTTTCCTTCGAAACATGTCATTTGTTGAGGCAGGATTGATTGGCGGAAATACGGCTTGTGTCACGATTGAAGCGAATAATACATTGATTATTCTGGATATGGGTTCCGGTCTCGTGCGTCTTGGCAATGAGCTGATTGAAAAGCAGCAGAATAATGGCGGCCTGGATATTCATATTTTTATGAGTCATACCCACTGGGATCATATTATGGGTTGGCCTCTTTTTAAACCTGCGTTTTATTCACAAAATAAGATCACCTTTTATAGTGTGCATGCTGATTTTGAAGAAAGACTCAATTTACAGCAGGATTTTAGATTTTTTCCTGTATCATTATCCCATATGGCGAGCCAAAAGAAGTTTGTTGTATTAGAGCCGGACAGCGAGATTACGATTAAGGGAATCTCCATTCGCAACACACTTCAATATCATCCTGGAAAAAGCTATGCTTATCGGGTTACATATGGAAATAAGAGCATGGTTTATGCCACTGATTCAGAATATAAAACACTTGATGATGATCTGAGCTTGAGCCACGTCAATTTCTTTAGAAATGCAGACCTTTTAATTTTTGATGCAATGTACACATTTGAAGAGGCGATTCACAAGGAAGACTGGGGGCATTCATCAGCTTTGCTGGGAATTGACCTGTCAGTGCAGGCAAATGTGAAAAATCTGGCGCTTTTTCACCATGAGCCTGATAAAGACGATTTTACAGTACAGTCTATGCTTCACCGTTCCCTTAATTATAAAAAAATCAACTATCCTAAAGCGCCTCTCGACGTTTTTCTTGCATATGAAGGGCTTGAGCTCAAACTATAGATATAGATTCAAGAAGCCGCTTATTTCTTGTTTCGCTTTTATCTTTATAATTATCAAATGTTTAATAGTTATTATGGAAAGTGAGGAAATACAATGGCGGATATAAATCAGCCAAAGGAAAATGAGCTGCTTCATAAAATCAACGACGAATTAATCAAGCTGATCAGCACGGTTCCGGAATCGGAGTCAAAGCTTTCACTTCAGCCAAATGAGGCGGCAAAGAAATTGGCTGCTATTGCTTCGCAAAAAGCAGCAACTCTGGCGGGCGGGCTTGCGCTGCCGCCGGGTCCTTGGGGAATACTCACCATTCTCCCCGATTTGGTCGGCGTCTGGAAAATTCAGAGTCAGTTGGTGGCCGATATTGCTGCAGTCTATGGAAAATCTGCTCAGCTCGGACGAGAAGCGATGATTTATTGCCTTTTTCGGCATAGCGCTGCCCAACTAATGCGGGATTTGCTGGTCAGAGCCAGCGGAAGGGTTCTCATTCGACGAGCTAGTCTCCGTTTTATTCAAAAACTTATGCGCAGTATTGGCATCCGTATTACCCAGCGGATTATCGGGCGGACTCTCAGCAGGTTTATACCTCTGTTTGGCGCTGGCGCGGTTGCTGCCTATGCATGGTATGATACTAAACAGGTGGCAGAATCTGCCATAAAACTTTTTTCTCAAGATGGCTCATTTTTATCTAAGGAGGAGCCTATTGATGTAACCGATACGGATTGTATCGATACTTAATTAGCTTTTTTTTCTGACCAGAAATGACTATATGCTGACATCAAGCATTTCAAGTGTCTTTTTGGCAGCAATCTGACTTGCTTCTTTTTTGCTTTTACCAACGCCAGAACCATAAGACTGTTTGCCGATAATGACAGTTATTGTAAACTCTTTGTTGTGATCAGGGCCATCTTCACTGGTTACCACAAACTCGGGGTCTTCTTTATTTCCTTTTTGGCAGAATTCATAAAGCAGCCCTTTGTAGTTTTGAGTATCTGGTGAGGGTATGACGGTGTGATGCTTTACCAACAGCGTCTCATGAACAAATCGCCATGCTGCATCGTATCCGTTTTCCAGATAGAGTGCGCCAACGAAGGATTCATAAATATCACAAAGGATTGAATGTAAGTTCCGGATATTATCTTTTTCTGCACCTTTGCCTAAATGTAGATAGTTGCCAAAGCCTATCTCTTTGCTGGTGAGCGCCAGAGTTGTCTGATTGACAAGCTGAGCTCTGATTTGTGTTAATTTTCCCTCTGAATGGTCAGGAAAATTTTTGTAGAGAAATTCACTCACAATGAGCTCAAGCACTGCATCACCTAAAAATTCCAGCCGTTCGTAGCTGCTGTTTCTTGTTTCTAAATCCGGGTTAATGGCGCTGCTGTGAATGAATGCCTGTTCAAAGAGTTCGCTGTGATGCAAAATAGTTCCTGTCAATTCCTGAATCTGTAAAAGGAGTCTGGTAAGGTCTGGCTTTTCTTTTTCTTTTTGAAGCCACTTTTTGAATAACTCAAATAGTGGCTTAATATTTTTTAAAAAGGATGGAGGCATTGTGTCCGCCAAAGCCAAAAGCATTGCTGATGACCGTTTGAATGTTTTTTTGAACTGCCTGATTTGGGGTGTAGTCGAGGTCGCAATCAGGGTCCGGTGTTTTTAAATTAATTGTCGGAGGAATGATTCCGGTTTGAAGCGCCATAAGTGATGCAATGGCTTCAACGCCACCGGCAGCCCCCAGTAAATGTCCTGTCATTGATTTGGTGGAACTGATGGCAAGTTTTGCGCTGTGTTTCCCAAATACTTTTTTGATTGCCGCAGTTTCAATAGCATCATTGAGGGGTGTGGATGTACCGTGTGCGTTGATATAGTCGATATTTTCCGGTTTCAGGCCGGCATCACGAATGGCATTTTCCATAGCAACAATAGCGCCTCTTGCATCGGGGTGGGGCGCCGTCAGATGGTGGGCATCTGCACTGAGACCTATTCCGCTAATTTCTCCATAGATCTCAGCGCCCCGCTTCAGGGCATGCTGCAGCTCTTCCAAAACTAAGACTCCAGCGCCTTCAGCGATAACAAATCCATCACGGTCTTTGTCAAAGGGACGAGAAGCTTTGTCTGCTTGGCTATTTCGTTTGCTGAGGGCTCTCATTTGAGAAAAGCCGGCTACTGCCAAAGGTGTGACCGCCGCTTCAGAGCCGCCACAAACAATTATATCAGCATCGCCAAATTGAATATGCCGATAAGCAAGAGCGAGAGCATGATTGGCCGATGCGCATGCAGAAGAGACACTGTAATTGAGCCCGCGAAAACCATATTTAATACTGATGTGACCGCTGGTGATGTCGGGAATCATTTTAGGAATTAAGAAAGGCGAAACCCTGCGATGTCCTTTTTCTCGAAGAAGGTCCTGCTGTTCAGAAAAGGTGCCGATTCCTCCGATTCCACTGGCAATCAGTACACCAACCCTATCATTTTGGATATTATCATTTTGGATATTAGATTGATGGATGGCTTCTTCAGCTGCAATGACGCCAAATTGAGTGAAGCGATCCATTTTAGATGCTTCCTTGGCGTCAATCAATTTTTCAGCATCAAAATTTTTCACCTCTCCGGCTATCTTTACAGGGAAGGGCGCTGAGTCAAATAGTGTGATGGGTCCTATGCCGTTTTTTCCCTGAGTAAGCCCTTGCCAAAATAAATTTAGACCAGTAGCCAAAGGCGAGATGATTCCCATTCCGGTAATAACGACCCGACGATACATTGGCGTGAAGATCAGGAAAGGTTTTTCAAATATTGATAGACATTACCAACGGTTTTTAGCTCCTTGGCATCATCATCAGAGATGCTAAGCTCAAATTTATCTTCCAAGCTCATAATTAATTCTACCGTATCCAGAGAGTCAGCTCCCAGATCATCTATAAAGCTTGCTTCCATTGTGACCTTTTTTTCGTCAACTTTCAGTTTGTCTGCCACCAGGTCTCTTAATTCTTCAAATGTGATATTTTCCACGTTTTGTTCCTTTTCTTTGAGGTTAATATACCATACCGCCATCAATGATGAGAGTTTGGCCAGTAATGTATCCGGCATAATCTGATGCCAGAAAACGGACAGCTCCGGTGAGATCATCGGCTGTGCCGGTCCGGTTCAACGCGATTCCAGATACGATTTTTTCCTTTATTTCTTCTGAAAGACCGGCTGTCATATCTGTTTCGATAAAGCCGGGCGCTATACAATTGACTCGAATATTTCTGGGGGCCAGCTCTTTTGCCAGCGATTTCGTCAGGGCGATTATACCTGCTTTACTTGCTGCATAGTTGGCCTGTCCGGCATTTCCGGTGATGCCGATAACAGAGCTGATAAGGATAATGGTTCCGCTTCGTGCTTTCATCATCGGGCGGCTCAGCTCACGGGAAAGAAGAAATGCCGACTTGAGATTTGTTTCCAGCACTGAGTCCCAGTCATCATTGCTCATACGCATAATCAGCTTATCTCGGGTGATTCCCGCTGCATTGACTAGAATGTCAACTTTCTTAAATTGCGCTATGATGCAAGCGAGTTTTTCAGTGATAGCGGCCTCGTTGGTGACGTCTAAAGCCATTGTGTGAATGTTTCCGCTAGCTATTTCAGAGAGTTTCTTCAAATTTTCCTCTGAGCGGGCGGAGGCGATGACTATGGCGCCGCTTTCTGCAAAAGCCAGGGCGATAGCTCTGCCGATACCGCGGCTGGCTCCAGTGACCCAGACGACTTTATTTTGAAAGTTTATGTTCATTCTGAATATTCTCCAGTTCTGCAACCGTTCCGATACTATTCACACTGACATCAGGATTAATGCGCTTGATGAGTCCCTGTAAAACTTTTCCTGGTCCGATTTCGACAAAATGAGTGAAGCCGTCTTGTATCATATTCTCAATAATATTTTCCCATAATACGGGCTTCTCTATTTGTAAAATCAGGTTTTTGCGAATTTTTTCAATTGAGCGGGTTGGCAGGGCATCAATATTTGCATAGATTGGGAAAGTCGGAGCTTCTAGGGGAAATGTTTCCAAAGCCAGCGCAAGCTCTTGTGTGGCAGCTGACATGAGTGGTGAATGGAAGGCGCCGCCAACTTCCAATTGGATAACTCGGGAAGCGCCCATTTCTTTTGCCAATTTCATCGCCTGCAAGACGGCGCTGCTTTCTCCTGATATGGCTATTTGATTGGGTGAGTTGTAGTTAGCTATCTGTACGATTCCATATTCTGCAGCTCTTTGGCAGGCTTCCATCACCAGCTTGGCCTCCAAATTGAGGATGGCTGCCATTGTGCCAGGATTTTCCACACCCGCCGCTTGCATATTTTCTGCCCTGAGTTTGACAAGCTTCAGCGCCTCTTCAAATGAAAAAACACCTGCAGAATAAAGGGCAGAATATTCTCCAAGGCTATGACCGGCACCAGCTTGGCAATTGAAAGCATATTCCTTGCGAATAATCTCACTGATTATGGCGCTTACAGTGAAAATAGCAGGCTGTGTAAAGCGGGTTTCTGTTAAGTCTGCTAGGGGGCCTTGGAAGCATTTTTCTGAGATGGAATAACCCAGCGCTTCATCGGCTTTATCAAACATTTTTTTTGCCAGTGAATATTTTTGATAAAAATCGAAGCCCATGCCTACAAATTGGCTGGCTTGCCCCGGAAAAATGCAGGCTGTTTTCATCAGCTCATTCCCCATTTTATAAGTGTTGAACCCCAGGTAAAGCCAGCTCCAAAGGCTGCCAGCAAGAGAAGATTACCGGGTTTTAGTATCTTTTTGTCTGTTGCTTCGCAAATACCCAAAGGTATTGTTGCGGCAGTTGTATTTGCATATCTGTCAATATTAATCAAAACCTGATTTTTCAATAAGCCTAAACGTTCTGTTGTGGCGTCGATAATCCTTTTATTTGCCTGGTGTGGAATAAAGAGCGTCAAATCGGAGCCCTTGAGTTTGTTTTTTCTGAGGATTTTTTCTGACACTTCTTCCATTCCCTTAACGGCAAATTTAAAAACAGTTTTCCCGTCCTGATAGATAAAATGCATTTTTTTTTCCACGGTCTCGTGGCTGGCCGGATTGCGGCTGCCGCCGCCAGGCATGTAAAGGTAATCTTTTCCACTGCCATCAGTATAGAGGATTTCATCTAAAATTCCGTAATCTGTTGATGGCTCAAGGAGAATTGCTGCAGCTGCATCACCAAAAAGAATCCTTGTATTTCGGTCGCTTTGATTCGTGATGGCAGACATTTTATCTGCCCCGATGACAGCAACTTTTTTTGCCATTCCACTGCGGATATAGGCATTGCCGACTGAAAGTGCATAGAGAAATCCACTACAGGCGCCACTGAGATCAAAACCCCAGCCTTTTGAATGGTTAAGTTTTTGCAGAACTAAGGCTGCAGTCGATGGGAAAAACATATCAGGTGTGACTGTAGCTACGATAAGCAGGTCAATATCATCGGCTTTTAAATTATATTTATCCAGCATATCTTTTGCTGCTTCAGCAGCCATATCAGAGGTGCTTTCATTCACTGTGGCTATTCTTCGCTCCCGAATACCTGTTCTGCTGTAAATCCATTCATCGCTTGTGTCGAGCACCTTTTCCAGCTCTTTATTCGTCAGAATAGTTTGAGGTAAATATGATCCCATTGCAGTAATCATTGCTTTAGGCAAGCTTTGTGTCATCACTTTTTCTCCTTTTTAATAAATCCGGTTACCGGAGCAACTGACTGTTTATTCCTAAACAATTCGGCTGCTTCAATAGCGGGAAGAAAAGAGCCTGTGATGACTGCTTTGCTACGGAAAAAGTCTATAAAAATGAAAAAATCCTGGTGAAACATACGATTCACCAGAATTTTGGAAGCAGCCGCAAAGCTATGAACAAATTTTATTGCGCGATGCAATAAGTTCATAAAATAGAGTACAGTACTTTATTTTTCTTTCGGCGTGATGACAGGTTTACCGTTGTAGTAGCCACAGTTGGGACAGACGTGGTGGGGTAGTTTTGGCTGTTCACAGTGACTACAGTTTACAACCATAGGTACGGCAAATTTATAGTGTGTTCGGCGTTTTGCGCCGCGGGTGTGTGAATGACGTCTTTTTGGCAGAGCCATAATAACCTCCTTTTCATAGATTTATTTGTGATCGAATTAATTTAAGTTTTTCCCAGCGAGGATCAGCTCTCTCTTCTTTTGCAGGTGCGGAGGCCCTATTGAGGTTTAGTCCGGTTATTGCATCGAGCCCCTTGCAATCGGAACGGCATTTTTTGGTATAGGGATAGGCTAAAAGCAGAGTTTCGCGAATATATGCGCTGAAATCTATTTCTACATCATTGTGAGCAAGAGGGATGAAATCATCTGTCGATTCATCTGAATCATAACTGATATACACGGCAATTGGTTCGGAGATTTCTTGTGTAAATTCATCTAAGCACAGATCACACTGAAAGCGGGCGTTTGCGGTGACGGTGCCGCTTGCGTAGTATTTTTCACCCATTTTATATATTTCTAAAATCGCAGATATTTCACCATCGATTTCCGGAATGTCTAGCGCAGCGCCTTTCGCGGTCAGGCTGAACATTTTCTTTTTCATGGTAATGTGGGAGATCAAAACTTTCATAGCCGGTAATTTTACATTATTTTATTTTAATTCACAAGATTTGTTTTTAGTAGTCTGCAATCTCCATCCAGCGAATCAGTCGCATTTCAAAAGGGTGGTGCAATGACTTATGATATGGCCGGACTCTAACACTGTATTTATATGTGCCTGCATTGGGCAAATCAATTGTGCCGTTGTAGAGATAGCGGTCATTGCTTTGGCGGCTGGACAGCGTTAATTCCTGAATGAGAACAGGCCCCTCCTGTTCAAACCCGTCGCGAAGCATATAGACTTCAGCAATCACATCATCTGGTTTTAGGTTGCCTAATTTAATTTCAGCGCTGATTCTAATTTGCAATTCGTTCGTAAATTCTTCGTGAGGATTGATTTCAGTAATCCAAACTTGCGTCCATTCGTTAATAATTTTTCTTTTCCATTCAACAAGCTCGATGGCAGCTTTGTAGTCTTTTGTCCTGATTTTTTCGCTATAATCGCCAGCAGGTATATAAATCCTGTTGACGTAGTCTTTAACCATTCTGGCAGTGCTGAATTTGGGAAGAACTGATTTAATGCTTTCCCGCATCCGTTGTACCCAGGCTTCACTGTAGCCTTGTTTATTAAATTCAAAATATTCCGGTAAGATACTGTTTTCTAAAGTATAATAGATGCTGGCGCTGTCTTCATGGTCCTGGATGTCATTACTTGCGTATTCTTTGGGTTCACCAATAGTCCAGCCATTTTTTTGGTTATAGCCTTCTACCCACCATCCATCCATCACTGACCAATTTATTCCGCCATTGATCGGCACTTTTTGTCCGGATGTGCCACTGGCTTCTCTTGGGCGTCGTGGTGTATTCAGCCAGATATCGACACCGCTGACCAAATAGCGGGCCAGAGAGAGATTGTAGTTTTCCAGGATTATGATTTTCCCGATAAAATCATCTTCAAAAGCAAGTTTGTTTATCTCGCGGATAAATTCTTGCCCTGGTCTGTCAGCTGGGTGTGCTTTTCCAGCATAAAAGAGCACTATCGGACGGTCTTTATTATTTAGAAGTTTTTTGAGTCTTTCTCGATCTTTGAAGAGCAGGGTCGCTCTTTTGTAGGTTGCAAAGCGTCGTGCAAAGCCAATAAACAAGGACTTTGGTAATAATGATTCAAGCATACGTGCAGTGATGTGAGCGGGTACGCCATTGCGACGGTTTCGGTTTTCAATTTTCTGACGCACGACATCGCTGAGGCGCTGTTTTCTATGGAGATGTGTTTCCCAGAGTTTGGCTGAAGGAATCGTATCCACCGCTTCCCAAATCTTCAGATCATCCAGCCGATCCAGCCAATTATTGTTGATATACTCATTGTATAATTTGCGAAATTCCCGGCTGAGCCAGGTTTCGGTATGCACACCATTGGTGACGTATGTTATGGGAACTTCATCTTCAGGAATCTCGTGAAACACTTCTGACCACAGTTTTCTAGAAACTTCACCGTGAAGCTTACTGACTCCATTTGCGCTTTTGCTAATTTTGAGCGCCAGTATTGTCATCGAGAAAAGATCATTGGCGTCTTTCCCTAATTTGTAAAAGTTTTCCCACTCAAGGCCATAAAGGGGATGACATTCTCCAAAATATTTTAGCATAAGCTCACGGTTAAAGGCATCATGCCCTGCTGGGACGGGTGTATGTGTGGTAAAAACAGATGAGGCGCCCACTAGTTCGCGGGCAATATCAAAGCTGTAGCCTTTCTCAATGTATTCCCGAATACGTTCCAGGACGAGAAAAGCGCTATGCCCTTCATTCATATGCCAGACTGTAGGATTATAGCCCATCGCTCTCAACGCTCTCACGCCGCCAATGCCCAGCAGAAGCTCCTGTGTGATACGCATTTCATTGTCACCGCCATAGAGCTGGCTAGTAACCATTCGGTCTTCTGGCAAATTTTCCTGCAGGTCTGAATCTAAAAGATAAATGACTGTGCGACCGGCTATCATTTGCCAAATCTGGGCATAGACTTTTCTTCCCGGCATATTGAGGCTGATTTTGATGGGAAGACCTTCTTCATCATTGACTAAAGTAATAGGAATTTCTCCAAAATCGTGAGAAGGATAGAGGGCCTTTTGCCAGCCATCCGCATCTATCTGCTGTATAAAGTATCCTTGTTTATACATCATCCCGACACCAACCAGTGGTACGCCAAGATCACTGGCAGCTTTACAGTGGTCGCCAGCCAGAACGCCCAGACCACCGCTGTAAACAGGAACGGTCTCGTGTACGCCAAACTCGGCGCTGAAATAAGCTATTAAAAAATCTTCACGATTGGGATAATTGGTATTAAACCAGGTGTCTTGCCGAGTCATATAGTTTTCAAATTCCGACATAACTTCTTTAAATAATTTGTTAAACTCAGGGTCCTGGTTTTTCTTATTGAGCTGATCCTGTCCTATATGTTTAAATAATTTTAAAGGATTATGCTCGACTTCATACCACAATTTTTCATCTAGTTGCTTAAATAGTTTCTGAGCCTTGGGTTTCCAGCTCCACCAGAGATTGTAACTGAAATCCTGGAGCTGCTTCAACTCCTCTGGAAAGAAGCTTTGCACTGTTATTCTTCTAAACTTTTTCATCATTCCTCCTTTTCGGTGGGAAAATATCAGTTTTATCTGACAATATTCAAGGAAAAAATAACTTATTTTTGAGTTACTACTCTTTTTTTGAAATAAATGTGGGTTATACCCGATTTTTTGCTGAAATTTCCTTTTAAAAAGGAGGTTAAAAATGATAGAGATGAAAGGAATGATAGTTTTGATAACAGGAGTCTCAGCAGGAATTGGCGCTGCCTGCGCGAAACTATTCAATGCAAACGGAGCAAAACTTATCGGAATTGCCCGTCGTAAAGAGCGCTTGGTTGATCTTGCCAAGGTTTTGAAGGGTGAAGACAAAGTAGATTATCTGCTGCTGGAATGTGATATTCGGGATAGTGAGCAGCTAAAACAAATGCTAGAGAATCTGCCGCCTGAATGGAAAAATGTCGATATTTTAGTCAATAATGCCGGCTTAGCCAGGGGAATGGAGCCATTTGACAGGCTTGCCGTGGATGAAATTGATGAGGTGATTGATACAAATGTCCGGGCTCTGATGAAATTAAGTCGATACCTATTGCCAACTATGATTCAGCGGCAAAAGGGGCATATCATAAATATTGGCTCTATCGCCGGTCATGAGGCCTATCCCGGCGGATCGGTGTATAATACAAGTAAGTTTGCTGTACGGGGATTTACCGAAGCCTTGCGGATGGATTTGGTGAAAACGCCTCTGCGAGTAACGGCGATAGACCCGGGAATGGTTGAGACAGAATTCAGTTTGACTCGTTTTCGTGGTGATTCTGATAAGGCTAAAAATGTTTATAAGGGATTGCAGGCCCTTAGCCCGGAGGATGTGGCAGAGTCTGTCTATTTTGCGGCATCCCGACCGGCACATGTTTCCATAAATGAAATTATTTTGATGCCCGTCAAGCAGGCTTCGGCTTTAGTTATCCACAGAGAAATTACTGATAATTAACCACATCTGTCCAAAATAAATTTTTCTATTGATAAATTAGATTATGCTGACTGCCTTAATAGGGGCCTTCACGAATTCGGGAAAAAGAAGATTGTGTTGGAGGTGGAAAAGAGACGTGGCGCGATGAGGAGCACAAAACGGAAGCTGATGAGAGTGATAATGGCTTGTACGATTGATTCGTCTATCTCAAATCTCGCTTTCCACGTCTCCCGCCTTCAGGCAGAATCTTCCCCGAATTTGTGACAGCCCCGGTCACTGAGCCGTTAGTCGACGGACGAAGTGCGGTCACTAAGCGGAGTGGTATCCTGAGCTTGTCGAAGGGTCGAAGTGCGGTCACTGAGCGGAGTCGAAGTGTTGCTTAATTTGTACCTGTCCGTCCCCTGACGGATCAAGCCAAATTAAGAT
>Ga0129302_1001696_pt1 | contig 16292 bp, 14 predicted proteins | sample BlaSprsedimmetaG_FD_94476 | JGI IMG/M metagenome (GOLD analysis project Ga0129302, IMG submission 94476) | Hot spring sediment bacterial and archeal communities from California, USA to study Microbial Dark Matter (Phase II) - Blank Spring... | ecosystem: Environmental > Aquatic > Thermal springs... | reverse complement strand
CGGAGTCCTCACGGCCCGGTAAAATGACAGCGCCATTTGATAGCGTTTCATCAAATGGCGCATCGTGTGATCAACAGTCGGGGCATGCGGATTTGAACCGCAGACCTCACGGACCCGAACCGTGCGCGCTACCAAACTGCGCTATGCCCCGAGTGCCTGGGATTATACCGCAGATCGCCCTTTTGACAAGCGCTCCCGTGGTTCTTGCCCTTTTTTTCGATGCTGTTATGATGGCCCCCATCTACGATTGGAGGTGACAGTGTGACACTGTGGCAAGCGATTCTCTTGGGCATCCTACAAGGCGCGACGGAGTTTTTGCCGGTGAGCAGTTCGGGCCATCTGGTGATTGTCCCGCACTTGTTGAATTGGCCCGATCCTGGTTTGACGCTAAACGTTATCTTGCACCTGGGGACCCTGGTGGCGATTTTGGCGTACTTTTGGAGTGACCTGTGGCGCATGGCGCTTGCGGCGCTGACGAGCCTGCGCACGCGCCGGTTGGATGATCCGGATGCGCGCCTGGCCTGGGCCATCGTCGTGGCGACCATCCCCGGCGTCGTCCTGGGCGTGCTGTTGCAAGATTTCTTCGAGCGGCTTTTTGGTGAACCCAGGGCCGCCGCCGGTTTTTTGCTGGGGACGGCGGCGCTGTTGGCCGTGGGGGAATATCTCGGCAGGCGCGAGTTGCCCATCAAAGCGATGTCTTGGGGGCACGCTATATGGATCGGCCTGGCGCAGGCGTTGGCGATTGTGCCCGGCCTCAGCCGCTCCGGTTCGACGATTGCTGCCGGGCTGCTGCTCGGTTATCGCCGCGAGGATGCGACGCGCTTCAGCTTCCTTCTTTCCGTGCCGATTGTGCTCGGCGGCGGTTTGTACGAAGTGCTCAAAGTGCTGCGCGCCGGTGTGGGCGTGGTGCAGCTCCAAATCTTTGGTGTGGGTTTCCTTGCGGCGGCTGTCACCGGCTACTTCGCTATCGCCGGTCTGCTGATGTTGGTGCGGCGGCGCAGCTTGTGGCCGTTCGCCCTCTACTGCGCGACGTTCGGTGTGCTGGTGTTGACCGGAGTGCTCGCGTGAGACGTTGGCTCGCTGTGGCGTTGGCACTGACCGCTGTGTTGGCGGCGTGTACCGCGCCCGCCTCCCTGGTGCCTACGCCGACGCCCCAACCCGCCCCGGTCACGCCCCAGATCGTCCAAGTCGTGTGCCCGGAAAGCCTTGCCCCACTGTTGATGGTGCTGGGTTCCGCTTACCAGCGCGAAGAACCGGCGGCGCTTATGGTAGTCGTCGAGCGCGCAGATGAATTGGCGCTCCACGCGCTTATGAACGGCGACGCCGACATCGCGGCGCTCACCTGGCTGCCCGCGACCGCGCCGGAGAACGTGTGGCGCGTGACCTTCGCGCGGGATGGGCTGGCGGTGATCGTCAATCCGCAGAACGGGCTGCCGGGATTGACGAAGGAACAACTGCGGTTGCTGTTTGGCGGGCGCGTCGAGGACTGGGCATCGTGGGAGGGTTTTCCGGGATCGCCGCAGATTATCAGCCGTGAGGAAGCGTCCGGCGATTTCGACTTCTTCCAGGCCCACGTGATGCATGATGCCCGCGTGACCCTGACGGCACTGCTGGCCCCCACCAGTCTGGCAGCGCGCGACTCCGTCAGCCGGGAACCACTCGCGGTGGGCTACCTATCCACGGCGTGGCTGGATGCGCAGGTGCGCGCGCTGGCCATCGAGGGCGTGCCGCCCACGCCGGAGACCATCGCCGCCGGACTCTATCCACTCTCGCGCGAACTCTTTCTGGTGACGCTAGGCGAGCCGCCGGGGATGGTGCGCGCCTTCATCCAGTGGACGCTCACCCCGCAAGGTCAAGCCATCGTCGCCGCGCAAGGCTTCGTCCCCATCCTTCAGTAATCCGCTCTTCGCAACTCGCAACTCGCAATTCGCAATTCGCAATTCGCAATTCGTAATTCGTAATTCGTAATTCGTAATTCGCCATTCGCCTACTCGTCCCCGTTGTAGAAGCGATACACCAACTGCCCGATAGTGGCAAACGCCGGCGCACCCTCATCCCAGATCAGCCACGCCGGCTGGTACAGATAAACCGCCAGCACGAAGTCGGCCTGCGGCCCGTAGACCAGCGCGACGTTGGCGTGCGTTGCGCCGGACCAGCCGTGCTTGTGCGCTACGCGCGTCCCTGCGGGCATCCCCGCCGCCAACAGTGGATTGATCGAGTGTTGCGTCAGCCCCGTGAGGATGCTCTGACATTCCGCCGCCGTGATCTCCTGCGGATAGACCGCGCGCAGGAATCCGCCGCCTTGCGCGCCATAATATAGCCCTTCCATCAACAGCCCCATTTCGATGGGGGTGGTTTGCAAGGCCGGATCGGGGTTTGTGTTGGCGCCGGTGCGTGACGCTGCCAGACTGGCGATGTCCGGCGGGATGGTTGTCTCAGGAACGTCGTAAGGCGTGGCGATGAAGGTGTTACGCAGGCCCAGGCCCCACAATAGATCGGTCACGCGCAGCGCCCCGCTGTAGGCGTCCCCGCTGCCGATGTGGGCGAGCAGCAGGTTCGCGGTGGCGTTGTCGCCCTCGGCAAACAGCGTGTTGAGGCGGCCCATCATCGTGGCGTTGGGGGCGGCGTCGAGGGTGGTGTATGTCCCCAACGCAATGGCGATTTTCAGCGTGCCCGCACCCGAGAAAACGACGTCGCAGTTGTAGCAGAACTCCTGTCCCCGCCGCAGGTCTTTGGCGAAGATGCCCGCCACGCCGGTGAAATCACCCAGCGCGGCGTTGAGCGCCTCGCGTAGGATATCGCTAGAGGCTTCGGGCGCGGGTTCGATGTCAACGACCAGATGCACCTCGCGGTCCTGTGGTGCGGCGGCGAGGATCGCTTTGATCAGCAGCGGCAGCGAGGCCTCGACGTCCAACGTCGTCCCGTCTCGCGGCGGGCGGAACGTTCCCGCTTCCGACAGCAACACGGGCCTTTGCGGCGGATGATCGTACTTCTGGGCCGTCCGTGCCAGGAACGCATCGACTCGCTCGCGGGAGTAGTTCACTATGGCGGTGACCTCTTGGGCTTCCGGCTCGCGTTGCAACACACGATCCCCCAGATAAGTGATGAATCCCTGGATACTGCCCTGCGAAACGAGAACGGCATCCAGGTTTTCGGTCGTCGTTTCCAGATCGACCGATAGCTCCACCATCTCCGGCAGCAAGAGTGGCGTGAGTTTGCTGGCATAATAGACCGTGATGGGTCTGGTATAGGCCCGGTTGATGGCGTCCAGGGCCTGTGCCTGAGTCATCCCACCCATGGGCAGCCCGTTGATGACCAATCCTGGTGGCAGCATCGTCTGGCTCGACTTCCAGGTCGTGGATAGCCACGCGCCACCGAGTATAAGGACGGTCAGCAGGATGAACAGCAACCATACAATTCCGTAGCGCCTTTGTCTCAAAATAGCCTCACTTTGCCTCCCGATGTAAAATGCGTGTCAGACTACAAAAGTCTCAAAAGGTACCTGGTTGAACACATACCTGCTCTGAACAACAGGTTTGCAAGAAGTAGTACGTGCTGAGACTTTTGTAGTCTTTCAATGTATCCAGGAGATAACGCTAGTATAATGGAGTTGACAGAGACGTCAAACTTTTTAAGAACCTATCCGAAAATTATTGCGGTTTCACGTTGTCGCCGGTATGGGCGGCTGAAATTGGCAGACCAATTTAGGCCGCTTTTTCTGTTAGCGCGCATAACCGTTGGGAGAACAAGAGCACGCTACGGAAAGCGCGACTACAACCCCATCCCTTGTGCGCGCTAACCTTTTTCTTGAGGGTGTTTTTGCGCTTGCGGGCAGCGCCCGCAAGCGCAAAAACACCCTTTCACCCGCGCCTTGAGGCGTAAAATACTGCGTCCGGTGAATTTCCGGATAGATTCTAAGCCGTTTTCGACAATAGAAAGAACCGGGCTATAATTGTTAAAGAAACCTTACGAGTGGTAGTGTATACTGTTACTTCTGTAAGGCCGTTCCAGGAAAAATAAAGCAGCCAGACTTTGGCGCTAGTGCAGGAACTTTCCTCTGATGGGGCCTGGTTTAAATCCTGGAACTACCTAAGGTGGATCAGAAAAGGAGCCACGCTATGGAATCGATCGAAACCTTGTCCTTTGAAGCGGCAATGGCCGAGTTGGAGTCTGTCGTTGTACAGTTGGAGGATGGCACGCTGGATCTACAACAGACGGTGCTCCTCTACCAGCGTGGACGCGCGTTAGCGGCGCGTTGCCAGAGTCTTTTAGATCAGACTGAACTGCACATCCAACAACTTGTTCCCGATGAAGCCGGTGGACACGCCACTGTTGCCTTTGACGTGGGAGTGTAGTATGGGATTTGAATTCTTACCCTATCTCTTGACCGCGATTCCCGGCACGGTGGTCTATCACCTGTTGGTGCTGCTTGGCCTGCTGCCGGCGGCGGGCATCGTGTTGACCGAATGGCGACACACGCACAGCGCCGAACTAAAGCCCTATCTCACAGCTTTGGGCGGCGTGATGACGATTCATCTGCTGTCCGCGGTGCTGGCCCCTTTCCACGTGTATACGGAAGCCGTCATCACGATCCTCAGTGCGCCTTTTCTGTACGCCGGCGGATTGCTTTCGCTCCTACTGCTGGTGTGGGCGTTCGGATGGCGGATCTGGGAACGGCGGCGGCGCGATTTACTGGTGCTGTTGCTGGTGGGGTGGGCGGCGTTGTTCGTGCTTGCTTCGTTGGTCTGGTACACCGACGCTTTCAACAGGCCCTTGACCTACAATTCTCACTCGTGGCAGGTCCCTATGTGGTACGCGCTCTCGGCTGTGGTTGCCTTGGGGGGGGCGGTGATTTTCTTCAGAGCCGGGCGCCATGGCGGTGAAGTGCGAGCGGCGTTCATTTTGCTTTTACTGGCCCTGGGGGCTGTTCTGGGACTGTTGGGATCGCAAGTGCTTGGCCCTCCGCTGGTCGTTGGTGAAGGTCTGGGCCGGCTGTGCGCTCTGGTGGGTTATCCCCTCTTTGCCGTGTTGCTCTACCGCTCAGTGCTGCTAGATTTGGCCTCCTACCGGCAGGACTTGCACGATTTGAGCGCAGAGGCGCTGCGCCAGAGCCAGGAATTGCTATTTCTCATTGAAGCGACGCGCTCTATCGGTGAGCAACTCGACCTGCGCGGCATGTTGGAGCAGGTGGTCGATAGCGTTGCTATGGCGCTGCGCGCCGATGCGGTCGCCATTTTGCTGACCGATGAATCCGACCCTGGCATCTTGCACCTGGTGGCGCTCTATCGCGTTCTCGGCGCGCAGACCGAAGTCCCGCAAGCAATCGCGTTGCAGGATTACCCGAACCTGAAATTCGTCCTGCGCAAAGACCCGCAGATGCATGGCACCCGCTTGCTCTTTGGTCCGGAAGAGGAGATTGTGCAGTTGCGCACCCTCTTCGAACTGCTCGGCGTCGCGGAAAAAGGCCCGCTGCTGATCCAGCCGTTGACGCGCCAGGAGCGGGTGATGGGCGTCCTCGTCGCGTATAATTCCCCATCGAAGCCCCAATTCTCCTCTGAGCAGGAGCTGTTGGCGACGACGATTGCGGTACAAATTGCCGGTGCGGTGGAGAACCATCGCTTGTACGGCGCGCTGGCAGCAAAGGCGCAGGAGTTGAGCCAGTTGCTCAAAGTGCGCGAAGCTGAACTGCGCCGTGAGGAGGCCATTCTGGAAAGTATGGCCGAGGGCATCCTCGTTTCCGATGCCGAGGGGCGCTTCATCCTCCTCAATCAGGCGGCCGAGCAGATTCTCGACGTGCGGCGCGAGGACGTGCTCAACAAACCGGTGAAGGACGTCTTATCCTCGCCGACTTTGAAAAGCGAACTTGATCCCGAATCGCTCGTGAGTTTGAACCAGCTTTTCGAGACCATGTTTGCTTTGGGCGACCGGCACATTCGTGTCAGCGCCGCGCCCGTGCTTTTGAACAACGTCGAGCGTCTGGGCGTCGTCGCCATTTTGCAGGACATCACGCGCGAGTACCTGGCCGAGCGGTCGAAGCGCGAGTTTGTCGATAGCATCTCCCACGAATTGCGCACGCCGCTCACCGCGATCAAAGGGTACACTGAGGTGATGCTCTCCGGCATGGTGGGAGAACTGCCGTTGGCATACCAGCAATTTCTGGGCGTCATCCGTGAGAACACTACCCGCATGGCTTCGTTGACCGACAACATCATCTCCGTAGCGGAGATCGAAAAAGGTCGCGTGGGGTTGCATTACCAGAAAGTGGACGTCCCCGCGTTGGCACAGGAAGTCGTCAACCGCTACCGCGAGCGTATCGAGGAGCGATTGCTCACCGTGGAATTGGACATGCTCGATGACTTACCGCTCGTAGAGGCCGACCCTAACCGGCTGCGGCTCATTTTAGACAACCTGTTGAGCAACGCCATCAAGTTCACCCATCCCGATGGGCAGATTACCGTCGGGGCGCGCGCGATTTACGGCACACTCGGCCAGCCGACCTATTACTCGATTTGGGTCTCCGATACCGGTATCGGCATCCCTTTGGATGACCAGGCGCTCATCTGGCAGCGCTTCTACCGGGCTGCAAATCCCTTAAGCCTGGAAGCCGGCGGCCTGGGCATCGGGCTGACCATCGTCAAGGCCCTGGTCCAGGCCCACGGCGGGCGGGTCTGGGTGGATAGCGCCCCCGAACTGGGGAGCACGTTTACCGTGCTGTTGCCGATCAGACGCGGCGAAGATTTTGGGGTGGCGGCATGAGCGTGCGGGCGACCTACGTGCGTCTGCTGCGCCAGGATGGGACGGCGCTGCCGTTGCGGGCGCGTCGTTGTGATACCTTTCTCTGCCGTCTGCGCGGCCTGACCTTCCGGCGCTCGTTGCCAGACGATGAGGGGTTGTTGTTCGTCGAAAGCACGGAGAGCCGTGTTGCCACCTCGATCCATATGTTCTTCGTTTTTTTCTCCATCGGTGTGGTGTGGATGGCGGCGGATGGCGCCGTGGTGGATGCGAAGCTGGCCAAGCCCTTTCGCCCCTACTATGCGCCGTGCGCGCCCGCCAAGTATTACCTCGAAGGGACACCGGCTTTGTTGTCGTGGGTGCAGGTCGGGGAACGCCTCACGATTGAAGCGCCAGGCTAGGAATCCTGGCGAAGGCTCGCAGGCTTTTTTATGAGCAATATTCGTAGATGGCGCAATAACTGCATAATGCGCACGTATTCCCAACCTTCGCAAGGACGGCTATTCCGCGCATTGCTGTTGATAATGCTTCTCTGTGCAAGCGGTCTGGCACATCAACCTGTGTCGGCGGAGGAGACGTCGCCCACCTACCTCGTGCAGCCCGGCGACACGCTGGCCTCCATTGCGGCGCGTTTCGGTACCGATATGCTGACCGTACAACAGCTCAACGCACTTCAGGACCCCCGGCACCTTTACCCTGGGCAAACGTTAGTGCTACCGGTGCTGCCGGAGGATAGCGCGCGTCCCTGGATGCCCTATTACGCGATGTTGGGCGACGCGCTGGATACCCTGGCACAACCGGCGGGATTGACGTGGGAAGAGGCCGCGCGTGGCAACCGTCTGCTCAATCCCGGCCTGCTACGGGTGGGGCAGAGGCTCTATCTGCCGGATACCGCGCCCGCGCGCGTCATCACGGCAGCATCACCAGACGATACCCGGCTGGCGTTGGCGCTGCGCTACGATCTGCCCTACGGGGCGGCGCTGCGCCTGCATCCACAGCCCCTTTATGCCGGCGCGCCTTTCTTGCGACCCGGAGATGGAGCCGCGCCGCACTTACCCTACCCCGTCGCTGCCTTGAATATGACCGCGCAGCCCGTGGCGCGCGGGCAGACGGCAGTGCTGACTCTCGAAACTGCGATACCCTCCACGTGTACGGTCACCTTCCTGGATGTGACCGAATCGTGTTACACTTACGGTAGCGACGACGCGACCAACCTCTTCGCCTTCATCGGCGTGCCGCCGCTACTCGACCCCGGTGCCTACGACGTGACGCTGCACATCCAGGCGCAGGATAGAACGGCGGATGTGACGTTGCCCTTCATCATTGCGCCAGGTCGCTACGATTACGAGCGCCTCGACCTGCCCGCGGACCGGCAGTCGCTGCTCGATCCGGCGCTTTCGCAGCACGAGCGCGTCAAGGTAGCGTCGCTGCGCGGGGTGCGTTCGACGGAGCGGCTGTGGGAATTCCCCTTCCGGTATCCCGTGCAGGGTGCTGTCACTTCCTACTACGGCTCGCGGCGGTCGTATGGCTATGGCTTTGGCAGCTTCCACGCGGGCACCGACTTCCGCGCGGAAATCGGTGAGCCGGTCTATGCACCTGCTTCCGGCGTCGTTATCCTGGCGGAACCGTTGGTGGTACGCGGCAGAGCGATTTTGATCGATCACGGGTGGGGCATCGTTTCCGGTTACTGGCATCTCTCGCGCATCGATGTGGCGGTGGGGCAATCTGTGACACAAGGCGAGATCATCGGCGCGGTCGGCAACACCGGCCTTTCTACCGGCCCGCACCTGCACTGGGAGCTGTGGGTCAATGGCGTGCCGGTCAGTCCTTTGCAGTGGGTATATGGCCTTGCAGAGGTGGGGTTGCCGACCACGAATTTCAAACGAATAAACGAATAAACATCTCGACTGACGTGAGTTTTTAGTTTCGCCGGGGCCTAAATTCGTTTATTCGTTGTCTCATTCGTGGTCGGCCTACGTGCTTGAACAGTCACAGTGTGAATTCGTGAAGATTCGTGGTTCATTGTCTGGCGAGGGACTGTAGTGACGGCGTTGCATAGTTATAACCGTGAAGGCTGGGACCTCCGCTATTTCGAGCGCGTGGATTCGACGAATACCGCGCTGCTGGAAGCGGGCCGCCAGGGCGCGGCCGAGGGGCTGGTGTACGTTGCTGATGAACAGACGGCCGGCCGGGGTCGTCTCGACCGCAATTGGGTCGCCCCACCGGGAACGTGTTTACTGCTGTCGCTGCTCTTTCGCCCGCCGGAACCGTTTACCTATCACGCCCCGCGCCTCACGATGCTCTGTGGCATGGCGATGGCCGACGCTGTGGAGACGGTGTCCGGCATTGCCGTGCAGCTCAAGTGGCCTAACGACCTCATCATCACGCACGATGGGGGGTGGCGTAAAGTCGCCGGGATGTTGAGCGAAATCGGCAGCGGTGTGGATAACCAGCCTTTCCTGGTCGTCGGCATCGGCCTGAACGTGAACGTGCCGCTTGAATGGCTGCCCGACCTGGCTCCCAACGCGACGAGCCTGCTGGTCGAAGGTGGGCGCGAGGTCGAACGTGCGGCGCTGCTGGACGCTTTCCTGGCCCGCGTGGAAGCCTATCGCGCCGTGTTGCAGGCCGGTACGGACGTGCTGGATCTGTGGCGGCAGCGCCTGGCGTGGATGGGATGTGCCGTCCGCCTACACACACCTACCGGCAGCGTGCCCGGCATCGCCGAGGACGTCGATGAGACGGGCGCGCTGTGGTTACGTTTGCCCGACGGCAGCCGGCAGTCGTTCTCTGTTGGCGACGTGAGTTTGCGCGTTGGATTTTTATAAGTGTGGGTTATAATCAAGGCTTGTCTGTATACTGTGAGTATAATTTGTGTTGCTTGAGGAGTAGATAATGCGTTATGTGGTGATTTCCGATATCCATGGCAATTTCCCGGCGCTCCAGACCGTGTTAATGGATGCGCAACCCTTCGACGCTGTCCTTTGCCTTGGCGATGTGGTGGGCTACGGCCCGAATCCCAACGAATGTGTGGAACGCCTGCAAGATTTCCCTTTCACCTGCATTGTCGGCAACCACGACTGGGGCGCGATTGGCCGGGCTGATTTGCTCATCTTCAATAACGATGCGCGTCAGGCGCTTTATTGGACGCAGCAGGAGTTATCTTTAGAAAATCGCAGCTTCCTCTCGGATTTGCCGGCGACCGTGCAGATGGAGGATTTTATGCTGGCGCACGGCAGCCCCCGCGAGCCGATTTGGGAATACCTGGTGGATGCGCGTTCGGCCAGGGATAATTTCACGCAGTTCGATTTTCAGGTGGCGCTGGTCGGCCATACCCACCTGCCGTTGGCGCTCGAATGGTCGGAGGAGCACAATCAGGCGCGGATTCTCCTGCCCGATTGGGAAGCCCCGCTGTCCTTGACCGGACGGCGGTTGATCCTTAACCCGGGTAGTGTGGGGCAGCCGCGCGATGGCGACCCGCGCGCCAGTTACGCTATCCTCGACGTGGAACAGACGACGCCGGTCACAGCCTCCTGGGAATTCCGGCGCATCCCCTACGCGGTCGAAATCACGCAGGAGCGCATGCGTGCTAGAGGACTCCCGCAGCGCCTCATCGACCGCTTGCAGATGGGTCGCTGAACGCAGGTCTGGAACTTTGATGCGTGACCCGACGTCTTGATTGTACACTGAAATGAGGAGGAAATCCATGAAATACAAATTGATTGCCTTATGCCTGGTTTTTGTTTTCGTTGTGACTGGCTGTATGAGCCCTAAGTATGCAAGTGAGCCGCAGTACGCCGAAGCGCCCCGTGAAGAGATGGCCTACGATCGCGCGCCTAGCGCAGCCACTGGCAATGTAGCCTACGACGCCGCTCCTGTCAACCTCGAAGCTGCGCAGCCGGCGAAGATGATCATCTACAACGCTGAGTTATCGCTGGTCGTCAAGGATTCCGGCGTCGCCCAGGAAGACATCACCCGGATGATTGAGGGGGTAGGGGGCTACGTCAGCAACTCCAGCAGCTATACGTACAGCGGTGGCCTGCGGCGCATCACCCTCACCCTGCGCCTGCCCGCTGAAAAGTTCAACGACACGATGAAAGCATTGCGCGATATGGCAATGGAAGTCACCCAGGAGAATATCGGCTCGCAGGACGTGACCCAGGAGTACGTCGATCTGGAATCCCGCCTGCGGGCGCTGGAGGCCAAGGCCGACCGTCTGGAGAAACTGATGGAACAGGCCGAGGACACCGAAGCCGTTCTCGCGGTCTACGAGCAGTTGAGCCAGACGCAGGTGGAGATCGAGCAGACGAAAGGCCGCATGCAATACCTGGAGCGTTCCGCCGCGATGGCGACGATCACCGTCTCCCTCACGCCCGATGCGCTCTCGCAACCTATCGAAATCGCCGGATGGCGGCCCGGCGGGATTGCCAAAGAATCTTTTCAGACCTTGATCAACGTTTTCCAATGGTTGATCGGTGCACTGATCCGTATCTTTATTGTCGTCGTTCCGGTGGCGCTCTTCCTCGGTGGACTGTTCTACCTGTTCATCAAGGGCCTTGGTTTGCTCTTTGGACGCCGCAAGCGCGCGCCGAAGACTCCGCCCGCGCCGCCCGCCGGAAGCGCATAATCGCATAGAGAAAAGCCCCGATTCTTGACAGGAATCGGGGCTTTTTGTTTTACCCTCGCCCGCTGTGGCCGGTCTCCGACGGTTCGCCTGAGTTCACCGCAGGCCGTGCCATCCTTACGATTAACCCACCTGATAATTCGGTGGCTCTTTGGTGATGATGACGTGATGCGGATGGCTCTCGATCAACCCGGCGTTGGTGATGCGCGTGAACTGCGCCTTTTCGCGCAGGTCTGCCAGGCTGGCTGCGCCCGCATACCCTAGCCCGGCGCGCAAGCCGCCGACCAGTTGGTAGATGTAATCGTGCAATGGCCCTTTGTAAGGCACGCGCCCTTCGACGCCCTCCGGGACGAGCTTGCCACTGCCGCCCTGACCTGTCCCGTAACGGTCGCGTCCGTAGCCGCGCATCGCGCCCAGGCTGCCCATCCCGCGATATTCCTTGAAGCGCCGCCCGTCGTAATAGACGACCTCGCCCGGCGCTTCGTCCAACCCGGCGAGCATGCTGCCCAACATCACCACGTTCGCGCCCGCTGCCAGCGCCTTGACCATATCCCCGCTATACTTGACGCCGCCATCCGCGATGATGGACACGCCGTAAGGTTTTGCCGCCAGCGCGCACGCGTGGATGGCGCTGAGCTGTGGCATCCCGGCCCCGGCGATGATGCGCGTGGTGCAGATCGACCCCGCACCCACGCCCACCTTGATTGCGTTGGCCCCCGCCTTGATGAGCGCTTCCGTACCCTCCGCTGTCACCACGTTCCCGGCGACGATGGGGAGGTCGGGCCAGCGGCGGCGAATGCGTTCGATGGCGCGGATCACGCCTGCCGAATGGCCGTGCGCCGTGTCGATCACGACAATATCCAGCCCCATTGGAGCCATCAGGCTCAGGCGTTCTTCCAGGTCTGCCCCCACACCTACCGCCGCCCCCACGACCAGGCGGCCCCGTGCATCTTTGGCCGCGTGCGGAAAATCCTGCGCTTTTTGGATATCCTTGACCGTAATCAGCCCCTTGAGCACGCCCTCTTCGTCCACCAACGGCAGTTTCTCGATGCGATGTTTGTGCAGGATGCGCTTGGCTTCGTCCAACGTGATGCCGATGGGCGCAGTGATGACATCCTCCGCCGTCATAAACGCCGTCACCGGCTGGCCGAAGTCCCGCTCATCCACAAAACGGAAGTCGCGGTTGGTGATGATGCCGACCAGATGATTGTTCTCATCCATAATCGGCACGCCGCTGATGTGGTACGTGGACATAATCTGTTCGGCATCGCCGAGCAGCGCCGTCGTCGGCAGGGTGATGGGATCGACGATCATCCCGGACTGTGACCGTTTGACCTTGGCAACTTCAGCGGCCTGATCCTCCGGCGAGAGGTTGCGGTGGATGATACCTATGCCACCCTCACGCGCAATCGCAATCGCCAGTGGCGCTTCGGTGACGGTGTCCATTGCCGCCGAAAGGATGGGGATGCTCAACGTGATATTGGCTGTCAACGAAGTGCTGACGTCGGTTTGATCGGGCAGAATTTCGGTATACCCTGGCACGATGAGGACATCGTCGAAAGTTAACGCCTCGAATTTCTTGAAAATGGCTTCATTCATCACACACACCTCCTTGCTTGCGCTGGTTGTCTGGTGCCCGAGGAACATGATCACAGGCTTGGGCCGGACGAGTATAAATTTGATCCATGATACCAGAAGCACGATGAAGCGCAACTGTTATCAACTTGGCTAACTTGTGCTTTCACGTACAATGTAGAAATAACGTCAGTCGTGCTGACAATCACTTACACAGGAAGGAAATCTGATGAACTCAATTCTTGGACACCTCGTATACACCGGAACGGACGTGCTCGAAAACGTCTACGTCAATATGGATGGCAGCGCCATCGCCAGCATCACACCTGAACCGGCGGGAACGCCGGCGGGCGAATATGCCGTCATCACGCCGGCCTTCATCGACGCGCATAGTCACATCGGGATGATTCGCGCGGGTGAGCCTTCGGCGGAATCGGAGGCGAACGAGCGCATGGACGCGATGCTCGCCCACGCCGACGCGCTGGATTCCGTGCAGATGGACGACCGGGGCTTCATCGATTCTATCGAATCAGGCGTGCTGTACTCGTGCGTGGTGCCCGGCAGTGGCAACATCATCGGCGGGAATTCTGCCGTCATCCGTAACTACGGTAAGAATACCAACGCTGCGCTTATCCGCCGCGCGGGCATCAAAGCCGCCTTCGGCTACAACCCGATGTCCACCCGCGAGTGGAAGGGCACGCGCCCCTTCACCCGCATGGGGGCGCTGGCCATTCTGCGCGCCAAGTTGCATGAGGTCCGGCAGAAAATGGCGAAGGAAAAGGCGAAAGAAGACGCGAAAGAAGACGCCGACGTCATCTACACTGCCGAGGAAACCGTCCTCAAATCGCTACTCGAAGGCGTGGACCGGCTGCGCGTTCACGTTCACAAAAGCGACGACATCGCGGCGTTACTGCGCTTCGTGGATGAGTTTGGGCTGAAAATCACCGTCGAACATACCGGCGACGTGCATGAGGTGGAGATTTATCGTGAGTTGGCGGCGCGTGGCATTCCCGTAATCTACGGGCCGATGGACTCGCTGGCCTACAAGGTTGAGCTGAAACACGAAAATTGGCGCAACATCAAGTATCTGATCGAGTCCGGCGTCGAGTTTGGCCTGATGACCGACCATCCGGTAATTTTGCAAAAGATGCTACTCTTCGAATTGCGCTGGTTCCTGCGGATGGGCTACAGCAAGCAGCAGGCGCTAGAGATTATCACCCGCAAGAACGCGGAAATCCTCGGCCTCGCCGACATCCTCGGCACACTCGCGCCGGGCAAGTGGGCGTCGTTCGTCGGCTGGAACGGCGATCCCTTCTCCCTGGAAAGCTACCCACTCGCTGCTTATGGGGAGGGTAAACTCGTCTACCAGGAGGCATGAATCACGAATCACGAATCACGAATCACGATTCATGATTCTCACGGGTCCGTCTTTGCACACGAGCCACCCGGCAGGAATGTTCGCCGCCTGCCGGGTGGCTGCGTCCAGCTCACAACTGCCGCAGATGCCTAACCCGCAGCGCAGGTGTGCTTCCCACGAGAACTGGTGCGGTAGACCGTGTGCCTGGCACAGCCGGGCCAGTGCCGTCAGCATTGGAACCGGCCCGCAAGCGTAGACGCAGTCCGGGCGGCGGGCTGTAATGGCGGCCTCGACCACTTGTGTGACCAACCCACGTTCACCGAGCGTGCCGTCTTCGGTGGTGATCGATAATCTGTCAACGGATTGAACGGATGAAACGGATTTTTTCTTCCCTAATCCGTTAAAATCCGTTGAATCCGTTGACATAAACGCCCCCGCCAACAGCACATCCTCCGCCGTCCGCGCGCCGATACAGACTTCCACAGTGTGCCCGGCGGCGAGGATTGTCCGCGCCAGGAAAAGCAGCGGGGCGACGCCGTAGCCGCCACCCACGAGCAGGTGATGCCGTCCGCGCAGCGCGAAACCTTGCCCGAGCGGGCCGCGTACCCACACACGGTCGCCCACACGCAGCCGGTGCAGCGCTTCGCTGAACAATCCAACTGCGACCACCATCAGCGCCAGCGGATCCGCACCTGCAATGCTGAACGGCTTTTCTCCCACGTCCGGCAGCCATGCCATCATGTATTGGCCCGGCTGCGCCTCCGGCAGCCCCCGGTCGAAGATAAACGTCTTCGTGCGGTAATTCTCCGTGCGGATTTCGGTAATAGTGAAAGTTTGGTGCATATTCATATCCTGAGTTCGCTGATGCGTGATACGTGATGCGTGAAGAAGAAATTACGTATCACGCATCACGTATCACGAATGCAAAGCTATACCTCGTAGGTCGTCTAACGCTTTGTAGCCTTCCTGCGCCATAAGCGCCGCCAACTCCGCCGCGATGTTGCCCAATGCCTCGACTCCGCGCGCCCACACCGCCGACCCGACGCCGACGGCCGTTGCGCCAGCCATCAGCATCTCCGCTGCATCGCGCCCGGTGGTAACGCCGCCTGTGCCGATAATGGGGACGCGCACCGCGCGCGCGATCTCGTAAACGCAGCGCAGCGCGACCGGTTTGAGCGCCGGCCCGGAGATACCGCCCATACGGTTCGAGAGCACCGGCCGGCCGGCCTCGGCGTCGATAAGCATCCCCGGCATCGTGTTGATGGCGGTGATGGCGTCGGCCCCGGCTTCGACGGCAGCGGCGGCGATCCGCCCGATATTCGGCACATTCGGCGCGAGCTTGACGCTGATGGGGATGCCGCCGCCGTCTGCGGCGGCCACGTTGCGCTTCACCGCCTCTGTGACCGCCGCCGCGCTCTCGCACGAGGCCGCAAACGGCGTCCCAAAATCGTCGGCGACGTTGGGGCACGAGATGTTGACTTCGATGAGGTGCGGGCGCGCCGCCGCGATGATGCGCGCCACGTCGCCGAACTCCGCTACCGTCCCGGCGAAGATGCTGGCGATGAGTGCTACGCCGAGCGGTTCTAGCCGCGCGCGAGCCTCCGCCAGCATTCGCGCCTCTTCTTCCGCGCCGGGATTCGACAACCCGATGGCGTTGAGCAAGCCGTGGCCCCACTCCACCGCGACGGGGTTGGGATGCCCGGCGCGTGGCGTTGGGCCGCAGCTCTTCGCCGTGACCGCCCCCGCGCCTGCCCGCGCCACCCGTTCCAGAACGTCGGTGCTCGTGCCGAGGATGCCGGAGGCGAGCACGATGGGGTTGCGCAGGGTCAAACCAAGTAAATCACACGTCAAATTGGGTGTCACTTCTCGCCTAGACCTCCATCCACATCCGTTCATTGAACATCGTAAGCTCGGTGATGTAAGGTTCGGCAAAGTCCGGATCCGAGATGTGCTTGAAGATGTGCGGCAGCGCCTCCGCATGGACGTTCTGCACATCCACGTTGAGCG
>Ga0129302_1001691_pt1 | contig 16302 bp, 18 predicted proteins | sample BlaSprsedimmetaG_FD_94476 | JGI IMG/M metagenome (GOLD analysis project Ga0129302, IMG submission 94476) | Hot spring sediment bacterial and archeal communities from California, USA to study Microbial Dark Matter (Phase II) - Blank Spring... | ecosystem: Environmental > Aquatic > Thermal springs... | reverse complement strand
TAACAGCACCGAGTCCGGTGATTACTACTCTTTTTTTAAGCGCCCTGTTCACTCTCGTTCAGCACTCATTGTCCAGCCTGAAAAGTTTTTGGAGCTAATTTTCTACCCCTGCCAGTGTCGTCACAGGCATTAAGGGAAAGTATGCACGGTTATCCGCTATAAGTACCTTCTAGATTTTTGATTCGATGTAGTCAATTGCGTCTTGAACGGTCTGTAGTTTCTCCGCGTCCTCATCGGTTATTTCGATTTTAAAGGTGTCTTCCACCGCTGTAATCAATTCAATAAAGTCCAGGCTGTCAGCATTAAAGTCATCAACAAATGATGCTTCGGGGACCACTTCCGATTCATCGACCTCCAACAGCTCCACGATCAAACCTTTTAGCTGCTCAAAGGTTTCGTTCTCACTCATTTTCTCGCCCCCTTTCTGGCGTTAATTTCCTAAGCTTTAATTTAATCATGTTGCTCAATATTATTAACAAGCATAGTTTAGTATATCCGAACTCCTAACTTGTACTATATCATCCATCATGTTGTCAAGATGAATTCCAAGCTCCCCGGGCAGGACTCGAACCTGCAACCAAGCGGTTAACAGCCGCCCACTCTACCATTGAGCTACCGGGGAATGAACAACTTGGCGTAACTGCTAAAATTCGCCAGGTTGATTTTGGCATTTTTTGTGATTTTCCTCAAGTTGCCGTTCCTTGAGGTTCTTTGATATAACCCTCGTCCACAGGCAAATTCGGTTGCCGGGCGGCTTGCATGGCTAGCTCGTCGCAGCGTATATTTTCCAAGGTTCCGGCATGCCCCTTAACCCAGCTAAAGTGTACCTCATGATACTCGCATAGTTGCAAAAGCCTCTCCCAGAGGTCGGGATTCAACGCTTTTTCCCGTTTATTGCGCTTCCACCCATTTGCTCGCCATTTCTTAACCCATTCTTTCGACATCGCCTTGACCAGGTACTCGGAATCACTGTACAACGTCACTTTGCATTTCTCTTTAAGAGCCTCTAATCCGACAATCGCGGCCATTATTTCCATTCGGTTATTGGTAGTTTTGCGATAGCTCCCTGATAGCTCTGTTCTGTGACCCTGATAGAGAAGTATCGTTCCATACCCGCCGGGGCCGGGATTTCCCAGGCATGCGCCATCGGTATATATAGTCACGTGCTTAAGTTTTTCCATCACAATTTTTGCTTTGGCGTCAAAAAGTCCAGTCTTTTACTTCTTTTCTGCTTTTGATTGGCTGCCGGGCCAGGATTCGAACCTGGGCTAAAGGATCCAAAGTCCTCTGTGCTACCGCTACACAACCCGGCAGTAATGTCCACAAAACCTTCGATTTTTGCGGAGACCCGTTTAGATTTTTAAATCCGTGGTGCCGAAGGTCGGACTCGAACCGACACGGGGGTTGCCCCCCAACAGTTTTTGAGACTGCCGCGTCTACCATTCCGCCACTTCGGCGCGCATTTACACTGGAAGCCTTAATCCCCTTTACACCTTCATAGTTGGTGCCGAGGAGCGGAGTCGAACCGCTGACACGCGGATTTTCAGTCCGCTGCTCTACCACCTGAGCTACCTCGGCATCAAGGATATTGTAGGTTTTCCCCATTCTAGTGTCAAGCAAGCGCGTTCGTGACCGTTCAAACGCCGCCTCGGAAAAAGGAATGCTGAGTGCCTTTTGCTAGCTTGGGGCACCGGGCTTGACCAGTGGGATATGAGCGGCACAAAGGGGACAACTTTCAGGTGAATAAACTATGGTGGGGGCACGAAGGCAACTGAAGAAGGGCAGGTTAAAGTCCAGATTTTCCTCACTGCGGTCGACAAGTACTCCAATGCCGGTCACAACCCCCCCCAGTTTATCCACAGCACTTATCGTCTCTCTGAGCGAGCTTCCTGTGGTCAGGATGTCGTCAACAATGAGGATGTGTTCACCAGGCACAATCTCAAAATCGCGGCGGAAGAGCCTTACCTCCCCCTCTTTTTCGGCAAAAATGCTCCGCACCCCTAATTGACGGGCAGTTTCAAAGGCCAGGATAATGCCGCCGGTGGTTGGCCCGGCAACCACGTCTATTTTTTTCCCTTTAAAGCGTTGGGCGATAAGGCGACATAGTTTCTCGGTAAGATGCGGATGTTGCAAGATGCGAAACTTTTCCCAATAAACAGGCGAATGTAATCCGGAAGTGAGCAAGAAATGGCCTTCTTTTATTGCTCCTGCCATCTTGAATATGTCCAGCGCCTCGTCACTCAAGTTGTACCTCGACTGAATGGCTAACTATCATTTCTTGTTCACCGGCTTCGTTCAACTCCGGGTAGCTGCAGTGCTTGATTACTCTCCAATTCTTTGGCGGCCAGTAGGTGAACCAGGCTTTGCCGATGATGTTATCCCGGGGCACCGTCCAGTTGTTATGTGAATCGTTGCTGTTGTTGCGATTATCGCCGAGGACGAAGTATTCATTCTCGGGAATTTCTATGGCTGGCATCGTATAGTTTGGCTGTGCCATGATATATTCCTCCCCCAGAGGGATGTCGTTGACAAAGACCTTGCCATCTTTAACCTCCACAATGTCGCCGGGCACGCCGATAACGCGTTTGATGAAAGGATGGTCTGAAGAAATTGGAGGGTCTGGTGGGTGGAATACTATTACATCTCCTCGCTGAGGGTCAGAGGTGCGGCAGCTCGCCTTACTAACCATAATGCAGTCATGTTCTTCGATATTGGGCAGCATACTGGTAGATAGGACGGTATAGCTCTGTACATTGAGATGAAGGGCAACAAAAACGGCTACGGCGATGAGAATAGTTATGCCGACTTCACGAAGAATTTTCATTAACCAGAGCTCATTCTAGCATAAACCATGAAGTTAGTTCATTTATTATAGCGCTACTTGTCTGCACCATTCCTTAAATGCTAACATTATTACGTCGGGCCGCTAGCTCAATCGGAAGAGCAGCTGACTCTTAATCAGCCGGTTCTGGGTTCGAGTCCCAGGCGGCTCACTCTCAAGCTCCACCCCCTTGCCGACATTTTGCCGACATTCCTGAGATTCGTCCGATACGTCAGAGTCAGTTAGAATCTTGAGTGCCTCCCTGTCCAGCACTCCTTCAAACCGATGCGCCGCTACCTCCTGTAAACCACCAACGACATGAGAATAGGTATCCAGTGTAACCGCTATACTCCCATGTCCCAGCCGCTCTTGGACTATCTTGGGGTGTACACCTGCTTTCAGCATCAAGGTTGCATGAGTATGCCTGAGGTCGTGAAAGCGGATATGAGGCAAACCGGCCTTGATAAGGACTCTGGTAAATGTCTTAGTAACGGTGCCTGGGTCTAGAGGCCTACCATCAGGATGAGCGAACACCAAGTCGCTTTCCGTAAGCGATGTTCCCAATAGTATCTTTTCGGTACTGTCAAGGGGATTGTGTGAAATTTCCCTGGATTAAACTACGCAGGGAGGGGAGGTTGTAGCGCACTTTCCCCACAGGGTTCGACCTCCAATGGATTTCCATCTTAATGCTGATGAAGGCTAACAGGGTGTAGCAGGCATTCTCTCCGGCGATGATTTCCATCGGCCTGGTCCGCCGTTTAAACTCTTTGTTCAACCGCTCAATGACATTGGTGGTGCGCAGAGATATCCACTCTTCTTCCGGGAAGTCAAAGAACGTTAGGCAGGATTCCAGGGAGTTTTGCAGACACTTCACCGCCGACGGGACTTCCTGCTGCCAGCGCACGGCAAACTGGGTGGCGAATTCCAGGGCCTTTTCCTTGTTCGAGGCATAGAAGATGGAGCGGATATCGTCGGCTACCTCTTGCTTCAGCTTCTTGGGGACCTTGGCCAGGACATTACGGGCCACGTGTACCTGGCAGCGCTGCACCTTGCCTTTCGAGAATTCCTCTCGGAAGACCTTTTCAAGCCCAGGTAGTCCATCCATAATGCCCAGGGTCACTGTCTGGCTATCTAACCCACGGCGTTTCAGGTCTTTGAAGAGCTCCCGCCAGTTGGCCGCCGACTCCTTGTCCCCAGACTGAAGCCCAATAACATGCTTTTGCCCGCTTTCCGTTACCCCGATGACCACCAGCACCGAGACCTTCTCAACAGTCCTGCCAACCCGCATCTCAAAATAGACGCCGTCGCAGAACAGATATTTGAACTTCATCGTGGAGAGGTCACGGTTGCGCCAGTCCTCGATGGCTTTGACCAGCTTTTTGCTGCACCGGCTGACCTCAGCAGCGGATATCTTATGGCCAAGCAGCCGCTCGGAAATCATGGCCAGGGTACGTGTGCTCACCCCACTCAGGAACATTACGGCAATATCCTGCCTCAACTCATCCTCGTAGCGCTGGCTGCGAGGGATTACCCGGGTCTGATATTTTCCCTCCCGGTCCCGCGGCACTTTGACCGCCACCTCACCAATGCCTTTTAGGGCCAGGCTGCGCGGGTAAGAACCGTTGCGGTGATTCGGCTCTTCCTCTGCCCTTTCGTAGGGCTGCCTCCCCAGAAATCTGGTTAGCTCCAGCCTCATCATATCCGTCAGATAGTCCCCAACCATCTTTGGCATCTCACCCTTGACCATTTCCAGAATCTTGGCCGGCTTCTCTTCAATCTCCTTGATAAGTTGCATGGCTTCCTTTATACTGAGTTCAACTTTCATCAGGGCGCTTCTCCTTTCCTGTTATTTTGTTTCTCTCAATAAAACCTTGTAAAGGAAAGCGCCCTACTTTTTCAACCCCCTTAAATTTCACACAATAAATGTTACACTACCGGTTAGCCTCATAATTAATGGAAATATATCAGGAGGATAATAACCTCTTCACGAGAGGCTCACTTGACTGACTGTCAGCAGCCGGGTTCACCGAGGTGCCCACAACAGCTCTGTCTCTTCACTATCTTTATCGCATTATTGCGCAGAACAAGATAGAGCTTCTTATGAAGAGGCATCTTAACCGACATATTTGTAAAGATTGCCCGTAGCGACGGCATATTCCCTCCTCCAGCATCAGGTCAGAGTTTTATCGTAATAGCTTAGTTTTCCCAAAACCCTAGCTTCTAAACTATATTATATCATCCCTCACATCCGTTTCCGAGTTTTCTGCAGAATTTCGTCCGCACCTAGAGAGTGTGAAATGGCCGCCGCAAGCATGTGTCTTGAAACAACAGGTCTGGACAATTGACTCCGCCTCGAGATAAATCCTCGGGAAATGAAACCCCTGGTTCCAATGACTCTCTCCAGTCTCTATCTTGCGCCAGCCTTCGGGACCAACCTCCTCCAGGTTGAGGATGTTCAAGTCCAGTTCTTGGCTGCCTCTTTGTATGCCTGGCTGGTTTCCAATGCTTTTTTCAGTTCATCAAGCCACTCTTGTGATGCAAACAAAATAGCCATTTTCGCCTCCTCTTTATGAACTTCGATGCCAATTATGCCATATTTGCCTGCTCAAGACGTGTTACATAGGCGGTGCCGCCCCTTCTCTGAAGATGGCTGACTTACATCCAGCAGCTAGTGACGATACAGACCACTCTATTTCAGCACCATTATCTTTGAAATCTTGAGCAATAGCAAGAGATTGCCTCCAGATTTCAGCTTGTCAGTAAGCATAGCCACTAAGGGGCTGAGTTGGCCAGAGCTAATATTTGCTAGATTCTCAAACCCGGCTTCCATATACGCCGTCGGCTTGACTATGGCATCATTCTGTAGCTCAAGTTTGCCTTGATCGAGATGTAGTGTAACGGCTACACCTGACGTCGACTCCTTGATGACTACGCTTCCTTTCACCTTCTCAATGCTCTTATACTTCTTGGGGTCCTTGAGGTTGGTGTCCACAATTTCCTTGAGCATTACACCCACACCGTTCAGTTCTTCCCCCGTTTTCACCTTGACTTCAGCCATGTTCAATATACATCCCTGCAGGGATATTTCCTGCAAAATGTCCTCACCAATTTATTCTGTCACACTGAATTATATTATAATTAGCGTGACAGTTGTGAAGGTATTTCTTGTGGAAAGCAACACAGCCAACAAGGACATCCGCCGATACATCGCCGAATCAGCAGAGTCACATCTTGCCTCGGATGGGAAAACCTATTTTCTTATTAGTCTGAGAACAACATCTTCTATTTCTAATTCTCAGAAAATATCCGCCAAAGAGGTGGAAATAACGGCGTTAAAGCAGGGAATTGTCCCCCGGCGATATCTCCGGAATATGGGCACAATAGGTTTGGTTGGGCAAATTAAACTATTGCAAGCCACCGTGGCCGTGGTAGGAGCAGGAGGGTTAGGTGGCACAATAATAGAGTTATTAGCCAGACAAGGAGTAGGGCATCTGATTATTATTGATGATGACCGCTTCACGGAGCAGAATTTGAACAGGCAAATTATGTCCTCGGAAGAAAACCTGGGCGAATACAAAGTTACCGTGGCCGCCAAAAGGGTCGGGGAGATAAATTCAGCTACCACTGTCACCACATTTCGGGAAAGGTTGACCAGGGAGAATGCTCAAAGACTCCTCGGTGGTGCTCAGGTAGCAGCCGATGGGCTTGATAATCTGCCATCTCGGTTGGAGGTTGAGCAGGCTTGTTGTCAACTGTCAATACCCTATATCTACGCTGCGATAGCCGGCTTCGGCGGTCAACTCATGACCATCTTCCCCGAAGACGTGGGCTTGTCTTCGCTTTACGGGCCACCCTCTAACACCATGCCCGAACAGGGTATAGAGGCTGAAATTGGTAATCCCCCAGCCACGGTAGCCATGATTGCCGCATTGCAGGTTCAGGAGGTAGTCAAAATCATCACCGGGGTCGGTACACCTGTGCGTAACCAAATCCTCCTGGTTGATGCCAGGGAGTATGCTATTGACAGAATTCAACTAGGAAGGTAAGGACATGGCGTTAATTACAGTGCGCTTCTATAGCCTCTGGCGTTCTTATCTGGGCACAGATAGCACTACTTTACAGGCTGACCATATAAGCGGCGCATTAACTCAGCTCGAAGAGAAATTTGGTCATCGACTGCGAGAGAAACTCGAAACTGCTGGAATCCATTTAGATGGGAAGATACAGGACTATTCGTTTATTCTGCTGAACGGTATTGCCTTGCGCAACTTGAAGAGCACCGACTTGAAAGGGGGAGACGTGCTGCATATCTTTCCACCTGCCATCGGCGGATAGCAGTTCTGGAAAGGCGGGGATAGACCCTACCACTAAATTCACTCAGCAACAGAGTCGACCTCTTGGGGACGATACAGTTGACCCTTCGTCTGTCGATGGTTTCAGGAAATCAAACCATCCCCACCGGGTCAACATCTATGGTCCAGCCCTGTGGCAAGGTGAGTTGAGATAACAGCCGAGACAAGTCACGGCCGCGGAGGAAGAGTTGCCAACGATACTTGCCTCTGGCTCGAAAGGCAAAGGCAGGCACTGGACCAATTATCCCGACTCCATCGGGAAAGTCACCCATACCACCTTTTGCCCTTTCCTCAAGAATTAGACGATACACCCTTTCCACTTCACGGCGACACACTGCCTCATTGATGTGAGTATAAACCAGGCGGGCTAATTGGCTAAAAGGGGGATAATTGTACTGTCGGCGATAATCTATTTCTTTATGATAAAACCCACGATAATCATGCCTGGCAGCAGCTTCAATAGTGTAGTTATCGGGCGAATAAGTCTGGATGATAACCCTTCCGGCTTTAACCCCACGCCCAGCTCTACCAGCTACCTGACACAGGAGTTGAAAGGTGCGTTCGCCACTTCGAAAATCGGGAAAATTAAGGCCAGTATCGGCATTGATTACCCCGGCCAAAGTCACTTGAGGCAAATCCAGTCCTTTGGCTATCATCTGCGTGCCAATAAGCACATCTGCCCTGTGGTCACGAAAATCATTCAGCAATTCTTCATGGGCATATCTCCTGGTAATCACATCCCTGTCCCAGCGAAGCACCTTTGCTTCAGGGAAGAAATGTTTCACCTCTTCTTCTATTCTCTGCGTACCAATGCCTAGAAGCCTGAGATGGCGTCGAAAACATTGGGGACAGCTCTGGGGTGCCGGAATGGAATAGCGGCAGCGATGGCAAACCAGCTTTTTCTCCACTGAATGATAGGTAAGGGCTATAGAGCAACGGGGACAGCGAAAGACGAAGCCACAGTTGCGACATCGCACAAAGGTGGCTGTACCCCGGCGGTTGAGGAAAAGAATTATCTGCTCGCCCTGCGCCAGTGTTTCTTTCATAGCAGCCGATAAGGAACGACTGAATAAACTCGTGTTTCCGGCTTTAAGCTCCTCTCGTAAATCCACTATGCCTACTGCGGGGAGAGGGGAATAGCCACGGGGAGTAATTCTCTCTTCTAGCTCTACAAGTTGATATTCGCCCTGCTGTGCCTTATAGAAACTGCCAACATCAGGGGTGGCACTGCCCAGGATGACGACAGCATTGCTGAGTCGAGCCAACTCGATAGCCACGTCTCGGACATGATAGCGCGGCGATTTGTCTTCCTGTTTATACGTCCACTCATGCTCTTCATCAATAATGATAAGCCCCAGGTTGGGCAGGGGCGCAAATAAGGCGCTCCTTGGCCCGATGACGACATCACAGTTTCCCTCCATTATCCATTGCCATTCGTCGAACTGTTCTCCCGGAGAAAGCCCACTATGCAGCACGGCCACACGGCCGGGAAAGCGATTAGCGAACCTCTCTACTGCTTGCCGGGTCAAAGCGATTTCCGGGATAAGGCAAAAGCCTCGCTTACCGTCGGCAACAACCCGGGCTAATGCCCGCAGGTAAATCTCAGTTTTTCCACTGCCTGTAACGCCGAAAAGGAGAAAAACCGGTGGCTTGCCAGACTGCCTTGCCCCTACAATGACATCCTGGATTAATTCCCAAGCAGATTGTTGAGAAGAAGTGAGGACCGGTGGTGGAGAAAATGTGAGGTCCATGCGAGACAAGGGGTCGCGTCTCACCCTGAGCCTTTCCACTGAGACCAATTGACGTTTCTCCAGAGCTTTGATAGTGGCAAGGGAACAATTGAGACGTTTCCTCAGTTCGCTGACCGAAATAGGTTGAGTCTGCTCGGCTAGAAATTCCAGGAGCTCTATCTGTTTATAGGCTCTGGACTTACCCAGGTGAGCCTTCTCTGTTTCAATTTCTTCTCTCCGGTTTGTCGAAGCCAGTAACTTAACATAAGGGATCGTTTTGGGCTTTATCCTTGCCTTTTCCAATTCCAGGGTCTTGATGATTAGCTGGCGATTCAGCAACTGGTCGGTGACTTGCCTGGCTTTTCCTTTGCTAATCGCTTTTTCCAGTTCAGGTAGGCTTGCCTTCTTTTTTTTTCTGATGATGTCCAGGACTTGCCTCTGCTCTGATGTTAAGGGCAAATCCTCCTGAGAATCTGTTAACTGAAAACAGGTAATAGTCCGTCTTTCAAATCCCGGAGGCAGCATTAAGGCCAGGGCATCGAAAAGGGGGGCAAAATAATGTTCGCTTATCCACTGGGCGAGCCTTAACTGTGTCGGAGAAAGCAAGGGACAATCAGCAACAATGCCAGTTATTTCCCTGGTTTCTTCAACCGACGGCTCATCTGACAGCAGTAGAACAATTCCCTGAATGACCCTGGAGCCAAAGGGTACCCATACTGCTTGTCCGGCACTAATATTGAGTCCTGGCGGTATGGCGTAGCAAAAGGTTTGACCCCGATGCAATCGGGGTGAATTGACTGCCACCTCGGCGTAGTTCATTCAGGGGTCTGTTCTTTTTCTTCTTCTACTACATCTTCTTGAGGCATGGCTTGCTTCGATGAAATCTGAGTCTTCTCTCGTCTCTCCTTCAGTCGAGCACGTTTGGCACTGAGCCTACGCATATAATAGAGCTTGGCCCGGCGCACCTTTCCATGCCTGAGCACCTCTACATTCTGCACCGAAGGGGATTGGAAAGGGAAAGTGCGTTCCACTCCAATACCATAAGACACCCTTCTAACCGTAAAGCTTCCTCCATCAACGCCCTTCTTCATTCTAATCACCACACCCTGGAAGTGTTGCAGCCGCTCTTTATCCCCTTCCATAGTCTTCAAACTAACCTTGACTGTATCGCCAGGGGAAATTTGAGGAATATTGGGATTCATTTTGGGTTTAACAAATTCTCTAACATCCATTTCTTTTCCTCGTCGCAGAGATTGCCCCTCTCCAATAGGTCAGGGCGTCGTTTCGCCGTTCGCAAGATAGCCTGGCGGCGTCGCCATTGAGCAACTTCACCATGATTTCCCGAAAGCAAAACCGATGGTACTGACCAGCCTCGAAATGTCTGAGGTCTGGTATATTGGGGATATTCTAAAAGCCCATTGCTGTGAGAGTCACTGCTGGCGGAATCCTGTGAGCCAAGCACTCCCGGTATAAGCCTAACGATAGCATCTACCACAACCAGGGCAGCTATCTCCCCTCCACTAAGCACATAATCCCCGATGCTGATTTCATCTGTAGCTAAATGCTCGCATACCCTCTCGTCCAAACCTTCGTAATGGCCACAAATTAACATCAACTTAGGGAGAAGGGCTAACTCCTGAGCAATAGCTTGAGAAAAAAGCCTGCCCTGAGGAGTGAGCAGTATGATAGGCATCTCACGCACACCAAGTTGCTGCTTCACCGCCTCCGCTATCTCAAATACAGGCTCGGGCTTGAGCACCATACCTGGCCCACCGCCATAGGGATAGTCATCCACAGTATGATGTTTGTCATGAGTATAGTCACGAATATCGTGAATCACGATGTTCACCAATCCCTGCTCTCGAGCACGCTTGATTATGCTCTGGTCGAGAGGAGAGGCAAACATTTCGGGGAAGAGACACAAAATATCGATGCGCATGGATTCCCTCAACAAAAACCTTCAAAGTGCATATCTTACCATGCAGGCGGCGACAAAGGAAAGTCTTGTTCTTATTCAATACCTGAGTGACACATCTTTTATCATTACGAGGAGACTAGATGAATCCCGATTTATCGGGACGAAGCAATCTCAGCGGGGCAAGAAAATCAAAAATTCGAAAAAGAACCAAAAGGGTATTGACAAAATAAGGATAAGGTTTATAATATAACTGTGGGGAAAAGTGGGGAAAAAGGGTAGACAAGGACATAATAGATAAGGTAAACGAGGCAAGATTGGGGGTCTTTGGGGAAACCGGAGGGAAGTAAGATGTTTTTTGGTGAGTATCCATATAAGGTTGATGAAAAGGGAAGAATTCCTCTGCCGCCAAAATTCAGGCGAGAGATGAAGGAGGGCGTAGTATTAGCCAAGGGAATGGGAGAAAAGTGTATCGCTGTCTACCCACTAGCAGAATGGAAGAGGCTATCCGACAAGCTTGCTGAGAAGGCAGTAACTCCAGTTAACCTGAGGAAGTTGAATCGTGCTATCTTCGGCTCCGCCTTCGGTGCCTCCTTCGATGGACAAGGCAGGATAACGCTGCCATATCCCTTGCGCGACTATGCCAGGATTGCCGACACAGCGATTGTTGTCGGTGCCAATAACTGTGTGGAACTCTGGAGTGAAGATGAATGGAAGTCTGAGAAAACATCGGCCGAGGAGCAGGCATCACAGATAATTGAGAATTTTGGAGTATAGCCTTGGAGTAGAGATAATGAGTGTCGCCATGCCTTTACCCGTCCACGTACCCGTTCTGCTTGATGAAGTTATAATAGGGCTACGGGTTCAGCGGGGAGGCTACTTCGTCGACTGCACCGTTGGTTCGGGGGGACATGCGGCAGCGATACTGGAAAGAATCTCTCCCCCAGGAAGGCTTTTGGGCATTGACGCTGACCCTGAAGCCATCAAAATAAGTCAAGATAAGCTTAGAGACTATGGCGAAGCAGTTACTTTGGTCAATGACAACTTTGTTAACCTTGAGGCTATATGCGAAAGATACCATTTTCATCCAGTTGATGGTATTCTTTTCGACCTCGGTGTTTCTTCTCTGCAACTGGATACAGCCGAACGCGGCTTCAGCTTCCACCTCGATGCTCCTCTGAACATGAGGTTCGATCCCGGGCAAGAGTTAACCGCAGCGGATATCGTTAACACCTTCTCCGAGCAAGAGTTGGCTAAGCTCATAGAAAAATACGGTGAAGAGCGTCATAGCCGACGGATAGCGCGGTACGTCGTTCAAAATCGCCCTATCGCTACCACCGTGGAGCTTGCCCGCCTGGTAGAGCAAGCTTCAGGCAGCAAGCGGGGCAAAATTCACCCTGCCACAAGAACCTTCATGGCGCTTCGCATCGCGGTCAACAATGAACTACAAAACCTGGAACTGACTCTCAAACAAACTATTGACCTCCTTCGCCCCGGCGGGAGATTGGCAGTCATTAGTTATCATTCTCTGGAAGACCGCATAGTTAAACAATTCATGCGATATGAAGCCAGCAGCTGCCTATGCCCGCCGGGAACGGTAATATGCCGCTGTGGGCATGTGCCCACCTTGAAGCTCATTTCACGGAAGGTTATCAAACCTACCTCGTTGGAGACAGAATCCAACCCACGCAGCCGTAGTGCCAAATTAAGGATAGCCGAGCGACTCAACTAGGCAGCATTTTCACTAAAAAAGGAGGTGAACATGGCAAAGAAAATCATTTCAGCTATTGATGTGGGCACAACTAAAATAGCCACCATCGTGGCCAATGTCAAGGCAGAAGACGATATTGAAGTTTTAGGAGTGGGAGTCGTTCCTAGTCGTGGCCTACATAAAGGCATCGTAGTCAATATGGATGAAGCCAAACAGTCCATTGCCGCATCAGTCAAGGAAGCTCAAAGAATTAGCGGCATACGTATAGATTCTGCCTATGTTGGAGTCACCGGCAGGCATATAAGCAGCCTGAATAATCGGGGTGTGGTAGCTATACCCCGAGAGGACCGGTTAGTGCGTACTAATGACCTTAAACGAGTGCTATCTGCGGCTCGTAACATAACCGTCGCTGAAGGGAAAAAGGTGCTCCATGCCATTCCACGCTCTTACGCCCTGGATGGACAGGAAGGGGTGAGACAGCCGGTAGGCATGCATGGGTCCAGGTTAGATGTAGAAACTCATATCATCACCGCTTCAGTAACTTCGATACAAAACCTGGCCAAATGCGTCCGCGGCGTCGGCATTGATGTTGACGACCTCGTCCTCGAGCCCCTGGCTAGCGGAGAGGCGGCACTGACTCCAGAGGAAAGAGAATCAGGCGTTATCATGGCTGACATGGGAGGCGGGACCACGGATATAGCGGTATTTAAGAATGGCAGCATCTATCACACAGCCATCCTTCCAGTGGCCGGTTATCAGGTGACCAGCGACATCTCCATAGGCTTGGGGCTGCCCTTTAATATTGCCGAAAAGATGAAGAGGAGATATGGCAATGTCACACCCACCTTAGACACGGACCAGATGGTCCAAGTAGGTCTCGAGAACGGTCATAGCGCCTCTTATAAGGACCTATGCAATATTATCCGAGCCCGCATGGAGGAGTTGCTACAACTCATATTGCTGGAGATGCCCACCAGCGATTATCGCACCCTGGCACCTTGTGGTCTAGTACTCACCGGTGGCACGTCCAATCTAGCCGGACTTGACGAACTAGGACAGTCAACTCTGCACATTCCGGTGCGCAAAGGCCGACCATTGAATACGGGCATCTATGGCATCTCCGAAATCCTGAATGACCCCTCTTATGCTACCACCCTGGGACTGGTTCTATGGCAGGTACGAGGCAAAGAAGGGTCGACTTTCAAAGAAAAAAGAGCTGGTACCTGGAGCAGCTTCATGCATTTAGTTAGAAAGCTGTTTCGTGCCTAATTCGTGAAAGGAGGTTAGAATGGCAAAACAAATTTATACTCCAACCCCAGCAAGAATCAAAGCCATTGGCATTGGCGGCGGCGGTTGCAACGCCATTACACGCATGGTCCGTGAGGAGATAAAAGGCGTTGACTTCATAGCTATGAATACCGACGGACAAGCGCTGGCTCTGGCCGAGGCCCCTACCAGAATTCAACTGGGCGAGAAATTGACCAGAGGTCTGGGTGCCGGTGGAGACAATAAGACTGGAACCAAAGCAGCCGAAGAAAGTCGCGACACTATCGAAGACCTCGTTCAGGGTGCTGATATGGTGTTCGTTGCCGCTGGCATGGGCGGTGGCACAGGCACAGGTGGCATTCCTGTAGTAGCTGAAGTAGCTAAGCAGAGCGGCGCTCTCACAATTGCAGTGGTGACCAAGCCCTTCACCTTTGAGGGGATGCACAGGTCTCAAGTAGCCGAGGAAGGGCTGATTGACCTCACGAATAAAGTTGATACACTCATCATCATACCCAATGACCGCCTTCTGCAGCTCTGCGATGCCAAGACGAGTATAGACAACGCTTTCAGGCTAGCAGATGACGCTCTTCTGTTGGGAGTTCAGGCTATTTCTGAAGTAGTTACTATTCCAGGGTTGATCAACCTGGACTTCGCCGACATTAAATCGGTGATGAAAGATGCTGGCCCGGCCTGGATGTCTGTGGGTAGAGCCAGTGGGCAAAGTCGTGCTGCCGAAGCGGCTAAGGCTGCTCTGGCCAGCCCCTTGCTCGACGTATCCGTAAACGGAGCTTCGGGGGTACTGTTCAATATTACTGGTGGCCCAAGTCTTACCCTGTTTGAGTGTAATGAGGCTGCCCAGGTAATCAGCCAGGCTGTAGACCCTGCCGCCAACATAGTCTTCGGGGTAGTATATGACCCCAAGATGGATAGCGAGATTCGAATTACCGTTATCGCTACTGGCTTCGCCAAGCAACAAGGCATGGGTGTACATAGCGCCGAGGAGCTTCGCCGTCTGATAAAAGGCAGTAGCGATGTGCTTGATGTGCCCTCTTTCTTACGCCGTGCTCAGCACCTTCCTGCCTCCCATCTGGATCATGGCTCCAAAATTCCCTCAACGGTAACTCCGGAGCCAAGTAAAATCTCTCGACAGTAAACCTAAACCTCATTAGGGGAAAGGGGTAGCCCGAGCTACCCCTTTCTTTTTCAAGCGCCACTGCAACAAATCCTCCCGAGCAGTCAGAGCGCCGAGTTTACTTGCTGGGTTGCATTATTTATACAATTGTGGCATAATATTTACTCAGGCCTTTAAATCAGTCCAGTGAGGCTGGTAAGGGGAAAGATGTCTAAATACGTCGCAATAGACGCACCGAGTGAGACCTCTTGCCAGTTCGAAGGCAGGGGGTTTTTTAATGTCTGAGAAGATTCTCTTGACCTCGAGAGAGATAGAGCGGGCATTAGCTCGTATTGCCCACGAGATTGTAGAAAGGAATAAGGGTGCAGAAGATGTTGTCCTCGTAGGCATGCGAACTCGCGGAGCACCCTTAGCCAGGCGTATAGCCGAAATAATTAAAGGCTTTGAAGGAGTCACGATCCCCGTCGGTACTCTGGACATCGGCCTTTATCGCGATGACGTCTCACCTTCGGAATTAAAGCCGGCGAACCAGAGCCACACTGATATCCCCACTAATATCACCGATAGGCGATTAATCCTGGTTGATGATGTTCTCTATACCGGAAGGAGCATCCGCGCCGCCATGGATGCCCTGATGGACTTAGGTCGCCCAAAGGCTATCCAGTTAGCCGTGCTTATCGACCGTGGTCATCGGGAACTTCCCATCCGGGCTGATTACGTAGGTAAGAATATGCCGAGCTCCAAGGATGAAGAGATACAGGTTCAAGTGGCGGAAACTGATGGCGTAGATAAGGTAGTAATCGTGAGCCTGCCCAAGGGATGACTATTTGGGGGAAAGCGAAGGGAAGATATCATGAGTCTAGGAAATAGAAACCTGGTGACCATCGATGATTTATCTAACGGGGAAATCGAAGCACTGTTTTCCCTGGCAGACGAGATGTCGGACTCCCCAACCCAGCACTCCGGACTATGCCCGGGGAAAATCATGGCCAGTCTGTTCTTTGAGCCAAGCACCAGGACAAGGCTGTCCTTTGAAGCCGCGATGCACAGGCTTGGAGGCCGTGTCATAAGCGCGGTTGACATTGGCGCCACTTCTCTAGCCAAAGGCGAAAGCATTGCTGATATGGCGAAAGTGGTGGGAAGCTATGCCGATATAATTGTCATCAGGCACCCCTGGGAAGGAGCAGCCAGAGTAGTTGCCGACTATGCCGGCGTTCCTGTTATAAATGCCGGTGACGGGAGCCACGAGCACCCTACTCAAACCTTATGCGACCTCTACACCATCAGGAAAGAGAGGCAATCCGTTAAGGGACTCAGTATTGCTCTGTGGGGAGACTTGAAACACGGACGCACAATACATTCTCTCATATATGCC
>Ga0129302_1001684_pt1 | contig 16341 bp, 16 predicted proteins | sample BlaSprsedimmetaG_FD_94476 | JGI IMG/M metagenome (GOLD analysis project Ga0129302, IMG submission 94476) | Hot spring sediment bacterial and archeal communities from California, USA to study Microbial Dark Matter (Phase II) - Blank Spring... | ecosystem: Environmental > Aquatic > Thermal springs... | reverse complement strand
CCACATAAAGTGTATCTTATGAATCAATAGAGAGGGTCTATGCTGATGAGGTGGTGTATGGAAAGTAAAGGGTTTCATGCCATAGTACATATGGTATCGGCACCATAAATGGGGCAGGAATATATAAACATAGCATCGTTTTGCCATGCTCCTTCAAGCAGTATGCATCCCAAGTCTTCACAGTGGCTGAGGCATTGGACTGCTATGCCTCAGGACCAAACGGCAGCCTAAGCGCAAAGAACGTGCCCACAGTATTGCCGCCGGCATATGCTATGATATTGAATATTCCGTTCATGGAGCTTTCAGAGATGAGAACGGTAAGCAGCAGGAAATTAACAAAGGTTACCAGTCCGCTCAGAAACGTTGCACTCCATATCTTCTTTTCCGCAACCGCCTTGGTATAGCGGGTGACTAACAGATCGATAATAATGCCGGCTAAAAAGAGTAGAAAAAGTTGTAGGATCATCAATCACCTCTTCCCAGGTGTCGTATTATGAATAAATATGAGCCTTTACATTATGTCCGGTCCTGTGAAATGCGCATTAACATGTGCCGTGCCTGCAGATTGCAGACCCCAAGGGCGATTTGTACGTGAAAAATGCACAGTGGTGCCCCTCAGCTCAGCGCCATCATATCGCGTATGTTCGGAAGGTGTGATAAAGATCGTGGTGAAAAGCCTGATGATTCTGAAATCTGTAAAAATGAGAAAGTGTTTGTTTTAACGGCTAAATAAGGCCTGCCGGATTAAAGGCAAACCTGACACGCACGAGCTGAACTATCACCCTGGCTGCATTTGACCGGATGGAGGCTCATTATTTTCCATAATATCCTCCTGTGTATTAAATTAATTGATATTCCTTAGAATATCTTGCGTATATGACATAAATCACCAAATATGTCAAGGCTTACGATTTCCGGCTGTCATCTCAAACATATCAAAGTCTTTGTCTCAGGCATGCTTTGATGCCCAGTTGATGGTCATGGTTGAAGAACTTTAAAAGATAATCCCGGTCAGGAAGATTTCTTAGTAGACAGCTTTCTGAAATATACGATCTTGTCGTCACCTTTTGAATAGAAGTTCTTTAACAGCGCTTCTTTACGGTAACCGGATCTGAGATAAAAACCCCTGGTGGGCTCATATATGCTACGGGAAGAGGTTTCTATGTATACCCTTTCTCCTCCGAGTTTTGCTATAACACGCTGTGTCTTTTTCAAAAGGTTTTTCCCGATTCCTTTGCCCTGCAGATCATGCCTGATTGCTATCCAGTACAGATCGTAGCTGTCCCTGGTACAGGGGATTGGGCCGAAACATGTGTACCCGAGTACTTCACCATTATCATTTTCAACCAGGAGGAAATGATAGCCGCTGGCGGTCCCTTTGGTCAGGCCTTCATCGACCAGTTCGAGAGCGACATCAATTTCCTCACGACTGAACATTGCGGTGGATTTCAGTATGTCCTCAATAGTCTGCCTGTCTGATTCTATGAGGTGATCGCGGTAATGGATTGTCATGTATTTCCAGCTGTCGAAGGTGAATCACTGCTGAGGGAAAGCATGTCCGGGAGTGCATCGCCAACGATGCGTTCGATAATCATGGGGTAGGTAAGACCTGCTTTATGGGCTGCAGCTACGAATCCACTGTCCGGAGATATGCACGGATTTGCATTTACCTCCAGGACAAAGGGCTTCCCGCTTATATCCACCCGGAAATCAACGCGATTATAACCACTCAGTTCAAAGACATTCCAGCATAGAAGCGCAATGGTTCTGAGCTCGTCAAGGAGTGGTTCATCGTTGTCAGGGAAATCGAAACAGCGCCTGGTGCCCTGGTATTCGATTGAGTCCAGATCCCATTTGGCCCGGTAATCCACGATATTATACCTGCTTTTTGGAAGGTCGAACCTGATCTCGGCTGCAGGAAGGGTTTCTGGCTGGCCGTCACGGGCAAGAAGGGAGATATTGAATTCTCTGCCCTCGATATATTGCTCCGCAAAACACATCAACCCGAGATGCCTTGACCTTAAATCCACTAGATTTTCCAGTTCTGCAAGGTTACTTGCCTTGACAACAGAGGTTTCATCGATGCCAACAGATGCCTCTTCCCACAACGCCTTGATGATATAGGTGCCGGGAAAGACAAGCTCGGCCACAGGGTCATATCCGGGCATAAACCATGCAGGAGGTGCTATCCGGTTGAAAGTCAGTAATCTTTTGGACAGGACCTTGTGAGAGGTGAGAAAAATGGCCTCTGTAGATGCCCCGGTATAGGGGATGCCAAGATGATCGAGAAGGGCCGGGGCCATATGGATAAGCCTGGCATCACCTAAGGAAGATTCTACGAGGTTGAAAATGCATGCCGGGCTTATCTCGCGGATCTTTGCCGTGAATGATTCATCCAGGAGCATGAGCGGCAGCCGGATTGCCTTGAACCCCAGCGTTTCAAGTGCACCGGATACCTCTTCCGCCTGGACAAGCACATCCTGCTCGTCCTGCGGGGCATCTGCCAGCACAGGGTTATGGAGAACAACGATTGTCTTCATGCTTCACCGGTTATATTCTTTTCATTGCGGATTGAACGATATGCTCGATGATATCACGATAAGGGATGCCTTGCAGCCTGCACATAATGGGTAGGTCGGAGTGCACGGGATTGAGGCCTGCCAGTGGATTGACCTCGATAAAATTCGCAATGCCGCATGAATCCATGCGGACATCTATCCTGCCGCCGTCCCTGCAATCAAGAACCTTCCATGACTTAAGCGCCAGATCCGAGCATTTCTGGATGGCCTCGGATTCAGGGATCCGGTATTCAATGACCTCTTCGTAGTTTGCCTTGTTTGCATAGGAGTAGATTGTGTCTCCTGCATGGTTGTCTTTGAACAGGACTTCCATGACGCCTATAATCTTTGCGTCGCAGTCTGTACCGACAATGCCGGCAGTAAATTCCCTTCCGGGAAGGTAGGTTTCCACGAGTACGGGCTGCCTGAACTGACCCAGCAGGTGCGAGCAGACTGTAGTAAGCTCGTGCTTCGTTTCGATCCTGGATGCATCGCTGATGCCTTTGCCGGTCCCTTCTGCTACAGGTTTTGCAAAGAGCGGGTAGGGCAATGATATCTTATCGATATCGGAAGCTTCTTTCACCACGTAAAAATCTGCAGTTGCGATGCCTGCCTGGCGGATGATGGTCTTGGTCAGGCCCTTGTCAAGGGTGAGTGCAAGCACGAGCGGGTCTGAGAAAGTATATGGGATGCGGTATGCATCGAGCAGAGCAGGCACCTGGGCCTCGCGGCTGATTCCGCTTAAGCCCTCGGCAATATTGAAAACCAGATCCCACTTGTGATCTGAGGCAAGGCTCTTTACAAGATCCATCACATTGCCGATCCGTTCGGTCTCAAAACCCAGAGCCCCAAGGGCCTCTTCGATTGCCTGAATCGTATCTTCCCGGTCGAATTCGGCTGTTTCCTCGTCAGAATATCCCTGTTTCAGGTAGTCATCCCTGAGGTCGTATGTAATGCCTATCTTCATGATTAACCTCTTTAAAGACCGGCAGGAGCTGGATCGGGATACCTGAACAGCTTGTGCTCGTAATTTCTCAGTACTATTGATGCGTTATCACAGCCCTGGAAATAGTCAGGCAGAAGCGGGATCTTTCCGCCGCCGCCAGGGGCATCGATGACATACTGGGGTATGGCATACCCTGTTGTGTGGCCCCGCAGACCCTCTATCATCTCGAGGCCTTTGGCGACAGAGGTCCTGAAGTGCGAGGAACCCAGAATAGGGTCACACTGGTACAGGTAATACGGACGTACCCGTATCCTGAGAAGTCCGTGATAAAGAGATCTCAGAGTTTCCACATTATCGTTGATCCCTTTTAATAGTACTGTCTGGCTTCCCATCGGTATTCCTGCATCAGCGAGCAGGTTGCAGGCTGCGGCAGTCTCGGGTGTAAGTTCGTCGGGGTGGGTAAAGTGAAGACTCATCCAAAGCGGGCGGAACCTTTTCAGTATCCTGATTAATTTCGGTGTAATCCTCTGCGGCAGAACAACCGGCACCTTTGTCCCGATGCGGATCATCTCTACATGGTGGATCCGTGCGATGTTTCCCAGGAGATATTCCAGCTGGCTGTCAGGAAGGGTGAGGGGGTCCCCTCCTGATATGAGCACATCTCTAACTTCAGGTGTATTTTCGATATATGCAATCGCCTTTTGCCACTGAGAGATACTTCCCCTGAAACGCTGGTTGTTGCCTACCATCCGTGAACGGGTGCAATAGCGGCAGTAGGTTGAACAGAATCCTGTCGTGAGAAACAGGACCCGGTCAGGATAGCGGTGCACAAGGCCCGGCACCGGGCTCTGGTCTTCTTCCGAGAGCGGATCTTCCGCCTCGCACGGGCTGAAAAGATATTCGCCCATGACGGGGATAACGGATTTCCGGATAGCCTGGGATGGATTATCCCTGCTGAGCAGGCTTGCATAATGGGGGGTGATCCGAAACGGAATCCCGCCTGCGTGATGCACTATGGCTGAAGATTCATCCTCGCTTAGATGTATGATCCGTCTTATATTCTCGAGCGAAATGATGCTGTTGCGGATCTGCCATTGCCAGCTGGCCCAGTCTGCAGGGGTGGCATTTGGAAAGAACTTCTGCAGAAAGATCGAGGAAGAGCTGCTCAGTGGTATACGGCTCGTATTCGGAAATCTTGTGACAGGCCGGGGTGTAAAGTAGTGTGATTCCGATAGGGCCTCGGCTATCGATGGGGGTTCGTCGGTGAGATCGACGGCAAGGGGTTCGGAACTTGTCATTCCGGTGGAGATTATCGTGCATTTGCTCTCCATGTTTTTCTGTCCTCCTACGATGGGGTCGATGTGTATATTAGGCATAGTATTATATTTGTATAACGGGAAAGATGCCGTGTGAATGGTGAGCGAGGAGATAGGAATGGAATCATCTAAATATGATGGCAGTGCCATAAGGAGCCATCGTCATATCCATTGAAAATATGTTGCTGTTCATTATATTCCATCCTTTTATGGCTGGTAGTTTTAACGATCAATCCCCTTGAAAATCCTCAAAAGGAACTCTCGTTATTGAGATTTCTAATAGACCTCTTTTTATAAAATGCAAGAGTTTTTATCGAGAAAGAAAAAATATTTTTGTGTACGAAAATCAGAAAGAAAGACACGATTAACGTGATCGTATCATTCCAGCTTTTCGATATCACGTTTTACGCTTTGTGTAATGGGCAGTCGCAGGGTTCCCCGAAGTAGAAGATTCCGGGCACCCCGGCTGTAGCTGATATACTGGAAAGCCCAGCGTATCATGACTATAAGCCGGTTCTCGAACTGTATGAGCAGGAGCAGGTGTATAAACAGCCACATCAGCCAGGCAAAGAATCCCCCGAACTGTACAGCGTGGAGATCTGCAACAGCGGCATGACGGCCTATGACAGCGAGCGTTCCCTTGTCGAAATATCTGAAGTGATCTGAACGGTGCTTTTCTTTCAGCCGATCCCGGATCAGCCCCGCAACAAAGCGTCCCTGCTGGGTGGCAACGGGTGCAAGGCCTGGAAGGGGAGTTCCCTTTTTCCCTTTGCTGTGTCCCAGATCACCAACCACGAAAATTTCAGGATGTCCCGGGAGAGTGAGGTCCGGATTCACCTTGACCCTGGCCTGCCTGTCGAGTTGTGCCCCTGTCCGCTCAGAGAGTTTTTTCCCAATGGGAGAGGCTTTTACGCCTGATGCCCACAGAACGGTCCTGGCCGGGATGAATTTTCTTCCCCCCGGTTGTTCCACCGTGACGCCTGTATCTGATATATCCACGACCGTGGTGCCCGGGCATGTTGTTATACCGAGCAAGTTGAGGGTTTGTTCCGCGATCTTTGAGAGCTGTCTGGGGAAGGAAGGGAGGATGCGTTGTGCTCCATCGAGTAGCAGGATTTTCGATTCCTCCGGCCTGATGGTGCGGAATTCATGTTTCAGGGTGTTCCGGGCTATTTCAGAGAGCATACCCGAAAGCTCGATCCCGGTGGGACCGCTGCCGATCACTGCAAACGTAAGCCATTCCCGTCGCTTTTCAGGGTCAGGCTCCCGCTCTGCCACCTCGAATGCGTAGAAGATCTTCTGACGCATCCTGCCGGTATCTTCTATGGTCTTCAGTCCGGGCGCATACTGCTCCCAGTCTTCATGTCCATAGTAGTGGTTCACCATACCGGTGGCAACCACCAGGGTATCGTATTCCACCTCTCCGTCTTCGAGGATCACCCGCTTTTGTTCAGTGTCGAAGTCGATCACTTCACCCAGCAGAACCCTCGTGTTGTTCTGCTTTCTCAGTATATGCCGCAGCGGTGTTGTGACTTCGGATGGACACAAAAGACCGGTAGCCACCTGGTAGAGCAAAGGCTGGAACAGGTGGAAGTTCCTCTTGTCAATAAGCGTCACATCAAGAGGAAGGTTACGCAGGGACAGTGCCGCTGTGAGCCCGCCGAATCCTCCACCAATAATAACAACACGATGCAGTCTTTGTTCCATGGCCTTCACCTTCTGTTCACCCGCAGATTAAACCTGCTTTAAAAATATATACGTCTCAAGGAAGCTGGCATCATATCCTGTGTATGAATATAATATATTCCGCTGACCTGAATTTATAAGATCAAATAAAAAAAATAAACAGGATATCTTTAAGTCAGTCCTGGTATGCTTATTTCGATTTTCTGAATATCCCCTGCATACCCAGATATTTTCTGCGCGAGACGGGTGTTCTAAACGGAAAGACGCTCTCGCTTACGAACCGTACATCCTCGATCGAGTAGAACGCATTAGGGTTGAATTTCTTGATAATCCCGACAAAAGAATCGATGTCGTGCCGCTCAACGATTGAGAAGAGCACATTCACCGGGCCGGTTGCGCCGTGTGCATCGATAGCGGTGATGCCGTATCCGGCTGTCTTGAGAAAATTCACCAGTTCGTCAGCCTCCACTTTCGTGATGATCCTGATGATGACCCTGCCGATGGACAGCCTGTTCTCGATATACATGCCCACAAATATCCCTGAAGAGAAGCCCAGTGCATATGCAATGAAGCATGCAGGATTATTCAGGTTCTGCATGATTTCACGTATGGCAAGAAGCCAGATGAGTATCTCGAAAAAGCCGATTACAGGAGCCAGATACCTCAGGTCCCTTGAGATAAAGATGATGCGTATTGTGCCTAGAGAGACATCCATTACACGTGCAAGAAAGATCAGAACAGGCAGGACAAGCCAGGTATAGATGCTACCGTTGAGGAAAGAGAATAGATCCATAGCTGAAGCTAAACATCAGTGAATGAAAAAATCAATCATATTTACCTCGTCAGTATGGGGGATCTCCCGTAACTGAATATTTTAACAACAATGTGGAGAAGACAATATTCCCTGTTTTTTTACGGATAATAGTTAAACTGGATCTTGACATTCCATGAAAGCCTTTTATGAAAAGGTTGATCAGGCAAATGGCGGTTCTTGGGGCAGTTGCAGGATGTATTCTTTTTCTGGGGAATGCATGGGCAATGGAAATGGAAGTGATAGATATCAATGCGGCAACGGTTGAGGAACTGGAGACATTACCCGGTATGGACAGTGTAGTGGCGAATGATATTGTTTCTTTCAGGACCATGAACCGGCCTTTTACCAGGGTAGACGATCTGCTCAAGGTAAGGGGCATGAGTATTGAGAAGCTTGATGCAATCCGTGAATTCATTACGATTGAAATGGCTCCCCATCCGGTGGAACAGCCGGATTTGCTTACCGAATGAAAATACAAATACGTACAGCCGGTTACGAACATCGACCATTTACAGGTTTTTGTTTTACATGAGTGTTTGTTTGTGAAGATTTCTGTGAATGCCGGATTAGTTGTTTTCTAAGACGCTTATCCGGTACGTGTCTATTGCTGCGAAATGCTTTTAGCCGGGTAAGCCTTTGTATTGACTGGTATTGTATCAGCCGAGGATTGTTCGTATGCAAATTTCAATGACTTATGGATTGAGCATGGCTGTCATGTTGGAAGTATAATTGCATAAGAATTCCGAGGTATTCATTTTTATATTACGGAGGTTTGATATGAAGGCACCCGGTATGGCAGTAAGAAGAGCAGATGTCTGTATAACAGCAGTACTCATTATTTGTTGTCTGCTGGCAGCATGCAAGAGTCAAAGCGATTTTTTACCACCTGACCCGGAAGATCCCCCGGCAGCAACTTCATCGGCTGCAATGATTATCGATCATGCCTGTACTGATCTGGATCTCATTCCCGAGGAATGGATCGAAGAGGCAAAGGACTATCTGAACATAGCCTATGGACATACCTCACATGGAAGCCAGTTGACTACAGGAATGACCGGCCTTGTAAGTTTTATGGGGGATCTTTATGCATACAACTCTACAGGATTGAGCGGTGCACTGGAACTTCACGACAGCCCGTTTTCAGGTGCATCTGACCTGGGCAACCCGGACAGGACGGCATGGGCAGCGGCAACCCGCACGTATCTCGATGCACATGCAGATATAAATGTTATTATCTGGTCCTGGTGCGGTCAGGTCTCAAACTCCACTCTGACCGATATCGAGACCTATCTGGACCTGATGAGCGGGCTCGAGCATGATTATCCTGATGTATATTTCGTGTATATGACAGGCCATCTGGACGGCACCGGGCTGGACGGGAACCTTTACCTGCGAAATGAACAGATCAGAGAATACTGCAGGGAAAATGACAAGATACTCTATGATTTTGCAGACATCGAGACTTATGACCCTGACGGTACCTATTTTGGAGACAGGATACCCGATGATGCATGCGCATACGACACCGACAATGACGGGATAAGGGACGGCAACTGGGCCATTGAATGGCAGGAAAGCCATGCGCAGGGTGAAGACTGGTATAGCTGCTCATCAGCGCATTCTCAGCCCCTTAACGCCAACCTCAAGGCCTATGCGGCATGGTGGCTCTGGGCTCGTATCGCGGGATGGGAAGGCCAGTGACTTATAAAATTCGGAAATTCAATACAGTGATGGTGCCTGGATCTGGTTTTATGATATAAAGCGTACACTGAAATGAATTAGCACGAGGAGGAATAGGTAATGGCCTTGCAGGAAAAGACACAGAATATGGCGGTGTTCTGTGATTTCGAGAATATCGCCCTGGGTGTAAGGGATGCCCAGTACGCCCAGTTCGACGTGAACAAGGTGCTGGAGAGGCTGCTGCTCAAGGGCAGTATAATAGTGAAAAAGGCCTATTGCGACTGGGACCGCTACAAGGTTCATAAACCTTTCATGCACGAGGCATCCTTCGAACTCATAGAGATCCCCCATGTGAGGCAGTCAGGCAAGAATTCCGCCGATATCCGCATGGTCGTGGATGCACTTGACCTGTGTTATACCAAAATGCATGTAGATACCTTTGTTATCATCAGCGGTGATTCGGATTTCTCGCCCCTTGTGAGCAAGCTCAGAGAAAACAACAAACTCGTCATCGGTGTTGGGGTTAAGAATTCCACCTCGGACCTCCTCATTGCCAACTGTGATGAGTTCATCTTTTACGATGACCTTGTGCGCGAGAGCGAGGCAAAAAAACCGAAAAGACGTAAGCCTGTTGCAAAGAGCTCAACAGATACAGCAGCCAAAGCCACACCTAAGGAGAGCGCTGAGGAGGTCAAGAAACAGACAGCACTGGATCTTGTCGTGGAGACCGTGGAGGCCCTGTTTGCAGAACGGGGAGAAGACGACAAACTCTGGGGATCAATGGTGAAACAGGCCCTGAAGCGGCGGAAACCGGGTTTCAATGAAAGTTATTATGGCTTCCGTTCTTTCAGCCGGCTTCTGGAAGAGGCCAGGCAGCGCCGCATGCTCGAACTCGAGCTTGACGAGAAATCAGGCAGCTATATCATCAAGAACGTCATTCATGAGGATTAGTCAGGTCTGCCCAGCAGCTGAACCGTTTCAAGCGCTTGCTGAGAGTTGCTTTGTTAAGATTCTTCGCAGATTGGTCAAAGATTGATATTCAGGTGTTTATATGGCTGATGATTTCAGAAAACGTGTCTATGAACTGGACAGCTTTTTTCGTGACGCCGTGGATCTAGGAAGGAATATCGTCGCCTTGACCCGAGCTTTTTACTCCTGCAGGGTTGACAAGGCCTTTCGGGAAAAGCTGAATATGGCTGTTACCAGTGTCCTTGGTTGCCGTTACTGTACGTGGCTGCATACCGAGATGGCACTTTCTCATGGTGTTGATCCCCAAGAACTGCAGAAGATTCTCTCTGGAGAGATTGGTTCTTTCCCTGGGGAACATTCTGTTGCCCTCGCCTTTGCGCAGCATTACAGTGAAACAGGTGCCGTGCCTGATAAGAATGCAAAGCGCAGGTTTTATGAATTCTATGACCATGAGACGGCAAATGACATAGTGCTTTACATAAAGGTCATCTATTTCGGGAATCTATCAGGTAACACCATAGATGCCCTTATCGGTCGGATAAAGGGTAGGCCGAACGAAGCAAGCAGACTGCTGTCCGAGATTGTGATATCTGTCTTACTCGGACCCTATTATCTGATCATACTCCCCCTGCTCGCCTTTGCATTTCATTATAAAAATAAAGCTTGAGTGAGCCTGGCCGGATGATGTTGAGTGTTCATGTCGAATCCTGGATTGTTGATGGTAAACCAAATTATGCGGTCTCCCCGCGTTACTGTTTGATATCAGGGATTCAGGCTATCCAGAGTACATAATAGAATAAAGGGGCAAGCACGAAATGGAAAATGAAAAGTATCTCGATGCGATCTTTCACCCAAAAACACTTGCTGTTGTGGGGGCACCTCAGGAAAGGCCCCTTGGATGGCCGGGCATTTTCGGATGCATCAGGGATTACGGATACCCTGGGCGATTGTACCCGATTAACCCACGCGTTACTCATGTCGAGGGCTTAAAGGCCTATCCCGATCTCGTATCTGTTCCCGAACCCATAGACCTCGTTATCATATCTGTTCCCGCACCTGCTGTCCCGGCTGCGCTGATGGACTGTATTGCTTCGGGCAACAGGAACGTTCACATTTTTACCTCCGGGTTCAATGAAACAGGTGAGGAAGTTGGGCTTGAACTGCACAGGCAGATCAAGGAGATTGCACTTGCCGGAGATCTTCGGGTAATCGGGCCAAATTGCATGGGTGTATATGTTCCAAAAGAGCGGCTGACAACATGGGTGAAGCCTTCCGGTAAGGACGGGCCTGTCGCATTTATAAGCCAGAGCGGAGGCCATGCTCAGGATTTTACAGGGTTTACCTCCAGATTGGGTATATTTTTCAGCAAGGTTGTCAGCTACGGTAATGCCCTGACGCTGGACAGTACAGACTTTCTTGAGTATCTGGCCGATGACCCTGACACAAAGATCATTGCAATGTATCTAGAGGGTGTGAAGGACGGGAGGAAACTGCTGGAGGTCGTCTCGAGGATTAATCGTACCAAGCCGGTAATTATATTGAAGGCAGGGCTCACTGAGGCCGGAACCAGGGCTGTTGCCTCTCATACCGGATCAATGGCAGGGGGAGAACATATATGGGATGCCTTCTTCAGGATGAGTGGGTCTGTTCGTGCCTATTCCCTGGAAGACATGGCCCATGTGACCCTGACATTTCGACATCTGGGAACGACTGAAGGAACACGAATAGCGGTCATGGGTCATGGCGGGGGCATAGCCGTCTCTGCTGCAGATGCCTGCGGTAATGCAGGGCTGACAATGCCGCCTTTCAGGAATGAAACACAAGCAGAACTCCGGTCGTTTATTCCGTCTAGCGGCAACATGATCAGGAACCCGGTAGATGCAATCCCGATCTTTATTGATACCGCGAACATTCAGCGCATGCTGGATCTTGCCTCAGCAGAACCGGATATTGACATGCTTATGATCGCGCTGTCCCTTGATTGGCTTTTCGACGTTGATGATGGCGTGCATATTGAAAGGATTGCCGAGTATCTTGCAGGGCATGCACGTGAATTCGTACACAACAAGCCCCTGGTGGTCACCTGGAGGACCTATCGCAACGATCCTCGAATACCTGAGGTCGGACTCAAGATTGAGAGGCTTCTGCTTGAAGCCGGCATTCCTGTCTACCGGGGATTTGAACCGGCAACGAGCGCGCTTGCACGGTGGGCCGGGTATCACCGGTTCATCAGGGAGAGAAGCCAGCATTAGATTCGATACGTTTATTGCCGGCTCCGGACAGGTTTTTGCTCAGAGGTGTTTTGCCTTGAGCAGATCTGGAAGATTATAGCAGCATAGTACTGAATATTACGAATGGTATGGCCCGGTCCTTTCCAGGCGACCTATATGAGATGATATCGCAGCAGAAAACATGGTTGAACACAACATTTAAGAGATATCTATTACCTTTTTTACACATTTACTAAGATAAAGAGGGAAATAAAGTACCACTATGTAAGGTGACCGACATGGAAAGGGGATTGTCAAGGAGGTGTAACATAATGATTAAACAGCAGTAAGATGATAACGATATGATATGGCACATCTCTTGTATGATTACAGGAAGTGGTTGTTTGATTCACCAGGCAGCAACGAGACAGCATCAAAGAAGAGGGAAAGAACATGAAAACACCAATCTTCGGGGTTACGGCAATTATGGGTATTGTGGCTGTAACCCTCTTTTTTATGATGGCACAGGAATCCCAGGCCCGGACATCCCTGGGAACTTCCCCATTTCACGTATACAAGCTGCAGTATTCGTATAATGACAGGGTCTGGCATGACCTTATCATGATCGAAAACGGAACCCTTTCGGAAAATATCAAGTATCTCAACACACAAGGGGAGTTTCCATATCTGAGGTACTGGTACTCATACATAGATGAAGAAGGGGTAAAGCGTGTTCAGTACATCCCGCTGACTATAGGAGAACGATCATAGGCATATGACCGAGAATGCTGTTATCCTGCAATGTGCTCTTTGATGGAGATCTTGGAGGCTATGAATTGAAGATGAATCATAAAAGAGAAAAGACTCCACACTGGTAAACATATCCTATTCCTCCTCAGGCCGCAGCCCTTGGCGACAAGAAGTTGCGGCCTGATCCCTCTCAACAGCTACTCCATCACCTCAACTCGCAGTCCGAATCTCGACAGGGACGCGCATGCGTCTTTTTTAATGACGATACAGGTTTTCATAGCGAAACCCGTTTACATGTCTAGGGCAAGGAGAGAGTCTCAGCTGGTCTCATTGTGTATGTTGCACTATTGATATGAGGGAAGGACGTTCGTTGTAAAGGATTGACGAATACTTTTCCATATAATAGTGACCTGGCCAGATCTTTGTTTCGTCAGGCAGGGTAAGGATCTTCCTGATACTTTCACTGAGACGGGAAAAACTCCCTCCCGGTATATCCGTGCGTCCGATATTTCCCGCGAAAATGGTATCCCCGCTGATAAGATTGCCTGGCCAGTACAGGCAGATAGACCCTGGGGAGTGCCCTGGCGTATGGATAACCTCTATCGAATTGTCTCCAATGAGGATTTTTACTCCGTCGTTCAGGTCAAAGGAAATCTTCGGAGGGATCCTTGCTGTAAATAATGTTGATAGTGCAAAATGCACGGAGCGCATAATAAAACCGCTGTCTCCCGGATGTGCTCTGATAGGGACCTTTCCTGCAAAGAAGCGGTTTCCCGTGGTATGATCTGGATGAAGGTGAGTGTTGATAACTGCCTTGACATGCATTGGGTTGGTGCATATATGTGAAGGTATGGTGCTTCCCGGGTCAATCACTATACACTGTTTTGAGACCGGATCCTGGATAATATAGCTGAGCAGGGCATATGCCGGTGTCTTGACCTGTGTTATATCCAGCATATGCCTCTGGTTGTCTCAGGGTCGCCTTGTGCGGATAATCTTGTTAAATAGAGGGAAAAGTAAAGATGCGAGGATAACGCTTCCTGATGCCTGCAGAATATTTGCAGGCACCTCTGCCATAGCGGCTTTCTGATCATACATGAAGGTCTCTGCAAGGAAATAACCCAGTACCATCCATGTTGTTGCAACAATCAAGCATGCCACAAGAAGGAAGGAGACCTTTTCCTTTCGGATACCAAGAACAATGATAAGCCCGGCAACGATGACAGCCTCAATGCCTTTGATAATCAGAGTCCATATTGCCCACTGCGGATATCCTCCGAGGATGTCGGCAAGAGCCGAACCGATTCCTCCGGCAATGAATCCTCCGACCGGACCGAAAAAGATTGCCGTGAGCAATACCATAGAGTCGCCCAGATTCATATAGCCGTTTGTCTGTGGTATCGGTACGCGTATAATCATGGTCGAGACTGCAACAAGCGCTGTAAAAAGCCCTAAAAGGGCAAAATCACGTAAATTCATTTTCTTTCCTCCATTATCTGCAATGCCTTGGTTAATCTCGAGACCACGGTTTCTTTGCCCAGAGTCGTCATGATCTCGAATATTCCCGGGGATACGGTCTTGCCGGTCAGGGCAACCCTCATGGGTTGGGCAAGGATCTTGAATTTTATGTTGAACTCATCCATAAGACCTTTGATGGTCTCCTCTGTCCCGGTATGATCTGCAAGATCCACGGTTCTTAGCCGATCGACAAGTGATCGAAAGATATCGGCTAGTTCCGGTATAAAGAATTTCTCCTTGAGTTCATCGGAAGGTTCTTTTTCGATAAAATAGAAGTCGCCGAAATCTACCATGCCCTCTAGTGTTTTGGTCCTATCTCTTACGTCCACTACTACCTTTTCGATATATTCTTTTTCCGGGATTTTATAGCCTTTATGTTTGATAAAGTCAGGGAGAAGAGCTCCAAGTCTGGCCGGATCGCCGTTCTTAATGTAGTGATGGTTAAGCCACAGGAGTTTTTCAGGGTTGAATACTGCCGCGGCCCTGCCCACATCTTTGAGGTCAAAGAGTTCTATTAACTCCTCACGGGAGAAGATCTCCTGATCACCGTGAGACCAGGAAAGTCTCACAAAATAATTCACCACGGCCTCGGGGAGGTACCCCATTTCCTGATAAGCCATTACAGATGTCGCTCCATGTCTTTTCGAGAGCCTGGTTTTATCCGGGCCCAGAATCATGGGAACATGGGCAAATACAGGCAGTTCGAGGCCGAGAGCCTCATAGATCCTGATCTGCCTCGGGGTATTGTTGACATGGTCATCACCCCTGATAACGTGGGTGATATTCATGGTTGCGTCATCGATGACAACAACAAGGTTGTATGTCGGCATGCCGTCGGATCTGAGCAGGACAAGGTCGTCAAGCTCTGCGTTCTCCACCGAGATCCTGCCTTTGATCATGTCGTCGAATGCGGTTGAGCCGGTTTCCGGCATGGCAAACCGGACTACCCTTCCTGGGCCGGGGCCAAGCCCTTTTCCTTTGCAGGTGCCGTTGTATTTCGGCTTCTCCCCTTTTTCCATGGCCAGTTTTCTCCTGGCTTCAAGTTCTTCCGATGTGCATTCGCACCAGTAGGCCTTGCCGTTATCCAGGAGATTGTCAACGTAAGACCTGTAAAGATCCAGTCGCTGTGACTGATAAAACGGTCCTTCATCCCAGTCGAGCCCGAGCCATGACATGGCTTCCAGGATCTGGCGGCTTAACGACTCATCAGAACGCTGGGCATCGGTATCTTCGATCCTCAATATGAATTTTCCACCGGTATGTCTTGCGTACAGCCATGAAAAAAGGGCTGTACGTGCCCCCCCTATGTGAAGGTATCCTGTGGGTGATGGGGCAAATCGTGTCCTGATTTCATGTGTCATTTCTGCCTCGCACCTGTGATTTGATATAGTTGAGCAGTCCGCCCTGACGGAGTATGTCCTGTTCCCGCGGAGAAAGAGAGATTGTACAGCCGAGCTTTCTGCCCGAAGCAGCATCATATGCATCGAGATCTCCATCTCCTGAAAGTGCCCGGAGGATGTTTTTCAGCATTATCTTTGAGTCTTTCTCAAGTACGGTATAGGTGTCTTCATCTATCACGACCGGCAGGATGCCGAAGTTGATGAGGTTTGAACGGTGAATCCTGGCAAACGATCTGGCGAATACCGCCTTTATACCCAGATACATGGGTGCAAGGGCTGCATGTTCTCTCGATGATCCCTGTCCGTAGTTTTCCCGTGCGAGGATGCATCCGGCACCGGCTTTTTTGGCATGTGCTGAGAAATTCTCATCAATGCCTGAGAAAACATATTCGGATATGGCTTCTATGTTTGACCTCAGTGGCAGGATTTTTGAACCGGCCGGCATGATGTCGTCAGTTGTAATATTATCTGCAAGTTTCAGGAGTATGTGAAGT
>Ga0129302_1001681_pt1 | contig 16369 bp, 13 predicted proteins | sample BlaSprsedimmetaG_FD_94476 | JGI IMG/M metagenome (GOLD analysis project Ga0129302, IMG submission 94476) | Hot spring sediment bacterial and archeal communities from California, USA to study Microbial Dark Matter (Phase II) - Blank Spring... | ecosystem: Environmental > Aquatic > Thermal springs... | reverse complement strand
TTAGTTAACACTATTTCAACAACCCGCCCTTCTGATAAATTTCCAACTGCACATTAGAAAAAGGCTCTCCCTGCACGGTTTGTTTCTTATCGATTCTGTGAATTTCTCCGGTTTCGAAATCGACTTTGATTTCTTCACCGTCTTTAATGTCGGTTTTGGTGAGTTCAGCTCGCATAATCGGCATTCCCGCATTGATTGCGTTTCGCTCGTAAATCGCGCCAAAGGACTCCGCAATGATCAGTGAAATACCGAGGCTTTTAAAACAATCTACTGCCTGCTGGCGGGAACTGCCGGCGCCGAAATTTTTACCGGTTACAATGATGTCACCCGGTTTTGCTTTTTGTGAAAAAGCTTCCCATCCCTCAAGATTATCAAATGTATATTGTCCCATTTCGTTGATGTCGGTGACTGCTAAATATTTATTATGATAGATCATGTCTGTGTCGATATTATCCTGACGGATCACCCGGACCCTGCCTTTGACCGTGGTCGGCTTTTGTTCGGCCGGGGCTGCTATCTCACTTTTTGCCCGTTCTTTGTGTTTGGTGACACCTTTTCGAAAGAGCACCGGATCGCGGGGAATGCGTTTGGCAGTGGTGATAATTCCCGACACCGCTGAAGCCGCAACTGTCGCCGGAGAAGCCAGATAGACCTGACCTTTTCCCTGCTTGCCGGTGAAATTTCTGTTTCCGGTACTGATGGTAATTTCGCCCGGACCATTCTGTCCTATTTGTCCGTTGGCACAACCTGCGCAACCGGCGTTTCCGATCAGGGCGCCGGATTTTTTAAAAATTTCGATGATACCTTCATCCAGACAGCGCTGCCAGACTTTATTGGTTGCAGGCACAATTTTTAATACCACACCGGGCGCTACTTTTCTGCCATTGAGCACACTGGCTGCCGCAACCATATCTTCATACCGCCCATTCGTACAGGAACCAATAAAAGCAGAATCGATTTTCACATCCGATAGATCACATGCAGGCACAACATCCTCCGGATGTCCGGGACGAGAGATTTGCGGCTCCAATCCGTCGATGTCCACAACCATTTCATTTTCATAATGCGCATCCGGATCAGCATAAACCGGCGCGATCTTCCGTTTGGCAGCGTGAATGCAGTAATCAACAACCTCCTGATTCGGCGGAAAAAGCAAGATAATACCGCCCATCTCCGTGTTCATGGAGGCAATAGTAATCCGGTCGGACAGGCTTAATTTTTCGACAAAGTCACCGTAAACTTCTGTTGCGAATCCGAGCAGTCCGTTGGCGCCGGTAACTTGCAAAATTGCCAGCGCGATGTCCTTTGCTGAAGCCTGTGGCGCCGGTTTTCCCTTTAATGTTAATTTCATGGTTGGCGGCACCTTGAACCAGATTTTTCCGTTTGCCCAGGCTGCTGCAATGTCCTGGTCGCCCATTCCTTGACCAAATGCAGCTATCGCGCCCATGATGTTGGCGTGGGAGTCTGTCGAGATAAAAGTATCGCCAGGACCAACCAACCCATTTTCTATCGCAAGGTGTGTCCCGATACCACTGTCGATATCGTACACTCTAATCCCTTGTTCGCGAGCGAACAGACGACAGATATGCTGATTAGTGGCATATTTTTGATCTGAACCACCAGGGTTACAATCAAAAGTAAAGAACGTTTTTTTCGGATCATTGATCTTTAATTGATTGTCCTGAATGTTTTTAACGACATTGGCGCCACCAAAATCCCGCGCTACTCTTGCATCAATTTTAACATCTGCAATATCTCCCGGTTTGACCTGTTTGTCGCTGTGCGCTGAAATAATTTTTTCAATGATGGTCTGTCCCATTACCGCCTCCAGTTGAAAAATGTTCGCTGAGTTGTAAATTCAAAATTCATAAAAAATATAAGAAAAAAATAACATTAAAGCAATGAGAAAAGTATCTGATTAGATTTATTCTGTCAAATATTGGATTGGCCTGTTTTTTTTCAATCATGCAACTCATTGTCAACAACAACATTTCTCTTTGAATCTAATGAGCACACAACTCAAAAATCTGTGAAATAAAAGATGGATAAAAAACATCAAATCGAACAGGTTCCTTTAGTTAACCTGATTAATAAACTGAGATACGACTGCTAAAAAATATTATGACTTGACTTTTAAAAATTATTGCATTATTTTAGATTAATATCAACAAATTAGTTAATTGGTGTTGAAGCGAAATGTCATGGAAGAGAAAAGCACTGCTCAAATTGATCACCATTTCGACATAAAAGCCGAAACATTTTCTCAATGGGCGCATAAGGCGGTCGACTGGATCATTAATTATCTGGAAAACATGAACCGCTATCCGGTGTTATCGTCCGTAGCACCAGGCGATATCAGGTCAAAACTGCCCGCCATGCCTCCGGAGCAAGAGGAAAGTTTTGAAAAAATTTTTAACGACTTTGAAAAAATTATTATACCAGGTATCACTCACTGGAACCACCCACGATTTTTTGCCTATTTTTCAATCACGGGTGCCTACCCCGGCGTTATCGCGGAAATGTTGTCAGCGGCGCTCAATGTTAATGCCATGCTTTGGAAAACATCGCCATCGGCCACAGAACTTGAGGAGGTAACGCTCAACTGGTTGCGTCAAATGCTCGGTTTACCCGAAACGTTTGACGCGATTATTAACGACACAGCTTCAGTGGGCAGCCTATGTGCTATGGCTGCGGCACGCGAATATGCCGGATTACATATTCGAGAAAAGGGAATGGCGGGGTTGCCAGCGTTGACGATTTATACCTCGAACCAGGCGCATTCCTCAATTGAAAAGGGCGCCATTATTCTGGGCATCGGAAAAGACAACGTCCGCAAAATTAATATCAATGATCGCTTTGAAATGCGGACTGAGCTGCTAACGGCAGCGATTGAAAAGGACATTGCTGCCGGCAAAAAACCAATCTGCATTATTGGAACTATTGGAACCACATCAACCACCAGCATTGATCCGATTGAAAGGATTGCCGATATCTGTGAACATTATAACCTCTGGTTTCACATTGATGCTGCTTATGGCGGCGCTGCGGCGATACTGCCAGAATATCGATCCATTTTTTCAGGCTGGCAGCGAGCTGATTCAATCATTGTGAACCCTCACAAGTGGTTGTTCACCCCCATTGATTGCAGCGTGTTGTTCTGTAGAAAGCCGGAAGTGTTAAAAGCTGCTTTCAGCCTGATACCGGAATATTTGCGTACCAGAGAAGATGATGCGGTTAAAAATTTCATGGATTACGGAGTAGCGCTCGGAAGGCGGTTTCGCTCCCTTAAATTGTGGATGATAATACGCGCCCTGGGAACGTTTAAAATCCAACACGTTATCAGAGAACATATCGCCTTTGCCGGTAAACTTCGAAAGATGATTGAATTACATCCCAATTTTGAGTTACTGGCGCCAACGCCCTTCAGCACACTGGTTTTTCGTTTTGCAAAATCCGGTTTGGATCAGGATCGACTCAATCAATTGAATCAAGAATTGCTCGATGCTGTTAATGCCACCGGCGAAGTTTTCCTGTCTCACACTGTGCTTAATAGCAAATTCACCATTCGATTGGCGATTGGAAACATCAAAACAACCTGGGTAGATGTTGAAAGGGCGTGGGAAATTCTTCAGCAAAAAGCTGATGAATTGAATAATTAAGCGTTACGCCTGGTTAGCTGAAATTCTTTTTCATTGTTTCGCTTTTGGTTAAATATTAAATCCTTATGATAATAATGTTGTCGAAAAAAACAACGAGGATACGCACTATCAATGATCCGATCACATTATTTTTACTTTTTAATGCATAATATAGCTGCTCGGTTTTGGAAACACAAAATGCCGCTGCTTGCAAGCTTTAAAATAACCTATCGCTGTAATTTAAAGTGTCGTAGCTGTCCATTTTGGCGAATGGCGCCAATGCAAATTTCCTACAGCGATGCTTTGCAGATCATGGATGAATTGTTTGCCCGGGGTGTGCGGTTGTTAATATTTGAAGGGGGAGAACCGTTTCTGTGGAAGGATGGTGAATATTCGCTGGATCAACTGGTTCAGTACGCCCGGCAACGATTTTTTCGGGTGGGGATCACAACTAATGGATTGTTGCCTCTGAAATCACCGGCTGATATTATCTGGGTCAGTATCGATGGGCTCAAACAAACGCATGAAGCCAACCGGGGAGTTTGCTTCGATAAAATTATGCACAACATCGACAGCTCATCGCACCCCCGTATTTTTGCCAACATCACGATCAACAAGCTCAATTACCAGGAAATTCCGGCCCTGATTAAATTTCTCGATAAAAAAGTAAGGGGCATTACAATTCAATTTTACTATCCATTCCCAAATTCTGAAGACCTGGCGCTTTCAAATTCCGAGAGAAAGGCAGTGCTGGAAAAATTGATCGGCCTGAAAAAGAACGGCTACCCAATTCTCGATTCGATATCAGTGCTGGAAGCGCTAAAAGACAACCAGTGGCGCTGTCACGACTGGCTGATTGCTAGCGCTGAACCAGATGGACGCATTAATATCGGCTGTTATCTAAAAGATCGTGCAGAAATCTCCTGCGATCAGTGTGGGTTTGCAGCGCATGCAGAAATTTCAAAAGCTTTCGAATGGAACTGGGAAGCAATCTCGGTCGGGAAAAGGACGTTTAATTTCAGAGTGGTTTAATTTCAGGTTTTTCGAATCTTTACTATCACAAAAAAAATTAAGGGAGGGTTCAATATGCAAAAACGATTGTTTTTATTGCTTGTTATCGTGACTATATTGGTTTTATCTTGCTCGAGTGACAACGAAGAGGCGAAACAATTCCCTGAAATCCAACCCTATGAAACCGGTTATCTCAAAGTTTCAGATCTTCACGAAATTTTTTACCAGCTTGGCGGCACTCCAGAAGGAAAGGCGGTAATGGTGCTTCACGGCGGTCCAGGCGCTGGCTGTTCTCCCGGCTATTTCCGTTACTTCAATCCGGAGAAATTCCACATTGTGCTGCACGACCAACGCGGATCAGGACAGAGTAAACCGTATGCAGAATTGAAAGAGAACACAACCCCAAATTTGGTCGAGGACATTGAAAAATTGAGAATACATCTCGGATTGGGCAAGGTCATTTTATTCGGCGGTTCCTGGGGCTCCACATTAGCGTTAGCGTATGCCGAGACCTATCCTCAAAATGTCGAAGGCATGATTCTGCGCGGCGTGTTCACTGCCCGAAAAAGCGAGATCGACCATTTCTATCACGGCGGTGTGGCCCAGTATTTTCCGGCGGCTTTTTACGAACTGCAAAGCTACATGGATCAACCGGAAGAGATGAATTACCATCAGCAATTATCTGAAAAGATGAAAAGTGAAGACGAAGCAATCCGTAATAAATATGCGCGCGCCTGGGCAAAATACGAAGGCAAAATCGCTTTTCTCAACATGCCGGATGAGCGGCTCAATGTCATTTTGGATCAATGGCCTTACCTGGCGTTTTCTGTCATCGAAAATCATTACATGGCAAAGGGCTGTTTTCTGGAAGAAAGTCAACTAATGAACAATACCGATAAAATTAAACACATCAAAACGATTTTGGTGAACGGACGCTACGATGTTATCTGTCCGCCGATTACAGCCTATGAATTGCATCAGAAACTGGATAATTCGCAACTGGTCATTGTTGAACAAACCGGGCATTCGGCGAGTGAGCCGGGGATTGAAAAAGCGCTCGTTAAAGCGGTAAAGGAATTTATTTTGTAAAAATCAACAGCCCTCGAAGCACCATCAATAAAAAGGTTCTATTGATTAGGTAAAGTTGGAATTCAAAATATAATTTAGGCGATACATTATTTAACAAAAAACTATAAATGAATGGAGGTTAGCAAATGAAAAAAAGTTTTTGGGGTCTATTGAAAATTACCGGATTAGTACTGGCAGTGATGCTGGTTATCCTTTTCAATTCAGGTTATGCGCAGCTTGACAGCCGCAGCGAAATTCTAATTCCCGACATTCTCGGTTATCAAACTATGAAATGCGATTTTCATTTGCACACGGTTTTTTCTGACGGAACGGTCTGGCCACCGGTTCGGGTTCAGGAAGCCTGGAGCGAAGGATTGGATGCAATTTCCATCAGCGATCATCTGGAATATCTGCCTCATAAGCAAGACCTGGTATCCGACCATAACCGATCGTATGAAATCGCCAGAGCAGCTGCCGAGGAGCTGGGAATTATCCTGATCCGTGGATGCGAAATTACCAGACCCATGCCGCCAGGTCACTTCAATGCAATTTTTATCGAAGATGCCAATACAATCCACCAGGAAGATTGGCGTGATGCAATCAAAGCAGCCAATGCTCAGGGCGCATTTATTTTTTGGAACCATCCCGGCTGGAAAGCTCAGGCGCCGGATGGAGCCAAATGGCTGCCGGAGCATAGCGAATTGTTTGAAAAAAAATTTTTTCAGGGGATCGAGATTGTTAACTTCTATGACTATTATCCCACGGTTCACAAGTGGGCGTTGGACAAGAATTTAACAATGGTCGGAAATTCGGACAGCCACAATCCAACCGCTTACGAACACGATTTCGAAAAAGGGGAACATCGACCGATGACGTTGGTTTTTGCCGAAGCTCGAACTGCTCAAGCCATCAAACAGGCGTTGCTGGAACGGCGAACCGCAGTCTATTTCGAAAATAAATTAATTGGTGAACAAAAATATTTACAGCCGATTTTTAAAGCGGCAGTGAAAATACAAAACAAGGAAATCAGCATTCGGGGTAAAGGACGTGCCAGCTTGCAAATTCATAACAATTCTGATCTGACATTTGAACTTTCAGCGATTAAAACACTATCAGAGCTGACATTTTCCGAAAGATTGACCTTGCCGGCGCGTAAGACCACCATTTTGCAACTTAAAGGAACAGCGGACAATGTTGCAGAAAGCAAAAATATAGAGCTGCCCTATCAGGTGGAAAATTTATTGATTGAGCCAGGCAAGGGACTTCCGATCTCCCTGCCGGTTCGTGTCAATTTTATCGCGGCTGAAAAACAAAAGATGGAATACTGATGCCATCGCTTGATGATCTGATTATTTGACAGATGATAATTTTTTATCATAGCGCCACCTATTTTTGATATGGTTACAAATAGATCGATGGCACCCGTCTAAAATTTCCAAAGATGATTCAGATATTACCATAGGCTCTAAAAATTTCTGTTGTAATTTTTTCTCAACGAAAATTCAGGATTATCACAAAATGTCAAACTTGTTGCAATGGCGGAAACAATTTCCTATTCTGGATAAAACGGTCTATCTCATCAGCAACTCACTTGGAGCAATGCCCAAAGCTGTTTATGACAACCTGAGAATGTACGCCGATATCTGGTCAACGAGCGGGGTTCGCGCCTGGGATGAATGCTGGTGGGAATTCATCGGTGAGATCGGTAATATTTTAGCGGACATTATCAATGCGCCTAAAAACACGGTATCCATGCACCAAAATGTGACCATTGCCGAAGCAGCGGTGTTGTCCTGTTTCGATTTTACTGGTAAAAAGAATAAAATTGTGTACAGCGATATGAACTTCCCGTCGGTGATGTATCTGTATCAGCAGCGGACAAAAGACGGCGCACGCATCAAAACCGTAAAGTCCGAAGACGGCATCACGGTTACCACTCAAAAAATGGTGGATGCCATCGACGACAGCACGCTGCTGGTGCCGATTTCGCATGTGCTTTTTAAAAGCGGATACATCCAGAACGTCAAACCAATTATCGAAAAATCGCATCAGGTTGGTGCCCATGTCATTTTGGACACCTACCAGTCCGTTGGCACGGTTCCGGTGGATGTGCAGGAATTAAATGTGGATTTTGTAGTCGGCGGATCGATCAAATGGCTCTGCGGCGGGCCTGGCGCAGCCTATCTTTATGTCCGCCCTGACCTGGGAGCAAAACTGCAGCCCCGAATAACCGGCTGGATGGCACACGCGACGCCGTTCGCATTCGAGCAAAAAATGCGCTTCACCGATAATGTCGCTTTTAAATTTCTCAACGGCTCTCCTCATCTGCCAGCGCTCTATGCAGTTAAAGCTGGATATGAAATTATTCGTGAAATCGGAGTAGCAAATATCCGCCAACGTTCCCTTCAACTCACCAAACGGATTATCCAAAAAGCACAGGAGCTCGGTTTTCAAATCAACAGTCCGCTCGATTCCGAAAAACGTGGTGGAACGGTAGTTGTCCAAATGAAAAACAGCGAGCAGATTTCAAAAGAATTGCTGAAGCGTGATTTTCTGATCGACTGGCGCCCGGATGCCGGGATTCGGATATCGCCGCATTTTTATAATACGGAGAAAGAGGTGGATGCGATAATGGGTGAGATTTGGGCGATATTAAATAACAGCGAATGAAAAATGTATTGCATTTAAGTTGAAAATTTGTGATATTTATGTTTGAATAAACAGGGAGAATATTTATGGAAACAATTGAAGAAAAAATCCAAAATTTGCCCCCTGACTTGAAACAGGAAGCAATGGATTTTATCGAATTTTTGATTCAGAAAAAAATGACTCGGCAAAAAAAAGCTCCAACCCTGGATTGGATTGGTGGATTGAAAGAATTTAAGAATCAGTACAAATCGATTGAGTTGCAGAAAAAAGCGCTGGAATGGAGAAGATGATGATTCTCATTGACACAAATATATTCCTTGAAGCATTGCTGGAACAGGATCGAACACCAGAAGTGAGATCCTTTTTTGAAACAATCGATTTGGATAATTCTTACATCACCGACTTTTCATTCTATCGGCTTAATTCTGTTCCGATTAGAAAAGAATGAACTGTTTAATATTTTTATAGAAGATTTGGTTCAAAACGGTATGGGGATTTTATCACTAAAAGAAAGCGAACTGTTGCGCCTGAATGAAATAGCGAAAAAATTCAATTTAGATTTCGATGATGCTTATCAATATGTCTGCGCAGTGAAAAAGATACTATTAAGCTTTATTGGGGATAACGACTGCTATCCATTTGAAAAAAAAGGACCAATTCTTTCAATCCTTTCAAAACAAAAATTTGATAAGGTCTATTTGCTCTACAATAAAGAAAGCTATCTCAAGCCGGCTTCAGATATTTTCTGCTATTGTGAAATCCACTTTCCGGAAATAACCATTGTTTATCAGGAAGCGCCTGCAATAAATCCAACAGATTATAACACCGTCTATCCCTCAATGTACAAAGCTGTCAAAGAAATTATCAAACAAAATAAAAGTGCCAACTATACAATTTCGCTGACGTCGGGCACACCAACCATGCATGCCTGCTGGATTTTTTTGCAGCAGGGCGGCGTGATAAAAGCGAATTTGATTCAAATATCGAGAGATGGAATTATCTCGGAGGTAAATTTCAATCTGGATGATTTCCCACACATCAAAAAAGTCGGTTCAATTAAAACAGAAATTTCAAGACTGGCGCGAGAAAACGTTCAATTGAAACAGCGGTTGAAATTACAGTACGATCACATAATCGGAGAATGCCCGGAAATTCTTAAAGTCAAAGAACAAATTCAACTTTTTTCAGAAACACCCATTCCAATTTTTATCAGCGGAGAGACCGGCACCGGAAAAGAGCTGGTCGCCGAAGCCATCCATTTCAATAGCCAGCGAAAAGAGAACCGATTTGTCCCGATCAACTGCGGCGCTATCCCGGCAAATCTTTTTGAAAGCGAATTGTTTGGCCATAAAAAAGGCGCTTTCACCGGCGCGATTGCTGAAAAAGAAGGCAAGTTTATGTTAGCTGACAAAGGCACGATATTTTTAGATGAGATTGTTGATTTACCTTTGGACATGCAGGTGAAGTTGCTGCGCGTTTTGCAGGAAGGTGTTTTTATTCCAGTCGGAGCAACGCGGGAAATCAAAGTTGATGTGCGTGTGATTTCTGCGACCAATCAGGATATCAAAAAAGCCGTCAAAGAAGGAAAATTCCGCGAAGACCTGTTTTACAGATTAGTCCATACAGAGATCAATTTGCCGCCGCTTCGACTGCGGGGTAATGATAAAATTTTAATCGCAAATCATATTATGCAGCAGTTGAACCATAAATACGGAACAGTAAAAACTTTAACTGAATCAGCTATGTCAAAATTATTAGCCTACGATTGGCCAGGGAACATTCGTCAACTAAAAAACTGTTTGGAAACCGGCTATCAATACACAGACGATAAAATCGAAGCTCGCCATCTGAATTTCATCGATATCGAAAGCCAATCAACAAAAATCGAAATTTCGAACCAGGGCGTTGATCTTGATAATGAAATCCTGCCCCTATACTACCATGCCGCTCTCGAAAAAACCAACGGAAACGCAGAGCAAGCGGCAAAGCTGCTGAAATTGGAGCCGCATACTTTTCGGGCCAGGTTGCGGAAGTTGAAGGGTAAAGATTTTTACGGAGAACGGTAAAATATTTTACGCTTATTAAAATTCAGCTTCCACATGGAACCATTGACAACTATTTTTATTTTAATTGGATAGACAAACTTCGCGAATTTTGGCACAATATTGGATACTGTTGAATCAAAGAGAACTCAAATTTCTTTAAAAAAAATGTGGACTTTAAAATGAACACCAACAAAGAAAAATCTGCCAAAGAAAGCGATAAAAATAAAACCACCGCCTCTGCAAAAGACTGCGCCAAATTATACTTCGAGCTAGCGAAGCAATACCAGCAAAACAACAAAGTCGCTGAAGCCATTGCCGAATATAACAAAGCGATCGAACTTGAACCTGAAAATCCTGAATTCTACTTTCAGCGTGGATTAAGCTATTTAACTACCAAAGAAATTGAGAAGTTCTTGGAAGATTTTTCCACTGCAAAAAAAATTGATCCGGATGGTGAATTCTCGAAAAAAGTTGATCAATTTTACCAAGATTTTTATAATTTGAGAATTGAACAGTTAACCGCTGAAATTAAGCAAGATAATTTAAATGCTTCGCTTTATTCCTCAATCGGAAATTGCTTTTATTTTCAGGTATGAAATAAATTTTTGTCCAGCTTGTTGTCATTGAAAAAGGAGACTCCTGCATTCGCAGGAGTGACAGTTGAATGGTTATGGTTGAGTCTAATGATCATAAGCGAAAAAGTCAAGCTAAAAATCCAGCTATAGAAAAAGCGGAGTTTATCAGCAGCAGAATAAATGAAGCGCGCCGGCTGTGTCTGTCAAATAACAGCCGGCGCGATAATCCGATCTTTAGTTATTAAAAAAATGTTTCTGTCTTTCGGGGTTTTGCATTATTTTAATTTATCGCGCTGCAAATTCCATTTTACCCAATCGGTTTGCTCGTCTTGATCGGTCAGGCTGAAATCGCTAACATTTTTAATATTTCCCCGTTTGTCCAGTATTATCTTCTGCATGTTTCTGACAATATAAACCCATTCATCCAGCGAAACCTCTCTGGGTCCGGGCACCTCATGCGGTCCCGGCACTTCATGCACGCCGATAATTCGCGGCGTCAAATTCGTCTTCTCGGGCGCATTGGTGATTTTGACTTCGCCGTTGTATACTTTTAATTGGGTTGAAGAGTCAGCGCTAACGCTCATTCTCAACACAGTGCCGGTAATTGCCGCAACCGCCACCGGCGCTGAAATATCGAATTTTGACTCTTTATCCTTTTTGTTTATCTTTGCCCAAACATCGCCCTGTTCAATATTTATTTGGGTTTCGCTTTTCTTTGTTTTTGTTTCTTCGTAAAGTTTGATAATGTCGATGATTGTTTCCGGCGCCATGCGAACAATATCGAGCTCTAAAAGTTGCAGTTCTGCTCTAGACCGGACATAAGTGCGAACCCGGTCTCCGCTCAATACAGAGCTGTTGATTTGTGCCGGCTGCCAGTCTTGATCTTCCAATTGCTTTTTTCGAACCCTGCCGTCGCTGTATTTGATCAGTCCCTTCTTATCTTTAGTATCAGCCTGTTGTTTCAATTCAGCAAACGAGAATATTACTCCGAAGCTTAACATCAGCAACAGAATCACAGCGCTGAGCTTTGCGGTAAAATTTTTCTTATCCATGACTTTTCCTTTCACGGTTTAAATATATTTCTCCGGAAAATAACGTGTAAAAATAATGTCACCCAATCGTAACGCTTCTTTTGAAAAGGGCTTAATTAATCGGACATTCAACTCGCGATCTATTGTTTCTTTTGCCTGCTTCCAACTGTCGATTTTTTCCAGGCGATCAATAAACTTCTCATATTCTTTTTCAGAATTATTGAAAATGCGTTTCACAAAAAACTTTTTGTTTTTTTCATCGATAATCAACCACAACGATTCTAATGGACCATCGGGTTGTTTTTCGATCATTTTCCGATCAATCACCATATCCAGCGGGTCTTTATCCACATTGGTGACAATGACAACCCGGTTGTTGCACTCTTCTAATGGCTCTGGTTTATCGCCAGCCGACAGCGTTAAAAAACTATCAATATCATCTTCCGCTGATATTTCATCAGACAACTTACCATCTTTGCTAAAATTATCTAAAACAGTAACGATGCTATCAATATCGATCGTTTCTTGTTCATAGTCATCGAACGGAGAGATATATTCCGGCAGATTGCGTTCGGATAACAGTAGTTTGACTATTTCAATTTTAATCTGTTGGCTGTTATAGCCGCGGATCATTCCCAAAAAATCAGAGAATTTTTGAACTTCAGAAATGAAAGCCGAAATAAAATTTTGTTGCTGAAAAGCCTCTCGGGTTGATTTAATCAGAATTTTTCTAAAATCCTCTTTGACAATGTGATATTGGTCAAATTCTTTCACATTATCGATCAACTTTTTTATAAAGATGCGGTCATCATCCAGCCCCTCTAAAATGTGCAAAATTTCACTGCTAACGCGATCAGATTTTTTGTGATAAAAAATGTTAATCAGAGTGCTAATTGGTCTAACCAGCAGATCGAATTGAAAGCTAACGGTTTTATCGATGATCTCACATAATTCCTCTCGCGGAAAAATGGTGGCTTCTTCAATCGCTTTGATTAAAGAATGTTTGAGCTGATTAATTTTTTGATATTCAAAATCAAACCGTTTCGAGTTTTTAAATTGGACCGGTTCCTCGGTATGTACCAACTTACGAACCTCGTTTTGCAGATAATTTTTTAAGAACGAGGGAATTTTCTCTTCCAAAAGCTCTTTGTATAAAACCTGATTTTTCTTTCCAATGATGCGCTCGCGAACCGTAGCGGCTAATAGTTGCTTTTCAATCTCCCCGATGGTTGCTGCCATGATGAATCCCCAACTCAAAAAAGATAAAATATTTGCCCCATTAATCCGCTTTATAAATACCGGTAAGCACCGTTATTGACAAAGCAGATTAACCTTAATTTTACCTCGTTTTACTTGCAAAAAAACATTGATCAAAAGTTACTGCAAAGTTTACCGATATAACGGATAAACTCTGGCGATTGCTTCGCTCGTGATGACATTGCTATGGCTAAATTGATCAGGAAGCGCTGTACCAGCACGACTATTCTTCCTCTTTTATAATGCGCGCAACATCCCCGATTTTGTCACTACCATTCAGGCGAATCAAACGGATTCCTTGAGTTGCTCTTCCTGTCATTCGAATTTTGTGAACCGACTGTCGAATAACTTTTCCACTGGTGGTAATAATCATGATATCATCGTCTTCACTAACATCTATTATTGCCACCATTTTTCCCACCCTCTCGGTTGTGTTAACGGTTACAACTCCTTTACCTCCGCGACGGGTGATCCGGTAATCTTTGATCGGAGTTCGTTTTCCAAAACCTTTTTCAGTAACGACAAATATCGTTGAATCCTTTTGGACCGTTATCATCCCGATAACCCTGTCGCCTGAGACTAAATGAATACCTGCAACTCCGGCTGCCTGTCGCCCCATTTTTCTTACATCAGATTCATAAAAACGGATCGCTTTGCCCAGATAGGTAGCTAATACAACTTCCTGATTTCCGTCAGATATTTTAGCGGCGATTAAGTCGTCATCCTTATTAATATTGATCGCATTAATTCCGACTTTTCTCGGATTTCCAAAAGCAGACAATATAGTTTTTTTTACCAATCCTTTTTTAGTCGCCATGATTACATAGTGCTGATCGTCAAAATCTTTGACGTTTACAATTCCTCTTATTTGTTCGTTCTTTTGGATGTTAATTAAATTAACGATAGATCTTCCTTTAGAGCCCTTTCCTGCTTGAGGAATTTCATGGACTTTGAGCCAGTAACATCGTCCCCAATTAGTAAAAAACATGATGTGATGGTGAGTTGATGCTATGAACAAATGTTCGATAAAATCATTATCGCGGGTGGTTACTCCAGATGAACCGGTGCCACCTCGTGTCTGACGTCGATAGGCGGAAACCGGGAACCTTTTAATGAATCCCTTATGAGAGATGGTAATCACCATATCCTCTTCAGCGATCATGTCTTCAATGGAAAACTCTTCGGTTTCACCGATAATTTCTGTGCGCCGCGGATCAGCATACTTTTCATTCAGGGCAATCAATTCTTCTTTAATGATCTGCATGCGCATGGGTTTGCTGGCAAGAATGGCTTTGAGTTTATCAATCAACTTGATGGTTGCCAGATATTCCTCTTCAATTTTCTTTCTTTCCAACCCGGTCAATCGTTGCAACCGCATATCGAGTATTGCTTGCGACTGTATTTCAGAAAGTTTGAAGGTTTTCATTAAATTTTGTTTTGCTGTTTCCGGATTTCTGGATTTTTTGATTATCGCAATTATTTCATCAATATTATCCAGGGCAATTTTCAATCCTTCCAAAATATGGGCGCGCTTTTCCGCTTTATCCAATTCATATTTGGTGCGGCGAACAATGACGTCATGTCTGAAATTTATAAAGGGTTGCAATATTTGTCTCAAGTTCAACACATTGGGCACACCATCTACCAATGCTAACATGATGACGCCAAAAGTTACTTGCATTTGCGTATGTTTATAAAGTTGATTCAGTATCACATGCGGTTGCGCATCCCGCCGCAGATCGAGAACAATCCTCATACCATCGCGGTCAGATTCATCGCGGATTTCAGTAATTCCATCAATTTTTCGCTCATTAACCAGCGCCGCCATTTTTTCAATCAAATTGGCTTTGTTGACCATGTAGGGGATTTCGGTGATAATGATTTTATCTTTTCCGACCCGGGTAGTTTCGATATTAGCCCGCGCTCGTATTGTGATCCGTCCGCGGCCGGTGCGATAGGCTTCATCAATTCCCTCCCGACCGTAAATAATCGCTCCGGTGGGAAAATCAGGACCGTTAATAATCTGTATCAGAGTTTCGATTTTGATTTCCGGATCATCAATCAACGCTATCAAAGTATTAATTACTTCTGATAGATTATGCGGAGGAATATTCGTCGCCATGCCCACCGCAATACCGGAAGCGCCATTAACCAGCAGCGTTGGCAAAATAGAGGGTAAAACTGTCGGTTCCTTCAAGGACTCATCAAAGTTGGGTACAAATTTTACAGTGTCCTTGTCGAGATCGCGCAAAAGCTCCTCAGCGATTGGCGCCAATTTAGCTTCAGTATAACGCATCGCCGCCGGTGAATCGCCGTCGACTGAACCAAAATTTCCCTGCCCTTTGACGAGCGGATATCGTAACGAAAAATCTTGCACCATTCGAACCATAGTGTCGTATACCGCACTGTCGCCATGGGGATGATACTTTCCTAAAACCTCTCCTACAATTCTGGCGCTCTTTTTGAACGCCGCATTGGGTCGCAGCCCAAGTTCATGCATTCCAAACAGCACCCGTCGATGAACCGGTTTCAAACCATCTCGGACATCGGGAAGAGCGCGAGATACAATCACTGACATCGAATAATCGATGTAAGAATCTTTCATTTCTTCTTCTATGTAAACCGGAATCACTTTGTCTTTTCTTAGTTCCATCTTTTCGTTCTCTCTTGAAACATTTTTCTTAGTTACCCATTATCAAATTTAACTGAATCGGTATTAACAATTATCCCATCAATGCGTCTAAAATCTTTCACATTTAAAGTGTAAATATTGTTAATCTGGCGTTCTTTCATCCAGGCGCCGATGTAGGCATCGACAAAATCAATGTTCAAATAGTAAAAATCATCTATCGCCTGTAATAAAATATCCCTTTCTTCAAATTCAAAAGCTTTTGACGCCACAATAGCACTGACCGACTCGTCAATTTTATCTTTTGAAAATTTGTAAAATGATAGAAGCGTCCATATAATTTCAGCAATCACTAACGAATTTGAAACAAGGATTACCTCGTTATTAAGCGATTTCTGAATTAGTTTTTCGAGTAAAATAGCTTTTTCAGGGATATCATTTGTTAGGTAGCGAAGAAAAATATTTG
>Ga0129302_1001679_pt1 | contig 16372 bp, 13 predicted proteins | sample BlaSprsedimmetaG_FD_94476 | JGI IMG/M metagenome (GOLD analysis project Ga0129302, IMG submission 94476) | Hot spring sediment bacterial and archeal communities from California, USA to study Microbial Dark Matter (Phase II) - Blank Spring... | ecosystem: Environmental > Aquatic > Thermal springs... | reverse complement strand
GCGAGGGTACACCCGGTCCCATCTCGAACCCGGCAGTTAAGCTCGCCAGCGCCGATGGTACTGCCCTGGTAGCGGGGTGGGAGAGTAGGTCATTGCCAAGGAACTGTTTTTGCGTTTATGGAATAAATCGTGTTATTGTTTCATCGAAGGCCCGGCTTTTTTTGCCGGGCCTTTTTCGTTGTCGGCATCGATATTCCGTGTGCCCTGAAATTATACTCGGTATTGACAGAAATTATATTTGATATTAAAATAAAAGCATAAGATGTGCAGAAGGCTAAATATTTTTAAAATTGCACTTCAAAGAGGTTGAAGATGTATCCAATTCCTACACGATGTCCGGTTTGTGGCGATGAGCTCTATGTGGAGCGCTTGGCTTGCCCACAGTGTGGTACGGCGATGGAAGGCACTTTTGTTGTGCATAGACTAGCGCAGCTTACGCCAGAGCAATGGAATTTTGTTGAGTTGTTTGTGCGCTGTGAAGGTAAATTCAACCGAATGCAAGAGGAACTGGGGCTTTCATATCCCACCGTGCGAAATCGTCTCCACGACGTGATACATGCGATGGGATATGAAGTCGGCGAACCGGACAATGATGAAGATATGCATTCGATGTTGGATGATTTGGCGGAAGGCAAAATTACCGTAGATGAAGTGCTGCGAAACCTTAAGAAATAGGGACAATTAGTGGATTGAGGCGGCTTTCCTGCAAGGGGGCACATTATGGCAAATCGTGATCTGAGTGAGAAGATTAATGAAAAATTGGAGAAGAAGATGGAGAAACTGCGCCGCAGATTGGATGAGTTGCCTGGGGATGAAGACATCCGGCAACAACTCAAAAGGATTGCGGATGAGTTAGCGAAAGTCGAGGCGGAATTACAGGCGATCTCTGCCTCCGAGGATCAAAAGCTACCTGGTTTGCGCGCTCGTTTGGAGGCTCACCGTGAACGGTTGTTGATGCAGGTCGAGCGCCTGGAACTGCGAAAAGAGCTCGCTGCGGAGAAAAGGGAGCGTTTGCAGGAGGCAATGGAGGACCTTCACGGGTCATTCGCGCGGTACACATACACATCTCCTATGTCTGTTTCACCTGCCCCCCCTGTACCCCCACAGGATTTGAAAAAAATGCAAGAAGAACGGCGTAAGATATTGAACTTGGTTCAGGAAGGTAAAATTACCGCCGATGAGGCAGCACGTTTGTTAGATGCTCTACGCGATCAGATGGAAAGTGCCCAACAGCGGAAGCGTAAGCCCCGATGGGTACGCATCCGGGTGACAGATGCGGATGGAAAGCGTGTGCGGGTCAATCTCACGCTTCCGGTTGGCTTGGTGCGAGCGGGTCTACGCGCCGGGGGCAGCATTGCTGGTATGGAAGGTTTGAACACCGGAGAGCTAGAAGAGATGTTGAATCGCGGTGAAGTCGGGCATATTCTTGATATGCAAGATGCTTCAGGCGGCGAGCGTGTGGAGATATTTGTCGAATAAGACGCTATCCGAAAATTGTGCTTGCGAGCGTTTCTGGTGCGTCAGCGGCGAATTTTCGGATAGCTTGTAAGACTTTTGATAACGGAGCAATTTCCTGTCAAAAATGGGAAATTGCTCCGTTATCTACTGAAAGACTGGTGACGGCTCCTACAGTTTTCTAGCCGAAATTTTCCAGTAATTCCAATACTAGGTGTAGTTGTGGGGTGGTATCGACGTAAGAGTACATCCCGCCGGTATAGTGCCCTTGCTGGACAAGTTCTCCCCCCTTACTTTCCAGATAGGCCACTACCTTATTGCTGTCCTTAACGACGAAAGCGATATGGTGAATGCCCTCACCCTTTTCATCGAGCACTTCCTGCCACGTGGACGGTTTGCCGTTCGGTTCGATCAACTCGATCTGCACCTGCCCCATATCGAAGAACGCCAGCTTAGCCGTCGCCTCGCTTGGTTTTCCCCGATATACAGTCTGCGCCTTATCGTATCCGTCTGTGATGATGATATTAGGTTTGGGTAAGCCCAGGATATCGCAGTAAGCCGCCGCCGATTTCTCGATGTCTTTGACGACCAGGCCAATTTGGCACACAAGGTTCGTTCCAATTCCGGTTTGTTCAGTCATTGTTAGCTCCTTTGAGAATGTTTTGATCAGGCCATATCGTTCGATAAGCCGAGATCATTTTGTCCAATAAATAGCTGTGCTCTTCGTCCACTATCTGTCGTGCCGGGTCCTCTTCGAACCAGGTAATGATTTCCTCTGCCCCTCGGCTGAAGGGTATGGTCGCCGCGAAGTCCGGAACTATGCGCTTGATCTTGGTGTTATCGAAGGCGACGCAGTGCGTTTTATCACCGAGCAGCGCTGCACCCCATTGGGGATTGAAAGCGTTGATGAGTTCGGACGGTATATGCACGAGTTCTGGTTCACCAGCCCCTGCCGCGCGCGCGACGATGCGAAAAATTTGGTCCCACGTGAGGATTTCGTCGGAGGTGATGTGGTAGGCTTCGCCGAGAGCCTGCGTGTTGCCGAGCAGCCCCACGAAACCCTTGGCGAAATCGCGGTGATGGGTGAGCACCCACAGCGATGTTCCGTCTCCGTGGACGACGACCGGCAGCCCTTTGCGCATCCGCTCAATGACCGTCCACCGGCCCCGGAAGGGCAGGCGCGTGCGGTCGTAGGTGTGCGATGGGCGCACGATTGTGACCGGGAAACTTTCTTCGCGGTAGGCGCGTAGCAGGCGTTCTTCGCAGGTGATTTTGTCCCGTGAATATTGCCAGAAGGGATTGTGTAGCGGTGTGGATTCGGTGATTGGCAGGCTATGCACCGGTTTGTGGTAGGCCGACGCTGTGCTGATGAAGATGTACTGCCCGGTGCGCTCCCGAAACAACGCGATGTCCGTTTCCACGTGCTCGGGCGTGTAAGCCACCCAATCCACGACGACGTCGAACGACATTGTACCGATGGCGGCTTTTACTGACACCGGATCGCGGATGTCGCCAGTTAATATAGTCGCACCGGTGGGGATGGGGCGCTCGCTTGTTTGCCCACGGTTGAGCAGGTACAAATCGAGACCGCGTTCTACCGCCAGTTGCGAACATGCTGAACTGATCGTGCCTGTGCCGCCAATGAAGAGAACTTTCATGGTATATCTCCTAAATCTGTTAGTCTATCATATATCGAAACCAGCGCCGCGTAGGTCTCTCGGAAGAGTGAGGACAACTCCGCGTAGACACTCTGCGCTCGTGGATTCGGTTCGATGCTTTCAGCAACGGGGTTCATCATCCTTGCCATCTCGAAGCCTGGATACAGCCCCACGCCGATGCCGCCCGCCAGTGCCGCGCCCATCGACGTGGCTTCGTCCAGGATCGCCAGCCGGTGAACGGGCAGGCCGTACACGTCGGCCATGATCTGGTTCCACAGCCGGCCCTTCGCGCCGCCGCCGATGAGACGCATCGCGTCGACGCGCGCCCCCTGCGCCCGGAAGGCATCTAGCGTCATGCACAGGTTCATCGTCACGCCTTCGAGCACGGCGCGCAGCATGTCGGCGCGGGTGTGGCGGATGGTGAGGCCGACGAAGGCCCCGCGTGCTTTGGGGTTCCAGTACGGGCTGCGCTCGCCCATCAGATAGGGCAGAAAGAGTAGGCCGTTCGCGCCGGGTGGTGATTGCGCGGCGCGTTCATTCATCAGATCGTAGACATTCACTGGGAGGTCCATCGCTGTCCTGGATTCGCCTTCGCAGATCTGATCCCGCGCCCACTGGTACGACGCGCCCGCCGATTGGGTGGTCCCTGTCGGCATGAACATCCCCGGCACGAGGTGACAGTAGCAGAAAGTGCGATACGCCGGGTCTAGTAGCGGTTTGGGTGTCGCCAGCGCGATCCACGCCGATGAGCCGACGTAGTTGTAGGCCGCGCCCTCGGCGACGACACCCGCGCCCGTTGAAGCGCACACGCCGTCCCCGCCGCCGATGACGACGGGCGTGCCCGCCGCCACACCGACCTTTTCTGCCACGGATGGCAGCACTTCGCCAACGACATCGATGGAGCGATGAACGTCTGGTAACTGCGTGGGATCGATATCGGCTGCGGCAAGGATTTGCGGCGACCATGCGCCGGTTGCCAAGTCGTACAAGTCCATGCCGGAAGCGTCCGACATGTCGGTGACGAAATTGCCGGTCAGTCGAGCGACCATTGCATCTTTGGCGTGGACGAATTTATGGGCGCGCCGGTAGATATCGGGCTGGTGGTCGCGGATCCACAGCATTTTGAGTAGCGAGTAGCTTTCGCTGAGGCGGTGCCCGGTGATCGTGTACATCTCGTCGAATGAGATGCGCTCCAGCAGCCAGTTGACCTGTTCCGTGCTGCGCTGGTCGGCCCAGATAATGGCGCTACGCAGTGGTCGCGCGTTTCTGTCCAGTGGAACAGCCGCCATCATCTGCCCGCTGAAGGTGATGCAGGCGATGTCGTCGTTGCTGACGCCGGTTTGTTCGAGCAGTTGGTGGGTGGACGTGCAGACCGCTTTCCACCAATCTTCCGGGTCCTGTTCGGCCCAACGCGGATGTGCGTATTCGGTGGCGTAGCCGTAGAAGGCGCTGCCCACGAGTTGCCCAGCAGCATCGTAGAGCGTGGCTTTGTTGCCGGTAGTGCCTAAATCGTGCGCCATAATGTAGTTTTTCATTGTCATTTTCTTTCGGCAGGATGAACAGGATTAGATAAACCACGAATCTACACAAATCTTCACGAATTGGGATCAAATTCGTATGCATTCGTGAGGATTTGTGGTTGACAAACTATCCTGCTAGAATTGCTTCGATCTGTTGTTGTTCTTCTTTGCTAAGTGTCAGGTTGTTCACCGCCGCGACGGCATCCTCGATCTGGCTGACCTTGCTCGCGCCGATAAGCGCCGAAGTGACGGTTTTGCGGCGCAGCACCCAGACGAGCGCCAACTGCGCCATTGTCTGCCCACGCGCCTGGGCGATCTCGCTGAGCTGGCGCACCTTCGCCAGTTTTTCATCCGTGATGTGCGCGGGGCGCAGGAAGCCATGGGGTTTCGCGGCGCGTGAATCTTCCGGGATGTCGCCGCCAAGATACTTGTTGGTGAGCAGGCCCTGCGCCAGCGGCGAGAAGCAGATGCAGCCGATGCCCTCCGCGTCCAGCGTGTCCAGCAGCCCATCCTCGATCCAGCGATTGAACATGCTGTACGACGGCTGGTGAATCAGACACGGCGTTCCCAGGTCGCGCAAAATCTGCGCCGCCTCTGCCGTTTTCTCCGGCGAGTAGTTGGAAATGCCCGCGTAGAGCGCGCGCCCGCTGCGCACGGCGTAATCCAGCGCGCCCATCGTCTCTTCCAGCGGCGTGTCGGGGTCGAAGCGGTGGCTGTAGAAGATGTCAACGTAGTCCAGCCCCATCCGCTTGAGGCTCTGGTCGAGGCTGGCGATGAGGTATTTGCGCGATCCCCATTCGCCGTATGGGCCGGCCCACATCCCGTAACCGGCCTTAGAGGAGATGATGAGTTCGTCGCGGTAGGGGTGTAAGTCCTGCGCGAGAATCTGGCCGAAGGTGCTCTCGGCGGAACCGGGCGGCGGGCCATAGTTGTTCGCCAGGTCGAAGTGCGTGACGCCCAGGTCGAAGGCGCGGCGCAGCATCGCGCGGGCGTTTTCCAGCGTATCCACCCCGCCGAAGTTATGCCACAATCCCAACGAAATCGCGGGCAGCTTGATCCCGCTGCGTCCACAGCGGTTGTAAACCATTGAGTCGTAACGTGTGTCTGATGCAATGTATACCATTTGTATTCCTCCTAATGTGAGCTGTCAGCCAAAAGCTGACGGCTGAAAGTTAATCGCTGAGATATTTATCCAAAAACCCGACGATCGCCGGGTACATCACCAGCTTATTCTTCAATTTGACGACGCCGTGGCCTTCGTCGTCGAAGGCCAGGAACTCGACCGGCACATCGCGTGCTTTGAGCGCTGCGACGAGTTGCTCGGCCTCGCTCAAGGGGACGCGCGGGTCGTTCGCACCATGGACGACGAACAGCGGCGCGACGATGTTGTCTACGTGGCGGATCGGTGCGATGCTCTCCAGGAAGTCGCGGTCGTGCGCCAGGCTGCCGTATTCGGCCTCGCGGTGGGCGCGCCGGTAATCGCTGGTGTTCTCCAGGAAGGTGACGAAGTTGCTGATGCCGACGACATCCACGCCGGCGGCCCACAACGCTGGGTAGGCCGTGAGCGCCGCCAGCACCATGAAACCGCCGTAGCTCCCTCCGTAGACGACGATCCGCTCGCCGTCAATGCCGGGCTGTTTGCGTAGCCAATGCGCGGCGTGGGCGAGATCGGCTACCGAATCCATACGCTTTTCGACGTCGTCGAGGTGGCTATAGGCTTTGCCGTAGCCGGTAGAGCCGCGCACGTTGGGCGCGAGCACGGCGTAGCCGTTGTGTACCAGGTATTGGACGAAGAATGTGAAGATCGGCTGGAACTGCCCCTCCGGCCCCCCGTGGACGACCACGACGGCGGGTACAGGTTCGCCGCTTTCGTTCTGCGGTTTGAAGAACCACGCCGGAATCGTGCGGGGCGTTCCGTCATCCAGTGTGTCGAACGTGGGGTAGTGGATAAGGTCCGGCGCGACGAAGTCCGCCGCCGGCAGGCCGCCGTGCGCGGATCGCGTCACTGGGTAGACGATGTCTTCCTCCAAATCCCACACGTAGATGTCGGCGGCGCGCGTGGCGCTGGTGAAGGCGAAAGCGAGACGGCGTCCATCCGGTGAAAAGACAGGTCGGTCGCCGCGAATGACGCCGGTCCGAACCACCCCTGTGCGTTCCTTGATATCCGGCGCGCTGCGTGTTGCACCCGTGGCGAGATCGTACAGGTACAGGTGATGCGCGCCCTCAACGTTGACGGTATACGCCAAACTTCGGCCGTCCGGCGAGAGCGCCATACCGTCGCAGTCCCACTCCGGCGCGATGAGGTGTTCCAGCGCGCCCGTCTCCAGGTCGAGGCGAGCGATGTAGAGGAAGTCGGCGTCCAGGTCGGTGATGAGATAGAGCGCGCGCCCGTCTGCGGCATAGTGGGCGGCGGTGAAACGAACGGCCTCACCAGAAGCGAGCAATTGCTGCGCGGTTCCATGCGTCAGGTCGATTTCCAACAGCGTGTGGCTGAAAGAGCTGGATGCCCGCGTGACTACGGCGCGTTTGCCGTCAGGCGCGATGTCCACGTTGAAGAGATAGCCCGGCGCATCATTTTGCCATACGAGATTGGGTTCCCCGTCCAGTGCCTGCTTGTAGAAATCGAACAAAGCCGGATTGCGACGGTTGGCGGCGAAGTAGATAGCGTCGCCGTCTGCGGCGTCGCCATCCTTTGCCCAAGCGCCGAACGCGTGCGTGACCTCCTCAAACCCCTGCGTGAGGTTGACGTCTGACGATCCGTCCTCGCTGAGTAGGAATAGCTGCTGTTTTTCGTTGCCGCCGATGTCGCGCGTGTAAAGTAGGCGACCATCCTCTGCGGGCGAAAACTGCGCCAGCATAATGCGATCCGTCTCGAAGGTCAGTTGTTCGGGCCATAGGATTGTCCCCGGTTCGCCAGTCAGCGGCACTTGCCAGACCTGCGGCGCGCCGGTGATATCGGTGAGGAACGCCAGCCTTTTCCCGTCGCCGGAAATCGTCGGCGCGTAGGCCTGACGGACGTTGAGATAGCGTGCTATGCTTGTAGATTTTGGCATGTGATCCCTCCCACAAGAATTAACCACGAATCTACACGAATTTTCACGAATGGAAGTCAAAATTATTTTGAATTCGTGAAGATCCGTGGTTGGAATTTTTGTTCAACAGGTCGAGTGGAAAAACCTTCCGTTAAATCCGTTCGATCCGTTGAGGTTTACTCGCGCTGCGCCCAGTCGGGACCGTCGGCGAGCTGCTCGAAGCGGCGCCGGATTTCGGCGACGACTTCTGGCGCGATGGGCAGTTGGGTGTTGACCATGTCGATGTTGGCCTTGAGGTGTTTCGGATTGCGCGTGCCGACGATGAAGACGTCCGCTTGCTCGTGGGCGAAGACGAAGCCGAGCGCCAGCAGGATGCGGTTCTCCGGTGCGCCGGGGACGGATCCCAGGGCCAGCATCTTCTGGGCGCGCGCAAAGTACTCGGCGGCGTAGTCGCTCGGCGTTTTCTCTGCGCCCCACGCGCCGTTGGCGATGGGCCGCTTGCAGATGACGCCCATGCCGCGCGCCTTCGCCGGGCCGAAGAGGTAGAGCCGCGCGTTCTGATCCACCACGTTGAAGCTGGTTTGCAGCGTGTCGAACAGGCCACTCTCGACAGCCCACAGTGCGGCCTCGTTGTCTCCGCTGTAGCCGATGAAGCGCGTTTTGCCGGCCTGCCTGGCCTGTTGCAGCACCTCGATGACCTCGCCGCGCTCCAAGACGTCCACGTCGCAGGAGTGCAGTTGGACGAGGTCCAGGTGGTCGGTCTTCATCCGCACGAGGCTGCGGTCGATGCTGTCGCGGACAGTCTGCGCGGTCCAGTTTTCGCCCTCGTACCCGCCGGTGACGTGTCCGGCTTTGGTTGCCAGCACGTATTCGTTGCGCCGGTGGGCGATGGTGCGCCCGATCAGTTCTTCGCTGATGTCGTAGCAGGCGCTCGTGTCGAGGAAGGTGATGCCCGCATCGAGCGCCGTGTTGAGTATCTCCGATGCGGCGTTGATCTCTTCCAGCGTCAGGTGAAAGCCGATTTCCGCCAGTCCAATGCCCAGGCGGCTGATTTTCAGGCCGGTTTTTCCAAGTGTACGTGTTTCCATCATTGTCCTCCTTTCTGTCGTCATCAAAAATGACCGCATATGTCTCCTTTTGTTATCTAAATGCTTCTGCTGGACCGCAGGGGGCAAGCCCTACGGTGATGTACGGGTTGATGGCGGTGTCGTCCTCTTCGTAGGCGAAGCGCCACATACGCCCGCACAGATCGCGTTTGACTTCGGCGTAGGCCGGGTCGTCGCTGACGTTGCGCATTTCGTGGGGATCGGTGCGCAGGTCGTAGAGTTCGTCCATGTCAAAACCGTTGAAGACGTATTTGTGCTCGCGCGTTATCACTGAGCGCTGTGTGTAGTAAAGTTCGACGCCGTTGCATTGTGTGTGGATGGCGTCGCGCCAGGTGGGTGGCGTCTCGTTACGCAGGAAGGGCACGAGGCTTGCGCCGGCGAAGTGGCGGTCGGCGTGTGCACCCGCGAGTTCGATGAACGTCGGCGCGAAGTCAGCGAGGGAGACGAAGCTATCTACGCGCCGTCCGGGATGGCGCAGCCCGGCAGGCCAGCGGATCACCGCCGGGACGTGGTACGCGCCGTGAAAGCATGGGATGCCCTTGGCGAACAGGCCGTGCTCGCCGCAGTAGTCGCCGTGATCGGCGATGTACAAGACGAGCGTATTTTCTGCTTGTCCGGTCGCGTCTAGCGCGGTGAGAATCTGCCCGAAGAGGTCGTCGAGATAGGTGCAGTAGGCCCAGAAATGCCGGATGCCCTCGCGGACTTCGCGCGGCGAAAGTTGCCCGAAGCGCATCTCGCGCATGCGCTGGTAGATGCGGGGTTTGTCGGTCAGTTCATCCCCGTAGCTGTAGGGCAGGGGGACGTCGTCCAGGTTGTATAGATCTAGATATTTCTGCGGTACAACGTAAGGGTCGTGTGGCCCGATGAGGCCGACGAAGAGACCCCAGGGATCGCTGCGTTGGCCGAGTTGCGGCAGCAGGTCGAGGGCGTGCTGTGTGGCGCGTTCGTCGTGTTGGCCGGGGCTGTCCGCCGTCCCGTAGAGGCGATACGTCCCATAGCCAGGGCGCAGGATTTCGCCTTCGCCACGTTTGGACGGGTCGGGCTGCGCTGCCAACGCGCGGTAGTGCTCCCAGCGCGCGCCGTGATAGTCGCCTTTGGCTCCGCTGACGAAGTGCTCCGTCCAGCCGCGATCCTTTGGCGATTCCTCGACGCTGACGTGCCACTTGCCGGAGAAGTGCAAATCGTAGCCGGCCTCGGCCAGGTCTTCGCTCCACAGCCGCACGCCGGGATTGAGGCCAGTGCTGAGTGCCTGCCGGTTGCAGATGTTATTCCAGACGCCGTGGCGCGAGGGATACAGGCCGCTGAAGAACGTGGCCCGCGAAGGGCAGCAGTGCGGCGAGGGACAGTAGGCATTGGTGAAGTTCACGCCGTCTTCGGCCAGACGCGCGACGTTGGGTGTAATGGCCGGATGTTCCGGCAGGACGGTGTCCGCCCGCTGGTGGTCGGTCATCACGATGAGAATGTTCGGTTGGAGCATAAGGTCTCCTACTAAAAACCTGACAGGTCGTGCAAACAAAGTTTGCCTGAGACCTGTCAGGTTTAAGTTCTACACGAGCGCCTGGTACGTCAGTTGTTTGAACTGCTGCGCGATGGGGTAGTAGGCGTTGGGCGCGTGTTGCAGCATCAGCAGGCCGTAGAGCGCCTCTTGGGGATCGATCCAGACGTAGGTGCTGAACGCGCCGTCCCAGCCGAATTCTCCGACCGAACCGGCGATGCCGCTCTTGGAAACGTCCATCAGCACGCGCGTGCCCAGGCTATAGCCGTAACCCCAATGGTAGAGGTCCTCGCCTTCCGCGAAGCCGTAAGGGAGCGCGGCTTCGGGCATGTGGTTGATGCTGTACAGCGCCACAGTGGTGGGGCTGAGCACCCGCACGCCGTCCAGCTCGCCGCCGTTGACGAGCATCTGCGCGAAGCGGGCGTAATCGTGGACGGTGGACACCAGTCCGCCGCCGCCGGACAGGAATGCCGGTTTCTGGAAACGCTGGCTATGTGCCGGCGTCTCAATCAGCTCCAGTTTGTCGGGGCTGTTGGGATGTCCGTACAGCGCGCACAACCGGTTGGCTTTGGCCTTGGGAACGTAAAAGTCTGTGTCAACCATCCCCAACGGCGCGAAGAGACGCTCTTTGAGGAAGGCGTCCAGCGATTTGCCGGAGATCACCTCGATGATATAGCCGAGTACGTCGATTGCATAGCTATAGCGCCATTTTGTCCCCGGTTGGAAGGCCAGCGGCAGCGTGGTCAGGCTCTCAACCAGGTCCTTCACCGTCGCCTTTCGCATATCGATGCCGGATTCTTTTTGCGCTTTTTGATACTGCCGGTCCACCGGATCGTCCTCCTTCCAGCCGTAACTCAGGCCGGCGGTGTGGGTGAAGAGGTGGCGGAATGTGAGTGGGCGTTCGAGGTCGGCGACTTCGATGCTGCCGTCGTCTGCCTCACGCACGAAGACCTTGGTGTCCTTGAAGCCTGGGATGAAATTTGAGATCGGCGTGTTGAGGTGGAAATGGCCTTCCTCGTATAGCATCATAACGGCGACGCTGGTGATGGGCTTGGTCATCGAGGCGATGCGAAAAATGGCATCAAACTCCATTGGCTTGTTCGCCTCGATGTCTATCATCCCGAACTTTTCCATGTAGGCGGTTTGCCCGCGCCGCGCGACCGTCGCGATGATGCCGGCGAGCTTGCCGTCGTCCACGTAACGCTGCATCAGGGTAGTAATGCGCCCCAGACGGGCGGGCGAGAATCCGACGCTTTCGATTTTGGTGATGTTCATAGTGTGCCTGATGTCCTATTCCACGCCCATCGCGCGCAAATTGTCGTAGCTGATTTTCAAACTCTCGAAGGGATCGCGCATACAACGATCTTGCTCGATGGCGTACCACTCGACGTTGGCTTTCTTGCACGCCTTGATGATTTTCGGCCAGTTGAGATTGCCCTCGCCGATTTCGGCCATCGTCTGTTGCGTGGCCCACATCTGCTCGCCGCGGACCATCACCATGTCTTTGAAGTGGATCACGGGCATCCGGTTCTTCATCCGCTTGATCCAGGCGACGACGTCGCCGCCGCCGTGCTGGATCCAGTAGGTGTCGATTTCGGCTTGCAGGTAGCGCGGATCGCTCTCTTCGTAGATAATGTCCAGCCCGGTGCGGTCGCCGAAGCGCACGAACTCGAAGCTGTGGTTGTGGTAGCTGAAGGTCAGTCCGGCATCGGCTAACTTCTTCCCGACTGCGGTGGCGTCCTTGGCAAATTGGTGGAACCCCTCTTCGCCCATCTCGTGGTAGGGGCGGGGCATGCTGCCGACGGCGACGTTGGGGCACTCCCACAGCTTGTGCTGGGCGATGGCGGCGTCGATCTCGTTTTGCAGGTAGTCGAAGCCGACGTGGGTGATGACGATCTTGAGGCCATACTTGTCAGTCACGGCCTTCACATCCTCGTGCGGAATCGGCCCGATGCCGGAGACTTGCACGGCAGTGTAGCCAATGTCGGCGACTTTCTTCATACTGGCATCGAAGTCCGTCAACGTCTTGCAGAAATCACGGACGGTATACAATTGTGCGGTTAATTTGGGATGTGACATTATTTTACTCCTTGCGGTGAAAGTTATGCGTGATACGTGATACGTGATGCGTGATGAAGTGTAGGATTACGCATCACCTATCGTTTTCGCGTTTCCGCGTCTACGGAAAGGTTCTGCAGATCATACGACCATTGTCTGCGGCTGCTGCGCCAGTTCGCGCAGGTAGAGACAGTAGGGATTATCCTTCGAGAAATCGGCGATTTTGAGCAGTTCTTCCGGTCCGATGTAGCCCTTGCGGTAGGCAATTTCCTCGATGCAGCCGACTTTGAGGCCCTGGCGGTGCTCGATGGTTTGCACGAAGTCGCTGGCTTCCAGCAGGCTCTCGTGTGTGCCGGTGTCCAGCCAGGCGAAGCCGCGTCCAAAGATGCGGACTTTCAGCTTCCCACGCCGCAGATACTCTTTGTTGACGTCGGTGATTTCCAGTTCGCCGCGCGCGGACGGTTTGAGGTTCTTGGTCACGTCCACCACATCCTGATCGTAGAAGTAGATACCGGTGACGGCGTAGTTTGACTTGGGCTGCTGCGGCTTTTCCTCGATGCTCAGGGCGTTGAGGTCTTTGTCGAATTCGACGACGCCGTACCGCTCCGGGTCTTGCACGTAGTAGGCGAAGACCATGCCCCCGTCGTTGAGCTGGCCCGCTTCCTCCATCAAATCCGAAAGCCCGTGCCCGTAGAGGAAGTTGTCGCCGAGGATAAGCGCGCACGGCTGCCCACCGATGAAGTCTTCACCGAGCAGGAACGACTGCGCGATGCCCCCTGGACGTGGTTGCACAATGTACTCGATGCTCAGTCCAAGCCGCGATCCATCGCCGAAGAGCTTTTCGTACAGTTCAATGTGCTGTGGCGTGGAGATAATGAGGAACTCGCGGATGTCGGCGAACATCAGCACCGAGAGCGGATAGTAGATCATCGGCTTGTCGAAGATAGGGAGGATTTGCTTGGACAGGGAGACGGTAAGGGGGTAGAGGCGCGTTCCCAGTCCGCCAGAGAGAATGATACCTTTCATAGTGGCTCCTTTTATGTTTGTGGGGATTATTCGTATACTTCGCGGCGATGTGCAACTTTCAAGACGATCAGTTTGTGACTTGCCCATTCTATCTGATAAATGATGCGATAATCACCAATTCGATATTTGAAACAACCTTTCCATTCTTGACCTTGCAGCGCTTGGTGGCGCAATAACTCAAGATTGTGGCCTATCCATTCTATTTTATCCAAGAGTCGTTCTTGGAGCATAGCATCAAAGTGCTCCAAGTCGGTTTGCGCCTCAGGTGTTAGAATGATTCCGTAGGCTTTCATTTTCTGAACTGTTTACGGAATGTTTCCAGATCTATGCCTTCTCCCTTTTGTGCTTGTTCCCGAGAACGCTTGAGCGCGGCAACAAAATCGGGACGCAGAGGGGTATTTTCTTCATCCGGGAAATTCATCCAGGCATCGGTTAATTGTGTAAGCCAAACCTCAAGTCGTTTGTCAATTGTGTGTTCGACTAATTCTTCGAATTCTCTCGTTGATAACGTTCCTAAGACTCTTTCTGCAGTCATTGTGAGTTCACCTCTCTCTCGGATGTTTCTGTATATCCTCTCTTCGATCCTGCCATTTTACAACCATCCCGTCAGTTGCGCCAGCAACCGCGTGTATTCGACAAAATTTGGCCACGAAATGTCCGGCGGAACGCCGTGATCGCAGCCGGGGATGAAGCCGCCGGTTTCCAGCAACGGCGGGATCACGCGGAGCAGCTCGGCGCGCATCACGTCGCCGCCCTTGGCCAGCGCGCGCTTGTCGATGCCGCCGAGGTAGGCTATCTGCGTGCCGTATTGCTGGCGGAAGGCAACGATGTCGTTCCCCGCGGCGACCTCCATCGGCGAGCAGGCGTCCACGCCGGCCTCGATCCACAGCGGGATCAACTCGCCCACGTAGCCGTCAGAGTCGATCTCCACCACGCAGCGGGGGTTGGCGGCCTTGATCGCCTTGATCCACGCTTCCCATCCCGGCATGATGAAACGTCGCACCATTTTGGGCGAGATCATGCTGTGCAGCTTGTAGGCCATATCCTCGTTAAAGCGAATATGATCGGGTGGGGCCAAGCGCAAAATGGGTCCCAGGGTTTCGAGGACGAAATTCGTCCAGAATTCAGCCATCTCCGTGACGAAGTCCGGCTGCTCGACCGTCAGAAAGCACAATCCCTCGAAGCCACACCACTCGCGCAGTTGCCAGAACGGCCCGCTGAAGGTAAGATGCAGCACGTAATCGCGCTCGTGCAGCGCGGCACAGCGCGCTTCGAAGTCGGTAGGGAAGCGCGCCGGATCGTGAGGGTTGTAGCGCCACTTGATTTTCTCCTCCCAGTCGGCACGCGTTTTAACCGGGAACGCGTGCCACTTGCGGGTGACAAAGTCCTTGGCGGAACGGATGTAGGTGTAATCGTACGCGTCGGAGATTTCGGTAATCGCGCCCATCCAATCCTGGACGATGTAATGCCCATCGCGGTGTTCGAGTACTTTTTCCTCGAAGGTGGGGATCATGATGAACGAGACGCCGGGATCGACGCGAGGCTTGGTGGGGGGGCGATCAATTCCGAGTAATTCCATCAGGTAATTGTACCAAGCAACATCCTCCGGCAATCCTTGTGTGTGCCAGGCTTCCAATGTAGATTCGCGTGGCCCGCCAGGCGAGAGGGGGATTTTGTCCGGATTACCGAAGAACAAGGTTCGGAGAAAACGTTCGCGTTCTGTTAGCATGATGTAATCGTCCTTGTAAACGGGGGTTACAAACTTTAGTGTTTTCCCACCGGGATTAACAGCATCAAAATACCTTTATATCCTGAAAATCCTGCCTAAAATGAAAGTGCGTAGCTCCTGCGCTATATATGTGAAAGGGTGAACGTGAAGGTTGTCCCTTGCTCGTCACTTTTTTCCGCCCAGATGTTCTCTTTGTGTGCGTTAAGGACCATTTTGCAGAAAGCCAATCCCAGTCCGGTACCGCGTTCGGCTTGCTTGCCACTGGTAAATTTCTCGAACAGACGGCCCTGGATTTCTGATGGAATACCTGTTCCGGTATCGCTGATCGAGATGTAGAGTTTGGTGGGATCTTCAGCTTTCTTTTGTCCGGTGATTCGCACCATTCCGCCAGAAGGGGTAAATTTGATCGCGTTGCCGATGAGGTTTTGAAAAACCCGCTCCAACAAATCCCGGTCGCCCATCACTGGTGGCAATTCTGCGGAGAGCGCGTTTTCGATGCGCAGGGACTTTTCGATAGCGAGTGGCATTTGGGATTGGATAACGTCTTCAACAAAATCGTGTAGGTTGATGATGGTATGCTCTAGTGGCATTTGCCCGTCTTCCAGGCGGTTGATGTCCAGAATCGCGTTGACCAGATTCAGCATGCGCTGCGTGTTGCGGCTGGCGATGTCGAAAAGCTGCTTTTGTTCGGCTGTGAGTGTATCCCGAATTCCATCCTCTAACAACTGAATGGCGCCAGAGATGCTGGTGAGTGGGTTGCGCAGGTCATGGACGGTGGTGCGTGTCAAGTCTTCGCGCATGCGTTCCACGAGGTGTTCCGCGGTCACATCATGGAGGACAATCAGGCGGCCTAACGCTGCATCTTCGGCCGTTACGGGGAGATTGTACCAGTGGAGGATTCGTGGTAACACCTCGATCTCGCCTTCGGCCGGCTCCGCATCGGTGCGCTGCACGCGCCTGATCTCTTTGAGCAGTGTATGCGCGGCTTCGGGCGCACACTGGCGCAGGATACTCAGAAAGTCGAGGGTGGTGCGGTTGATCCATTCCTGTGGTTCGACTGGCAAGTCCAGGAACTTGAGTGCCGCTGCATTGATGACCGGCACTTTCTGGTTCGCATCGATGAAGATGATGCCATCACTCGAGGACTCGATGAGCGCCTTCAGGCGACTACGTTCGTCGGTGATGGCCTGGAACAGGCGCGTGTTGGTGATCGCTGTGGCGAGATGTTGAACCAGGGTGACCTGCAAAGCCTGATCGTTCGAGGACAGGATGCGCGGCTCGCGTGCGACCATT
>Ga0129302_1001669_pt1 | contig 16406 bp, 13 predicted proteins | sample BlaSprsedimmetaG_FD_94476 | JGI IMG/M metagenome (GOLD analysis project Ga0129302, IMG submission 94476) | Hot spring sediment bacterial and archeal communities from California, USA to study Microbial Dark Matter (Phase II) - Blank Spring... | ecosystem: Environmental > Aquatic > Thermal springs... | reverse complement strand
TGGCTTTGACATCAGCAGACCACCAAGACACATCGGTGACACTGTCACACACAATGTTCAGAGAATCACCGTTCCCAGAAGGGTGCTCAAATATCTGCGCCCCGATGTGGCCATCAGCTTTACGGCAAGGATGAATGTCCAGAACCTCATTGCCGTGCACGGTACGGGAATCCCGATTATCGTATCCGAAAGGAACAATCCAATCGCTCAGAGGCAGCCTTTAGAATGGGAGGTGCTTCGAAAGAATCTCTACCCGTACGCATCTGCCCTGGTCCTCCAGACACGATCAGTACGCAGGTGGGCACAAGGGTTCATCTCTGGTGAGAAAATCCATGTCATACCAAACCCCCTCACCCAGGAGAACGAGATCTCAGAGGAAATTTCACCGTGCCCGAAGGGGATGCCGATTGTCTGCTCTCTCGGCCGACTCACCAGGTCCAAGGGATTCGATATCCTACTGAAATCGTTCTCCATAGCGACAGCGGATAAACCCCAGTGGGGTCTCCTCATTATGGGAGAAGGGGAAGAGCGGAGATTCTTGGAAGAGATGGCTAGAACACTCGGTATCAGAGAACGTGTATTTTTTCCCGGGAGGGTGAAAAATCCTTCCTATCAGCTGAATCAGGCGAAATTTTTCGTCCTCTCTTCTCGCCACGAGGGGTTCCCCAATGCCCTGCTCGAGGCCATGGCAGCAGGAATTGCTGCTATTGCCGCAGACTGCCCGTTTGGACCGAGTGAAATCATCACCCACGATGTCGACGGGCTTCTGGTACCGAACGAGGATATCGATTCTTTGTCGCGATCGATGCACCTCCTCATGGAGGACCGGGAAAAACGGGAATCCCTGGGGGCCCGCGCCAGAAAAAACGTGAAACGATATTCTCCTGATATCGTCATGGCACAGTGGGAAGAACTCATCTCCCGTGTCACACAGGTACGCGAAATCCCGTGATACGGATCTGCTTCATCATAGACAAACTCAACCGGGGCGGTGCAGAGCGTCAGTTCATAGAACTGGTCAAGGGTTTTGACAGGAGACGATTCACTGTCAGTGTCATTGTCCTTGGTCACGGTGGAGATTTGAGACCTGATCTGGAAAACCAGCATGATCTTGATATCTATACCGTACCGCGAAAAAAACTTCTTCCAACACCGGCCTTCCTTACCAGACTCTATCGCGTGCTTAAACACATCAGACCGTCCCTGATGTATGGCTTCATGGGGGGAACAAACGAGATCTGCCTGCTCATGGGCAGATTCGTCGGAGCTCGCGTGATCTGGGGAATTCGCAATTCCAACATGGATCTTGCCCACTATGGGTGGACGTCGAGACTTCTCTTCACCACCGGGGCACTGCTCTCCAGGCATGTTGATCTCATCATCGTCAACTCATCAGCAGGCAGGGATCACCATGCATCTCATGGCTATGCTTCCGAAAAGATGGTTGTGATCCCGAACGGTATCAACACCACCACTTTTTTTCCCGACCAGAAAGCCGGGCATGCTTTTCGGAGCACAATGGGCATTGGGGAGAACGAGATCCTTATAGGCCACGTGGGAAGAATCGATCCGATGAAAGATCATGAAACGTTCCTCCGTGCAGCATCTCTGATTTCCAACCAAAGGAGCGACCTGAGATTTCTCTGCGTGGGAGACGGCGAAATTCACTACCGTGAAAGACTCCGAAGGCTTTCTCGTGAACTCGGCCTCGAGAAAAATCTTCTCTGGACCGGAATGATTGAAGACATGACCGCGGTGTATAACGGCATCGATATCCTCACCTCGTCCTCGTCCTTTGGAGAAGGCTTCCCCAATGTCATAGGAGAGGCCATGGCCTGCGGGAGGATCTGCGTGGTCACCTATGTCGGTGATTCGTCTCTCATCGTGGGAGAAACCGGGGAAGTCGTCCCTCCTCGAGACCCCCATGCCCTCGTTGATGCATGGGAAAAGGTGCTGGTACTTTCCTTGAATGATCGCATGGCCCGGGGAGAGGCAGCACGAAAACGGATCCTGGACACGTTCACAACGGCCCACCTCGTGAGAAACACGAGCGAACATCTCCTGTCGGTGGTGGAGAGGGGGGTATAGAGAAACCCCATGTGCAGGATCACCGGCATCTGGCAGCCTGGAGATCGGCAGGACCTCGCCGCACGCTGCACGTCCATGCGCGACACCTTGACCCATGGCGGTCCCGATGACGCCGGGACGTATCTTGATCATGAGGCCGGGCTGGCCCTGGGACACCGGCGGCTTGCCGTAATCGATCTCACCGAGACCGGTCACCAGCCCATGTCCAGCAGTGACGGCAGGTACACCATCTGCTACAACGGAGAGGTTTACAACTACAGGGAGCTTCGCCCCGAACTCGAGGCCCTGGGGTTTACCTTCAGGGGCACCTCGGACACCGAGGTGGTGCTCAATGCCTTTGCCGCCTGGGGACCGGACAGCGTGGAGCGGCTCATGGGCATGTTCGCCTATGCCCTGTGGGACTGTCACGAGAAAGTTCTGCACCTGTTCCGCGACCGCATGGGGGTCAAGCCCCTGTACTATTACCTCCATGGCGGCACCTTTGCCTTCGCCTCCGAGCTCAAAGCACTCCACGCAGGCCTTTCAGGCCGGCTCGAACTCGACCAGGCGGCACTGGCCGAGTTCTTCCACTACGGGTACATCGCTGCGCCGAGGTGTATCTATCGCCACGCATCAAAACTGGAGCAGGGCTGCTGGATAAAGGTGACCAGTTCGCTCACGATCGAGCACAACCGCTACTGGGACCCGGTGGCCTTCTCGCTGATGCCGGCCTTGTCCGACACTGAACAGGTTCTCACGGACAGGCTCGAGGAACTCCTCACCGATGCATTCATGAAACGGCTCATCGCCGACGTACCCGTGGGGATTTTCCTCTCTGGCGGAATCGATTCGTCACTGGTGACAGCCATTCTCGCACGGAACACTGCGACTCCTCTCAGGACCTTTACCATCGGGTTCCAGGAGAAGAATTACGACGAGTCGATATGGGCCAGACGGATTGCGGAGCACCTCGGAACAGTTCACACCGAAGAAACTGTCTCTCCCGAGCATGCCAGGGAAATCCTTCCCCTGTGGCCGGATATCTACGACGAGCCCTTCGGGGACATCTCCGGGATCCCCACCACCATTGTCTCACGGATGACGAGAGATCACGTGAAGGTGAGCCTGTCTGCCGATGGTGGCGACGAACTGTTCTGCGGGTATCACCGGTACTGGGTCATGAATCGGCTCGACACATACCTCTCGGGACTGCCGGGCGTGATCCCCAGGACCCTGGGCAGGATTATCGGTCTTGTGGGGACTGATACTGCTGCCGATGTCGCCACAGCCTTTCCCGGCCTCAGGCTTCCTGCCATCAGGGACCGCATGCGCAAGTTTCAGGCAGTGCTTGCCAACTGGGAAAACTCTGCGGGCGGCGCCTATCCCTATTCGGTTGCCTACTGGCTTCCCGAAGAGATCAGGACGCTCATGGGTGTCTACAGGGATCCCCGCCCTTCGTTGAAGGATTTTGACGCGGATCTTCTGACCTCCATGATGCTCTGGGACATGCAGCACTACCTGAGCGGGGACATCCTCACCAAGGTTGACCGGGCCACCATGTCCACCAGCCTGGAGGGCAGAGATCCCTTCCTTGATCACAGGGTCGTGGAGTTTGCACTGAGACTGCCTTTGAACCTCACGTACCGGAGGGGGGCCATGAAGTACATCCTGAAAAAACTTCTCGCCCGTTATCTGCCCAGCCACTTCTTCGACAGGCCCAAGCAGGGATTTGCCGTGCCCATTTACTCCTGGCTCCACGATGACCTCATGGGGCTGGTGGACGAACACCTCAATCCGGATGTGCTCACGACGCAGACAGAGATCGACCCGGCTCCGGTCCTGAAAACCATCGCTGCCTTCAAGGGCAGGAAGGGATCTGTGGCCGTGGACCGCATCTGGCTGCTGCTCGTGTACATGATGTGGCACAGGAGGTACCTTGGTTGAGATGCATGACAGGCCCCTGAAAATCCTCCACCTCATCTCAACCCTCGACGTGGGTGGCGCCGAGCAGAATCTCGCCCGGCTCGTGGAGACCATGAACAGGGACCTCTTTGTCAACGAGGTGGTCTGCATGACATCCCCGGGCCCGATCGGGAGCAGAATCGAAGGTGGTGGCACCCCGGTAATCAGCCTGAACATGAGAAAGGGCACGCCCGAGATCGGCGCCGTGGTGAGACTGAGGAATATCGCGAATCACGTTCGGCCCGACATCGTCCAGTGCTGGATGTATCACGCGAACGTGCTGGGCCTGACAACATTGCGCATGAACAGGCTCGTGTGGAACATCCGGTGCTCTGACATGGACCTCGACCTCTATGGCAGGGTGTACCGATGGACCGTGAAGCTCGGCGCGTTCGTATCTCGTCTTCCCGTAGCGGTCGTGATCAATTCACATGCGGGTATGAGCACCCACCGTTCCATAGGGTATCACCCCAGGAGGTGGGAAATCATCCCAAACGGGTTTGAAACTGACCTGTTCCGCCCGGATCCACAGATGCGCAACGCTGTCAGAGCAGAACTGGGCATCCCTGAGAATGCCCTGCTCATCGGCCTGATCTGCCGATTCGACCCCATGAAGGATCACGCTACCTTCCTCCAGGCCGCATCCCTCATGCTGCAGCAGCATGAAGAGACGCACTTCCTCCTCGCCGGCAGAGGTGTGAGCCTGAACGATCCCCATTTTCGCAGCCTGCTCTCCGGAATACATGCACTCGATCATTTCCACTTCCTCGACGAGCGGAGTGACGTCCCCAGTCTCTGTGCATCCCTCGATATTGCCTGCTCCTCATCTGCCTGGGGAGAAGGCCTTCCCAACGCAATCGGCGAGGCCATGGCCTGCGGGGTTCCCTGCGTGGTGACCGATGTGGGAGACTCCGCCCTGCTCGTCGGAGACACCGGCATGGTGGTGGAGAAGCGCAACCCCAATGCCCTTGCCCGGGCATGGTCAGAACTGCTCGACGCCGGAGAGGAGAAGCGCAGGCACCTGGGTCAAAAGGCACGCGATCGTATCGTGGAACGCTACGGCATCAAAACCATGAACCAGCGCTATGAATCGCTCTACACGGATATCGCGAAACAGAACACCCACAGATAAGGCCGTATGAACATACTCACCCCGTCCTTTCAACTCCGGCCCTGATGCCGAGATTCTCATCGGCTTCGAAGACAGCCGGCTGCCTCGGTTTCACCAGCAGTTCCACCTGATCCTTCCTTCTTTTCCCCCCTTTTTATGTTCCCCCTTCCCTCCTTCACTCCTGAACTCTTCTGCACCCCTTAAGGGGAGACGTGCATCACTGCCAGGCCACAGGAGGCAGGATCTGCACCCGCCGTCAGGGTGCGTTCCGGACCCGGCGGAAAAAGTAGAATTCCCCTTCCGGAGATATCTGTTCAAGTAAATAATTTCTCTTGTGAATATTCGCTGCTTTCCTCGATAGGCTCCTTGATTTTTTTTCCCTTCAGGAGTACCATGGGTCCGACTGAAATCAGTCGACCCACAGGACTACCAGCACAAGAGGGAGGTACGATGAACAACACCATCATTTCCTTTGATCGACACATCATGGATGAACAGCGACGCTATGGTGGCAGGGGAGATTTCAGCGTGATCCTGAGCCAGATCATCTTTGCCGCAAAGGTTGTGGCCGCACAGGTCGCCCATGCGGGGCTCATCGAAGACATCCTGGGCAGGACCGGAAACAAGAACGTGCAGGGCGAGGAGGTTCAGAAGCTCGACGTGTACGCGAACAACATGTTCATCAATGCGCTGAACTACATCGGGAAGGTCTGCGTCATGGCGTCCGAGGAAGACCCTGACATGATCATGATCCCCGAGGAGTATCCAAAAGGTGAGTACGTGGTTATGTTCGATCCCCTGGACGGATCCACCAACATCGATGTGAACATCTCCATCGGCACGATTTTCAGCATCTACCGGAGGGTCACCCAGACGGGGGGTGACGGCACCCTTGAAGATTGCCTCCAGCCCGGCAAAAAGCTCTTCGGCGCAGGCTACATTGTCTACGGGTCGAGCACCATCCTCGTCTACTCCACGGGAAACGGCGTGAACGGATTTATCCTCGACCCCAGCGTCGGAGAATTCGTGCTCGCCCACCCCAACATCACCATCCCGCCCCGGGGAACGATCTACAGCACCAACGAGGGGAACTACCCCTACTGGAAACCGGGGACCCGTACCTACATCGACCACCTGAAGTCTGAGACAAACATTCTGAAGAAGCCCTACACCTCGCGGTATGTGGGTTCCCTGGTGGCGGATTTCCACCGCAATCTCCTCAAGGGGGGCATCTTCCTCTACCCCGAAGACACCAAGGACCCGAAGAAGCCCACGGGCAAGCTCAGGCTCCTCTACGAGGCCAACCCCCTGGCCTTCATCGCGGAGCAGGCCGGAGGAGCTGCCTCCACCGGGTATGAGCGCATCATGGACATACAGCCCACGGCCCTGCACCAGCGGGTTCCCCTCATCCTGGGTTCCCGGGACGACGTGAAGGAATATGAGGATTTTGCACGGAAAAACCTGTAGATGACGAGACACACCGCAGGTGAAGATACTCACAGAGGAGGCAGGACATGACGTACTCGGCAGATTACGAAAAGGCCCTTGAGATCGGGCGCCCACCGAACATTCAGCGTCTCTTTCCGCACTCAAAGGCACTGGTCGTCAGCGGCAAGGTGATCGACAGGGCCATGCTCAAAAAGACCAAGGCCATGACAATTGCGGCGAACGGGAGAAACAGCATCGTCATCAGGGGAACGCTCAAGGCGGCCCAGCGGGCCAATGCCGCGGTCATCATCGAGATCGCCAAGTCCGAGAGCACCTACTGCCTGATCAACATGTGGAACATCGCCCGCTACGTGGATACCTTCTGCAACGAGCTCGGCATCACCGTCCCGGTTGCCGTCCATGCAGACCACTTCGGACTCAAAAAACAGGGAGAGATCCCCAAGGCCAAGATCGATGTCCCCTCGATGTTCGACGCAGGGATCACGTCGGTTGCCATCGATGCCTCCCACCTGGTGGATGAAGAAAACCTCTTCGCGAACCTTGAGTTGAGTCCCTTCATCCCCTCCTGGGCCGGGTATGAGACAGAGGTCGGAGAGATCAAGGGGAAAGAGGGGCTCTCCACAGCCGAAGAGGCCCTCTTCCTCATCCAGGGACTCAATGCCCACGGGGTCTTCCCGGACTGGATAGCCCTCAACAATGGCACATCCCACGGGATCGAGGCCTCGGATTCCGGGATCGACGTGGAACTCACGAAGAAAATCCACACCGTCCTCGAACCGTACGGCATCTCGGGGGCCCAGCACGGCACCTCCGGGAATCACTACGAGCGCCTTAAGCGGATCGCCTCTGAAACAAGCACCACTAAGGCCAACGTTGCAACCGCCCTGCAGATGATCTCCTGGGGGGTCAAGGTCAACGAATTCGGCAATGCCATCCTGGACGAGGAAGGTGCCTTCATCAAGGTCCCTGATGCCGGCGTAACCGACGATGTATGGAGCGAGATGGTGGCCTATGCGCAGAAGAACGGGTTCAAGGGAGGCAACTACAAGAACCTGAACCTTCCCTTTGAGAACAAGCTCCTCGCACAGCCCAGAAAAATCCGCGAGCGCATGGAGCAGGCAGTGGAGGACTTTGTCCATGACCTTCTCGTCACGTGGTTCAATGCAGCAGACACTGCACCCCTGGCCCTCGATCTCATCCTGAGGAAAGGATCCTATGACCTCGGCCCGAAGGGTTCGACCCTTGAAGATCCCGCCCAGTGGACCCGGGAAAAAATCCTGGAGCGTGCCGAGGTGCTCCATAAGAACCCTCAGGCGCCTGGCGGCAATTATGATGACTAGAACCGATCCTTGAGACTTGACGTCCCGGGATTTGTGTGGCATTAGCTCACTCACTTACGAAACAGGAAGGAACCTATGGCACGAGTAACGATTGAAGATTGCCTTGAAAAAGTCCACGATCGCTTCTCTCTTGCGGTCGCTGCATCGAAGCGCACCAAGCAGCTCATGAAAGGTGCTCCGATTCTCTCGAGACGCAAGGAAAACAGGTTTGTCGTGACCTCACTGAGGGAACTGGCCGAGGGTAAGATCAAGCTGCACGAAAAATCATGACACGAAGGGATTATTACGAAATCCTGGGTATATCCCGTTCGGCGACCCCTGAAGAAATAAAAAAGACATACAGACAGCTTGCGCTGAAATACCATCCCGACAGGAACCCTGGAGACAAAGAAGCAGAGGCGCACTTCAAGGAGGCTGCCGAAGCCTACGAGGTGCTGCGCGATCCCAACAAGAAGCGCATCTACGATCAGTATGGCCACGAAGGGTTGCACGGCGCCGGATTCGAGGGATTCAACAATTTCGATGATATCTTCAGCAGCTTCTCAGACATCTTCGGGGAAATGTTCGGATTCTCACCGGGACGGCGTTCAGGCAGGAGAAGGCCTTCCAAGGGCGCAGACCTGAGGTATGATGCAACGATCACCCTGGAAGATGCCGCGGCTGGGACAGAGCTGGACCTCGATATTCCCCGAACTGAGACCTGTGAAGGCTGCACCGGCACAGGAGCCGAGCCAGGTTCCTCGCCGGAGCGCTGCAGCGCCTGTGGAGGAAAAGGCCAGGTATACCGCTCCCAGGGCTTTTTTACCATCAGCACCACCTGCCCCCAGTGCAGGGGAACGGGGCAGTATATCTCCAACCCATGCACGACGTGCAAGGGTTCCGGGAAGATCGTACGGGAAAAACGGCTGAAGGTGAAAATCCCTCCCGGTGTGGACACGGGTGCAACCATGAGGCTCACCGGTGAAGGAGAGGCCGGAGAACTCGGTGGACCCCCCGGTGACCTGTACGTGCTCATCCAGGTCAGACCCCATGACACCTTTGTCAGGCAGGGAGACAATCTCTACGTGGAAATACCGATCTCCTTCGTACAGGCCGCGCTCGGCACCACCATCAAGGTGCCTTCCCTCAACGGAGAGGTGGATCTCGAGATAAAACCCGGCACCCAGCCAAACCAGGTCTATACCATCAAGGACCAGGGGATCAAACACCTCAGGGGAGGCGGCAAGGGAGCCCTGACCGTGGGCATCAGGGTTCAGATTCCCACGAAGCTGACCAGAGAACAGGAACAGCTCCTGCGCAGTTTTGCCGAAACCGTAAAGGACACGGTCAAAGGCTCCGGGAAACAGAAGAGAAACTTCTTCAAGGGGTTCTGAGCATCCAGAACGTGCGGGAAAACAGGGACACCACCCGATCGTGCACCGATCGTACGCGAACGAGTCGATGAGTATTCAACCGGTCTTTTCAGGAATCACTATCCTTGATGACACGGGACGGATCTGTCCTTAATTTCTCGAGCTTGGTCTTGAATTCTTCCGTGGGTTTCACCCCGGCCTTCTTCAGCATGTGTTCAGCGTGAAGCCCGATATTTCGTGAATCCCGATAGAAGCTCTCGGATTTCTTCGATGCCGGATCATAGGAAGAGAGCTTTTCCGAAGACGACTGGTGAACGTTTACCGGGGATATGATCCGCTTGACCTCTGTCGATCCGCAGAATTCACACCTGATGTCATCCTTCCCCTGATACCCCTGGACAAAGACCGTCGTCAGGTTGGAACAGCCCGCGCATCTATACTCATAAATCGGCATCGGTCATACCTGAATTTGTTTCACGAATATGATGAGGCCTGATGCTTTTCAGCATCAGGCCAGACATATCCCTCGGTTCCGGATCAGCCTTTGTCCCCCTTGACTTCCTCGAACTCAGCGTCCACCACATCGTCATCCGGGCGGGATGAACCTCCGGTGGCCCCTGATGCCCCTGCATCGCCATGGGGTGGTGATTCACCGCCGGCTCCCTGGGCTGCAGAGGAATAGATCACCTCCGCAAGCTTGTGAGAAACCGTGGTCAGGGCCTCGATCTTTTTCCTGATCTGCTCGACATCGTCGGTCTTGGATGCTTCCTTCAGATCGGCAATGGCGTTCTCGATGCTGGAGCGGGTCATGGAATCAACCTTGTCGCCATGCTCCTTGAGCGTCTTCTCTGTGGTGTATGCAAGGCTGTCTGCGTTGTTTTTTGCCTCCACGAGGTCCTTGCGTCTCCGGTCTTCTGTCTCGTGTTCCTCGGCCTCCCGGATCATCTTGTTGATGTCCTCTTCGTTGAGACCTGACGAACTCGTAATGCGAATCGACTGTTCCTTGCCCGTTGCCTTGTCCTTGGCGGATACGTGCAGGATACCGTTGGCATCGATATCGAAGCTCACCTCGATCTGGGGGATGCCCCTTGGTGCGGCCGGGATGCCCACGAGATCAAACTGTCCCAGCAGCTTGTTGTCGTTGGCCATGGGCCGCTCGCCCTGGAATATCCTGATGGTGACCGCATTCTGGTTATCTTCAGCGGTCGAAAAGACCTGGGTCTTCTTCGTGGGGATGGTGGTATTGCGCTCGATAATCTTGGTGAACACCCCGCCCAGAGTTTCAATCCCCAGGGAGAGGGGTGTTACGTCGAGGAGCAGCACATCCTTGACATCACCGCCAAGCACCCCACCCTGGATAGCTGCACCAACGGCAACCACTTCGTCCGGGTTCACTCCCTTGTGGGGCTCTTTCTGAAATATTTCCTTCACCCGCTGCTGAACCTTGGGCATTCGCGTCTGTCCGCCCACCAGGATCACCTCGTCGATGTCCTTCGGCGCCATACCCGCATCGGCAAGCGCCTTCCTGCAGGGATCCTCGATCCGATCGATGATGTCTGCAACCAGGCTCTCGAGCTTGGCCCGGGTGAGCTTGATGTTAAGGTGTTTCGGACCGGCCTGATCGGCAGTGATGAAGGGGAGGTTAATCTCCGTCTCCATCATGGTGGACAATTCGTGCTTGGCACGCTCCGCAGCCTCCTTGAGTCGCTGCAGCGCCATGCGGTCTTTACCCAGGTCAATCCCGGTCTCTTTCCTGAATTCAGCCACCAGGAAATCAATAATCCGGTTGTCGAAATCCTCTCCGCCGAGGTGCGTGTCTCCATTCGTGGATTTCACCTCGAACACACCATCGCCGATCTCAAGAATTGAGATGTCGAAGGTTCCGCCACCCAGGTCGAACACTGCGACTTTCTCTTCCTTTTTCCTGTCCAGACCATAAGCGAGCGCGGCGGCGGTCGGTTCGTTGATGATGCGCTTCACGTCAAACCCTGCAATCCTGCCCGCATCCTTGGTCGCCTGCCTCTGGGAGTCGTTGAAGTATGCGGGAACCGTGATCACAGCATCTTCGATCTTTTCACCCAGGTATGCCTCTGCATCCATTTTGAGCTTCTGCAGCACCATGGCTGAAATCTCCGGAGCTGAATACTTACGGTCTTCCACGGAGATGACCGCATCGCCGTTGTCCGCCCGGGCAATCTTGAAGGGCACGACCTTGGTGTCTTTCTGCACCTCGGCATCTTCAAACTTCCTTCCTATAAGCCGCTTGATGGCATAGAGGGTCTTTTCCGAGTTGGTGATGGCCTGGCGACGGGCAACCTGCCCCACCAGCCTCTCTCCGGTATTTGTAAAGGCGATAACGGACGGGGTTGTGCGGGAACCTTCGGCATTGGCGATCACCTTCGGTTCACCACCTTCCATTATGGCCATGCAGGAATTGGTAGTACCAAGATCAATTCCTAAAATCTTTCCCATGTGCTTCTCCTCCTTGCGTTTTACTGCACATCAGCCAGAAACAGTGACTTTCGCAGGTCTTAATACTCTGTCGTGCAACATGAAACCCTTCTCCAACTCGTCTATCACCAGTCCTGCATCGACATCGGCCCTGCTGATCTGCATCATCGCCTCGTGATAAGTTGGATCAAATCCCATGTTCTTTGTTTCTATAGGTTCTACATTGTGCTTTTTCAAGGTTTCCAGGAACAGCCGTTCAATCATCTCCAGACCCTTGATAAACGGCTCGTCGTCCGGGTATAGTTCGTTGGCGGTGGATATGGATTTCTCAATGGCGTCGTACACCAGGAGAAAATCACGCAGGATCTTTTCTTTCGAGTATTTGATGATGTCTTGACGGTCCCGCTCCTGGCGCTTGCGCATGTTGTCCATCTCTGCATAGGCCCTCAAGTACCGGTCTTTAAGATCTTCGATTTCGGCCTGAAGATCCTCTATGCTGGGTTCCTCCACGGGAGCCGCCTGTGCGGACTTTGTCGCCTCTTCAGCGAGATCTTTATACTTTTCCATGGGTTCGCCGTTGTCTTTCATGTTGTCTCCTTGCTTGTTCCGTTATACCTCTTCCTCCAGCAGATCGCTGAGAACTTTTGCCATGTATCCGACGAGTGGAATAACACGTGAATAATCCATGCGGATCGGGCCGAGCACGCCGAGAGAGCCTACGGGAACATCCTTTCGGTAGTATCCGCTGGCAACCATGCTGAAATCATCCATTCCGATGGGCTCCAGATCCTCCCCGAGCAGGACCCTCACCCCGGGGATCTCGAGGACTTTGTTGAGTATCCTCACGATGCGCCCCCTGTCTTCAAAGGCATTCACGATGTCCCTGAGCCTCCCCAGGTCCATCAGTTCGGGATTGTTGAACACGGCGTCCTTTCCCTGGATGAAGAGATCGGGCTGATCTTCGAATCCATCGAGGGCCGTCACCCCCAGGCTGATCGCATCGCGTACCAGGGAGTCGAATTTCGTCTTTTCGCCGGTCATCTCCTTGAGCAGCCCGTCCCTCATTTTCTTGATCGTGACGTTGATATACTTTTCATTGAGATAATTGGCATATGTGTTGAGTTTGTCCTGGGAAAGATCCTCTCCGTAGACAATACTGTTGTACACCATCCCTGCCTTGCTCACGAGAATGACCATGATCCTGCTTTCGTCGAGTCTCACGAAATCTATGCGCCTGAAAAAGAAGGTGCTGAGTTTGGGCAGCAGGATAATGGACGCATTCTGAGAGATCTGGGACAGGAGATACGATGCCCTCCTGAGGACATCGCGAATGTCTCCGGTGCCCTGCGACATCTGTCGGGTGATCAGGGATTTATCGCCCCGCGGCAATGCCCGTAGTTCGATGATATCGTTGAGATAGAACCGGAATCCCTCCGCCGTGGGGATCCTGCCGGCAGACACGTGGGGCTGATAGAGAAGCCCCAGATCTTCAAGGTCAGCCATGATGTTGCGCACCGTGGCAGGGGAGAGGGTCGTCAGGTATTTTCGAGAGAGAATCCTGGAACCTACCGGTTCACCGGTGGCGACATATTCCAGGATAATTGCTCCCAAAATGGTTTTATCACGGTCAGTTAGCTGTAACATTTGCCTCACCCTTAGCACTCACCACGCCTATCTGCTAACAATTACCTTATAGATCCTGATCCCAACCATGTCAATACACAAACTGCTCCATCGCCCCTGTTCGAGGCTCACGGAGGATATTCACTACTGGACAAGGGGGGGGCTTTTGGTGTTATGAAAAGGCACAAATCTCGCCGTCTCCGGCAAAGAGGCGAGGGACACACGAGGGGCACACACATGAAGGATACAATCGAACGCGCGGTGACGTCAGCGGTGGAAGACCTCACGAAACGAGGGCTCCTCCCCCCCGGATCGGGTGATGCTGCGACCGTGAGTATTCCCCAGAACAAGGAATTCGGGGACTATGCGACCAATATTGCCATGATTTCAGCTTCCAGGGCCAAGAAATCCCCCCGGGAGATCGCCTCCCTCATCAGGGGAGAACTGGAACAACGAAACGATCTGTTTTCCGAAGTCACCATAGCGGGGCCGGGCTTCATCAACTTCACCGTCCGCCCGGAACTATGGATCAAGGTCCTCGACGATATCCATGAGCAGGGTACTGCATACGGATGCAGCGCCTACGGTCAGGGAAGAAAGGTGCAGGTGGAATTTGTAAGCGCAAATCCCACCGGACCGCTGCACATCGGACACGGAAGAGGAGCCGCCGTGGGAGACACCCTGGTCAGGATCATGAAGACCGCCGGCTACGAGGTTCAGGCCGAGTATTACATCAACGACATCGGCAACCAGATGAACCTGCTGGGGCTAAGCGTCCTGTCCCGCTACCGAGAACTCTTCGACCAGGGGATATCCTTCCCGGAAAACGGCTACCAGGGTGAGTATATCAGAACCATCGCCTCCGAACTCACAAGGATTCACGGTGAGGGACTCCTCGCCCTCGATCACCACGAGGCCGTCCATGTGTGCCGCGAATACGCTGCTCGCAGCATTCTGGAAGGGATCAAAGATGACCTCATCCGATTCGAGGTGCACTTCGACAACTGGTTCAGTGAATCGAGCCTGTATGATCAGCACAAGGTTGATGAAACCCTCGAGCACCTGAAAACCTCAGGCCTGAGCTACGAAAACGATGGGGCCCTGTGGTTCAGAACAACGCGCTTCGGGGATGAGAAAGACCGGGTCCTCAGGAAACAGGATGGCTCACTCACCTACTTTGCACCGGATATCGCCTATCACAGGGATAAGCTCGAACGTGGATTCACCAAGATCATCGACATCTGGGGAGCGGATCATCACGGCTATGTTCCCCGCATGAGAGCCGCGATTCAGGCCCTTGACAGCGAACCGGAATCATTTCACGCGCTGCTCATACAGCTCGTCTCTCTGGTTCGCGACGGAAAACCGGTCTCCATGTCGACCCGTTCCGGAGAATTCGTCACCCTTCGAGAAATCCTTGACGAGGTGGGGACAGATGCGGCACGGTACTTTTTCCTCATGAGGAGATGCGATTCCCACCTGGTCTTCGACCTCGATCTTGCCAAGAAGAAGACCGAAGAGAACCCGGTATTCTACATTCAGTATGCCCATGCACGGATCTGCTCGATCCTGAGAAATGCCGCTGAGCTGGGCCTAGCCCCTGACATGAGTCAGGTCGACAGGACCCTCCTGGAGCAGGATGACGACCTTGACCTCATCAAGGTGCTCGCCACGTATCCCGATGTGCTTGTTTCCTGTGCCGCAGACCTCGAACCCCATCGTGTCGCTTTTTATCTACTTGAGCTTGCAACTGAGTTTCATCGGTTCTATAATAAGAATCGGGTCATTTCAGAGAGTGGCCCTGGCACCATGGCACGACTGGTTCTTGTGGATGCAGTGAGGCAGGTTCTTGTAAATGCATTGGCTCTCATGGGAATTGTTGCACCAGAGAGCATGTAGTAACGGTGTATGAAGAAGAGAAGGAAAAAGAAGCCCCCAAAGCAGTCTTTGGCCAGGAATGTTGCCCTGCTGTTCCTCTCCCTCGGCATACTTGCCGGTGCCAGCGTCCTCTTCTCAACCATCAACGGGAGTTCCCACCTTTCACTGAGTCCCCTCCAGGACAGATTTAGCGGGTTTCTGAAGGAACAGGGACCCGAGGTAACCAGTGCCGAGAACACGGCTCTGCAGAAGAGTTCCGTCGGTCCCTTCGAATATACCTTCTACGACATCCTGTTCAAAAAGGACGTGACAGAAGCCTCCGGAGAGCACTTCAGCATCCAGATTGCCGCATTCAAGAAAAAAGACCGGGCTGAGCAGCTCGCCAATGAGATCAACGAGAAAACCAGGCTTCAATGGAGGGTGGATCAGCACGGATCCTGGTCGTATGTCCGCTTTGGAAATTTCAGTACACGTGCGTCCGCTGAACGATACAAGGATAAGATCTCTGCAACGCTTCAGAGAGAATGCCTGGTCGTGAAGATGTAGCATCATGATGAACAGACTTCATACGTCTTCCCGGCACCCGAGAAGGGGGGAACCCCTATAATCCTTCATATTGTGGGTGCACGCCCCCAGTTTATCAAGCTCGCCCCCGTGGTCAGGGCATTCAATGACGTGAACCTGTCCTGCAGGGTCCTCCACACCGGACAGCACTATGACTATTCCATGTCCGATCTGCACTTCTCCACACTGGGGCTTCACGATCCAGACGTTCACCTGGGAATCGGTTCGGACAGCCATGCAAAACAGACCGCGAAGATGCTCGAGGCCATAGAAGCTGCTCTCACGAGCCTGAAGCCATCGCTGGTAATCGTCTATGGTGATACCAATTCCACTCTTGCAGGCGCCCTGTGCTCCGTGAAGATGGGCATTCCCGTCGCACACGTGGAGGCAGGTGTCCGCAGCTTTGACAGGAGCATGCCCGAGGAGATCAACAGGGTACTCACCGACCGCATTGCCGATTACCATTTCTGCCCCACGAGAACCTCCGTGGACCTCCTCAAGGCCGAGGGCATCCCGGGGATTCTCACCGGTGATGTGATGTACGACGCTCTGCTTGCCTATGAGAAGATCAGCGGGGATCATCCCTTCCGTGACCCCTTTGTTCTGGCC
>Ga0129302_1001668_pt1 | contig 16409 bp, 12 predicted proteins | sample BlaSprsedimmetaG_FD_94476 | JGI IMG/M metagenome (GOLD analysis project Ga0129302, IMG submission 94476) | Hot spring sediment bacterial and archeal communities from California, USA to study Microbial Dark Matter (Phase II) - Blank Spring... | ecosystem: Environmental > Aquatic > Thermal springs... | reverse complement strand
ACCCATCCCCTTCCCCTTCGCCGCACTCCTCTGAAAAACCGCTGAAATAAGGATAGGCGAAGCGAGGATGCCCGTGAATCGAAACTGTCAGCACATCCGATCGCCGGTAGAAAATGTCCTGCTGTCCATTTCCGTGATGATAGTCGATATCCAGGATCGCGACCCTGCCGTAGGCGCTCAGATAATTCGCGGCCACGGCGCTGTTGTTGAAATAACAGAAACCGCCGAAGCTTCGCCGCTCCGCGTGGTGGCCCGGTGGACGAACCAGGGCATAGGATAAGCGGCCGCCTTCGGTCAGCCACCGGGCCGCTGTAAGCGCGCAATCAACCGCCCTTCTGGCGGCGGGATAGGCCCGGTTATTTATGGGTGTGAACGTGTCGATACAGTAATAGCCCGCCAGAACAGAACGCTCGCGCGGTGGGCGTGTCTTGTTCCGTATCGGGAAGACATATGGATACAGCGACTTTCCTTCAGCCGTTCCGATGCAGGCTTTTTTGAGCCAGATGCAGAAATCCCTGTCGTGCACTGCGTAAAGATACCTGTCCGGGAAAGTCTTTGGGGCCAACGTATCAAACCATTCTGATTTTTCAAGCTCTCCGGCGATGCTTTTGATCCTTACCGGAGATTCCACGTATCCCCGTTCGTGTACATGGTGAACCCTATGGTGATCGTTTACGACGAGTGCTATCCGCCCGACCGGGCTTCCTTCGATTTCAGACTTGACCGCCTCGGGCCTCACATAACGCAAGTTCCTTAGAACGATCGGGGAATCCGTGAAGGATTCCACGACCTTCTCGACATATTCCGGCGGGCAGTACCCGGCGTACTTGCGCTCGAGAATCGCCCTCACCACCTGTTTCATAAAGTGAGCACCCGGGCGCCGCGGCCTGTCAAGCCCGTCATAAACCAGATGCGGCATGCATGTATCACCTTCATTCACCGGAGCCTCGTAGGCGGTTCCGACAATCGGACGAGCCCCGTAGCGTTCATAGAACCTGAGACGGGCACGATTCTCCTTCAACAGGGCTTTATCCCTGCATAAATTCTCGTCGTCGGGAAGGCATTCAAAAAAAAGCCCCTCGACCTTCAAAACCGAAGCTTCCCTGCGCACCCCTTCATATAACGCCCCTCCGATTCCACCTCCGGTGCCGCCTTTAAGCGTTGCGATCCAGTCCAGGAAACAAAATTCCAGCTCCGGTTCATGCAGAAGCAGGGTGAATCCCAGCACCCGGCCGCGCATATTTTCAGCAGCAAGCAGGATTGACCGGAATCGGTTTCTGAATGGATTTCTAAGCCGTTCGCCCAGGCTCTCGATTTCCTCCTCGGAAATCGACGAAAACCGCGTGCGGAGGATTCCCTTCACCTGTTTCAAGGTGTCCCTGTTCAGCGGGAGGGTATCGTCGTAGATGCGTCTTATACGAAACATGGTGTTTTACCGTTAAAAGGCGTCTTCAAGTATTCTTTCAACAGCCGAATCAAACGGAATCCCGGCCCTGTCCAGTGCCGCCGCGAATCCTGCATCCGGAGAGAGACACGGGTTCGCGTTTACTTCCAGCACCCACGGAACCCCTTCGGCGTCCACGCGGAAATCCACTCTTGCATATCCTCTAAGATTGAAGATTTCCCAGCATCGAAGCGCGGTCTTCGCGATCCGTCCGACAAGCTCTCTATCGGACTCCGCAATATCGAACTTCCTCGGGGTTTTGCGCCAGGCACTGGACGTCTCATCCCACTTGGCCCGGTAGTCGACAATTTCAGGTGTCCCAGGGGGGAAATCCGTGAAAACGATTTCGGCGGCGGGAAGCACCTCCGGACCTCTTTTCCCTGAAAGAACAGAGAGATTGAATTCCCGTCCCTGGATGTAATGTTCGGCGAAACAGGCGCCACCGAGCCGCGCCGATCTGCCCGGAAGCATCCGCGACACATCTGAAGGGAAGGCTTTTACCACGGAATCCTCATCCAGGCCCACGGAGGCATGCTCCCATACGGACTTTATGATCCAAAGATTTTCGGTTTCCACACCCCCATCTATAACTGCAGCCTGCCCCACCGGCTGCGGCAACTCCGCCGGGAAAGGCCCCACCCATTGGGGAGTAGGGAATCCCGCATCCGAAAGGACCCGTTTGCCGATGATTTTGTTGCTGGTTGCGAGCATCGGGATGGACGCCGAACCGGTATATCGGAGCCCCATGACCTCCAGGAAAGAAGGAAAAAAGTGGATCAACCTGCCGGTGCCTTCAAGGGCCTCCACGAGATTGAACACCAGGTCAACCCGCGAATCAACCAGTTTTCGCCGCATACTCTCCAGATCCAGGGTGCATGCCTCCATCGTAACCTGGTGGCCAAGCCTGTCGAGTGAACTGGATACGGCTTCCGCCTGCACCAGGACATCCTCTTCGTCCGGCGCTGCTCCCTTCGCCGGCTGATTATGGACTACTGCAATGCGCACAAGACACCTCACCCGGCACGGCCAAGGGCTGAGGCCATGATCCGCTCGATCAAGCTGTTGTAGGCAATCCCCCGCCTGGAGCATATGATCGGCAGATCCGAGTGTTCAGGATGGATACCGGCGAGAGGGTTTATCTCTATAAAATGAGGCAATTCCTGCCCGTCGCACCGGATGTCCACCCTGCCTGCGTCACGGCAGCCAAGCACACGATAGGCCCGGAGGGCCAAAGCCTCCACCTCATTTCCCAGGGGCTCCGTCAGCGGGTCCACGAGACGGTATTCCACCAGTTCCTGGAACCTCGCCTTGTTTACGTATGAATAGGCTCCCTGCTCGGCTTCGGCCTTGAGGATCACCTCTACCGTTCCAATAACCTCCGCCTGCCTGCCTGTTCCGACGATTCCAACGGTGAATTCCCGGCCGGGCAGGTACTGTTCCACCAGCACCGGCTGCCGGTAGCGCTGCATGAGCTGCGAGCAGACAGCCTCGAGATCTTCGCCGCGGGTGACGATGGATCGCATCGATACGCCTTTGCCGGTGCCCTCCGCCACCGGTTTTACAAAGTAGGGCGGCTCGAAGGGCACATCTACGATATCGTCCCCCGGAGCCACTTCGATGAAAGGCGTAGTCGGAAGTCCGGCGTCCCGTATAACCCGCTTGGTCATAGCCTTGTTCAGCGTCAGGCTCAGGACCATTGGGTCTGAAAAGGTGTATGGAATGCTAAACAGATCGAGAATCGCCGGAACCTGAGCCTCCCGCCCGATGCCGTTCAGTCCTTCGGCTATATTGAAAACCATGTCCCAGCGCCTGCCGGCGACCACGGCCGCTATGAGCTTCCTCGCATTACCGATCCGCTCGGTATCGTGTCCGAACGCGCGAAGGGCCTCTTCTATTGCGTTGATCGTGTACTCGCTGTCAAATTCCGCAGTCTCGTCTTCATCCATACCTTCGGCGAGGTATTCGGATCGCAGATCGTATGTCAAACCTATCAGCATCGTCGATTCCTTTCCGCTGCAGCGGGACGGGGGAACCCATCCCGCTGAATGCAAGAGCCTGATTTATGCCGGTGAAAAAGTTCCTCCTATTGATAAACTTTTGCCCCGCAAGCAGCCTCATCAGCGTCCGGATAACTGAAATATCTGCCCTCGTAGTTGCAAAGTATCAAAGATTCTCCCTGCCTGCCCCTGATATAATCAGGCATCAGCGGCACCTTACCTCCCCCGCCGGGGGCGTCGATCACATACGTGGGAACCGCATATCCGCTGGTGAAGCCCCGCAGGCCGCGGATAATTTCGAGTCCTTTCTCCACAGGCGTGCGGAAATGGGCTGAGCCGGAAATAGGGTCGCACTGGAAAAGGTAGTAAGGCTTCACCCGCATGGTTATGAGCCGGTGCATGAGAGCCTTCATCGTGTCCACATCATCATTGATGCCCTTGAGAAGAACCGTCTGGGAACCCAGCGGAATCCCTGCATCGGAAAGCATTCCGCATGCTCGGGCGCTTTCCGGCGTGCATTCCGAAGGATGGGTGAAATGAAGGCTCATCCACAATGGATGATACCTGCGCAGCATTCTAACTAGCTGCCCTGTAATCCTCTGGGGAAGCACGGCAGGCACTTTGGTTCCGATGCGAAGCATTTCCACATGGGGGATCGCTCGCAGGTTCCGGAGAATCCATTCGAGTTTTTCGTCTCCAAGTGTCAAGGGATCCCCGCCGGATACCAGGACATCCCTGACCGACCGCGTCCTTCGGATATAGTCGAAAGCCCGCTCAAGCCTTTCCCGGGTGGGAAGAACCTCGCCATGGCCGACGACCCTCGATCTGGTACAGTAACGGCAGTAGGTTGAACAGAAGTCGCTCAGCAGGAACAGAACCCTGTCCGGGTAACGGTGCACCAGACCAGGAACCGGGCTCTGCCCCTCTTCACCGAGCGGATCGTCAGCCTCGCCCGGGCCGCGTAGCTGCTCGTGAATTGTAGGGATAACACTTCTTCGCAGTGCCTCGGCCGGATCATCGGGGTTCAGAAGGCTCATGTAGTAGGGCGTCACCGAAAACGGCAGCCCGGTCGTGTGACTCACCGAGGCGTCCCTCTCCTCCGGTGTCAGATGGAGCATTAGCTCCAACTGCTCGGGGGTTTTTATCCGGTTGGCGATCTGCCAGTGCCAGTCGTTCCATTCCCTTTCACCAGCCAGGGGAAAGAAACGCCTCCGGAAAGCCCTGGCGGCGGCAGACGTCCGGAGGGTACGTTTTACGGGTTTTAAAATGGGTAAAATATGCGGATATGTCTCAATATCTGGAAAAAGCGTGGAAGGGTTGTTTGGCGGCGGTTCACTACTTCCGCCACTGGGAGGCTCCTCGTTTTCTTCCATCTGATATTCAGACGGCTTTCCCACTTCGAGAATTTTCTGCATCGCGTCGTCCTTTCGAAAAAAGATTTTTGTGAAAACAGCGCCTGTAGCAATTAAACCTTTGATTCAATTGTTGTTTTGAACTAAACCCCAGCTGAATACATCTTATCAGGCGGCGAAATATAAACCTTTTTACACGTAATGCAAGAAAAAAAGAGAGCTACGGTGTCGGGCAGGGAAACCCGACCTACGCAGCCAATACCTGTAGGCGCGGTTTCATTACCGCGATTTGTCCGGATGGGGTTACCATCGTAATGTCGGCAGGTAAGCCCGACTCCGCCGGATCCCGCGCTGAGCCTATTTATACGGGCTGAAGAAGCCGATGCCTTTCGGGGTATTCATATCCAGGTATACATGCAGGTAATCTCCCTCACAGGCTGAGGGGACATGAATCACCCGCACTGTCTGACCGTATTTTTCATAGCCCGGCGCCGTCTCCGCCAACAAACTGGGTGCATCGAGGAGAAAGGATTCATTCAAATTCGAGTCCGGATCGTCTGGAAAAACAGAGACGATGGCGATGTCGGCTTCAACCAGATCCTGGAAGAAATGGGTGCCGCAGGACACCTCAGGAGTGGAGTCGTCTTTTGTGAAAGCTATTTCCATGAGGAGCCTGGTCTTGTTAATGCTGGAATAGGTCACACGAACGCCAAGATTGATATCGCTGCTCCCCCAGCGTCCCGGTCCCATCAAAACGAAACGCTTCCCCGCCAGATGTTTATTCAATGCATTAACAGCTCCGGCCACCGCCATTTTATCCTCGAAATTATCCAAAGCATCATAGGCCCTGGGATCCACATAAACGATATATTCCAGGTTTTCGACGACACTATTGAAAAATCCGGAATGAGTGGTGAATAAAATTTTCTCGTCAGGTACATCCGTCGGGATGGTTACTTTACCAAGTTCTTTCCGCGTGGAAAGCGCACGGCACTGAAGGATGTAAAATTTGTTGCCATCCCAGGCGAACTCCATGTCCACCGGGCGTCCGTAGGCTGCAGACACCCTGGATAAAACTTTCTTCGCCAGCTCGACAAATTGCGTGCGGCTCAACAGGTGCTCAAACGTCACGAAAAGCTGCCCCCGGCTGAGATCCTGATTCACAAAATAGGGGGCGGAAAGATACCCGTCTTTTTCAACTGACACCGCATAAAAAAGATCGGGATGCTTCGTTTCAGCAGCGAGGGTCGTGAAATCAACGGTTTCGAAACAACCCTTTTTGAGGTTCAATACATCGACGTTTTTCTGTGAATATTTTTTTATCTGGGAAGACGTCATCTCCGGACGCAAAAGGGGGTGGCTCAAGGGGACAATACGCGGATAGTCGGAACTCACCCGGTCAACAGCCCTTGTACCCAACCCGAAAACCAAACGGGCAAGCCCATCTTCTTTTTTGATCCTCTGATTCCATGTATAAACATTCTGCGAGAAGAGGACACCTGCCACGAACGGGAAAAAGTAATCCCCAAAACGCCTCCCTACCACCTTCTGAACCACCATTGCCATCCTCTCATCGTAGTCAATCAGATCGTGGTCCAACCTGTAGAGAATGGGATCCGGCCCGAACGTGCTCGCAAAGACCTGCTTCAGGCCGTTGATGAATTGCTCCAGTCTTGTCTCGATGTCACCCTGGTTCGTAAGAAAAACCGACAGGTATTTTCCGGAAAATGCGAGGCCGAAACTGTCTTCGAGCAGGCTCGAAGAGCGAATAATGATGGGATGTTCCCCGATTTCCTCCAGAATCTTCCTGAAACCGTCCACCACCTCGGAAGAAAAGGTTGCACTGCGGAATTTCTCTTCTATATGTTGAAACTCCGCCTCGATTTCCTCGCGGTCCTTGTATTTATGGGTATGGAAAAGGTAGAGGTTGTTTCGATCGAGGAACTCCGAAAATACACCGGAGTTAAGGTACCAGGTGTCGGGCACCCGTATGTATTCTTCCAGCTCGGCGTCGTGTTTTTCAAGGATGGGCAGGAGGATTTTAAGCGCCAGAATCATGCCGGCGGCCTTCCCGCCCAGCTTCCCCGGCCGCTTTCGGCTCCACAGGCACCTTCTTAAAACCAGGTCCATGTCCCTGATCGTGATATGTTTTTTAGCCAGTCCGACAAACGGCAACTGGCTGGATATGAAACGGCTGATCAAAGCCACCCGGATACCGGTCGCCTCTTCCGGGGAAATATACACTTCGCCCATGGGGATGTCGCAAAACTCCCTCAACGCCTCGTATATTTCCATGGATGAGGCTTGGTCGCGGTTTGCTATTATCGACAGAGTCTGGGCCTTTTCCCTTTTCCTGGCCAGATTGATATAATCTTCTATTTCGCAGGGTGAAAGGCGCGTCGCAAAAAAGTAGTCGGAAAGCGCCTCGCTGTATTCCCGGCGGTTTTCTTCCGTATCGGGCAGGCCCTCCCGATTCAGCTCCTCCACGGTCATGCCCAGGAGTTCTTCGCGGCTGACAATTCCCCTTTTTTCAAGCACGTCCTGGAAAGTGGCACTGATCAGATCTCCAAGATGGGCGAACTGAATCTTCTTTTTCAAAAGCCGGTAAACCTTCAAAAGGTCCCTGTACTCGCTCATTTCCCTCCACTCCAGGAGCTGCCGTATCAGCTGTTATGTATTTGGATTTAAAAACACTATCTTAAAAAAAATCGACGCCGACAAGATATCGATTACGACAACGACAACCGTTTCGCTTCGCTCCACTGACAACGACCTTAACCAAAGAGAAGTCAAGGCGGCGGCGCCGGAATACCGAAAACTTACACCCACCCCCGCAGCTTGCAGGCCTCTGCCACTCTGGCCACCGCGATCAGGTAGGCCGCCTGGCGCATGTTCACCTTCTCGCGTTTTCTCATTTCATAAACCGAATGAAACGCCCTCGTCATCTTTTCGTCGAGACGATCATTGACGACTTTGCCGGACCAGTAATAGTTATAGGTGTTCTGTACTTGCTCAAAATAAGAGACCGTGACGCCCCCGGCGTTCGCAAGAAAATCCGGAAGCACAAAAATGTTGTTTCCATACAGAATTTTGTCGGCCTCAGGCGTAGTCGGTCCGTTTGCCAGTTCACAGGAGATCCGACACTTAATGCGGTCGGCATTCGCATCGGTGATCACGTTTTCGAGCGCAGACGGGAAAAGAACCTCCACATCCATTTCAAGCAAATCCTCGTTGGAAATCGATTCGGCATCCGGAAATCCTTCGAGAACGCCGTTTCTCAATTTGTAATCAACAACGCTGCGCGGGTCCATGCCGTTCCTGTTGCATATTCCTCCACGCGAATCAGAGGCAGCTACAAGCTTCAGGCCAAGAATCTCATGCCCGAGGAGCGCTGCATGCTGGCCTGCGTTGCCGAACCCCTGAATTGCCATGGTTTTTCCGGAGAGATCAACGCCCAGCACTTTCGCCGCCTCTCGAAGAACGAATATACCCCCCCGCGCCGTGGCATCCCCCCTGCCCTCGGAGCCGCCGATCGGTATAGGCTTGCCGGTTATCATCCCGGGATGGTGCTCTCCCTTCATAATTTCGTACTCATCCATCATCCATCCCATGATTTGGGGAGTCGTGTACACATCCGGTGCCGGAACATCCTGCGATACCGACAGAAACCGCGCAACAGCCCGGATATACGCCCGGGCCAGGCGCTGCTTTTCCCTGTCTGACAGTATCTTGGGATTACAGGTAATTCCACCTTTGGCCCCTCCGAGGGGAATGTCGACCACCGCGGTCTTCCACGTCATCCAGGCCGCAAGTGCACGCACGGCATCGAGCGTCCCGCCGGTATGCCAGCGCAACCCGCCCTTTGTAGGTCCCCGAGCGCTGTTGTACTGAATACGGTAGCCGGGGAAAATTTTTATCTTGCCGTCGTCCATTTCAACAGGCATGGTTACCTTTACTTCCTGCTGGGGCCACCGAAGAAGTTCGTGCGTCGCTTCGTCAAGCCCCAACCTTTCGGCGGCTTCATCGAGCTGTGCTTGTGCAATTTCAAAAGGGTTAAGTTCGGACATGTAAAAACTTCCTTTCTAATTTCATTATTAACGATAGCTTGACCGAACGGAATGCTAATGCGTCTTTTCAAAAATTGCAACAGGATTTACAAAAAAAATAGCGGCACAGGGGAAGCACCCAAGGCCGCTCAAAAATCAGCCGGTTTCCATCCGGTATTTCCGGATAAGCACTGGCTGATGCATTTCAAAATCAGTCGAAGGCCATCTCTGTCTTCCAGACCTCCCACACCTTTCCTACGAGATCCACCCCGGGTTTCAGCGTCATTTTCCCCGGCCTCCAGCCGGAAGGAGTCGCCTCGGTGCCCTTGCTGTTTCGCACGACCTGGAAAGCCTGAATCTGCCTGAGAGACTCGGCCACGTTTCTCCCCACCGGCGGCGTCAGAACTTCGTAACCCTGAACAACACCGTCTGGGTCGATAATAAACCTTCCTCTGGTTTCCACGCCCCCCTGTTCATCATAAACGCCGTATATGGTGCCCACTCTGCCGCCGGCATCCGAAAGCATCGGGAAAGGCACCCCGCCTTCGACCATTTTAGACAGTTCGGTATCGTTCCACATCTTGTGTACGAACACACTGTCAATACTCATGGACAGGACCTGCACGCCGAGTTTTTCGAATTCAGGGTTCTTTTCAGCAACTGCTGAAATCTCGGTCGCTCAAACAAAGGTGAAATCACCCGGATAAAAGCATAAAACAACCCACTTTCCGAGATATTCAGAAAGTTTCACATTCACGAATTTCCCATTGAGATATGCCGGCGCTTCAAAGTCCGGCGCCTTTCTTCCGATCATTACCATGGATTTCATCTCCTTTTTCGTGCTCTCGATTGGTTTTTCTTCAGCTTTTTCATCCGGTTCCCCGACAGGACCGCCCGTGGGTCTTGCACACCCTGCTTTGAATTCCTCAGGCATAGGCTACGCTCCTTTCATGTTAAAAATGTTTATGCTTCAATCACGCGAGATCGAAGCGATCGAGGTTCATGACCTTGTTCCACACTGCCACAAAATCGTGCACAAACTTCTCTTCCGAGTCCTCGCATCCGTAAACTTCCGCAATAGCTCGAAGCTGGGAGTTCGAGCCAAAGATAAGATCGACACGGGTGCCGGTCCATTTCAGTTCACCGCTGATGCGATCACGCCCCTCGAACACCTCCTCATCTTCCGAAGTCGCCTTCCACTCGGTGCGCATGTCAAGCAGATTCACGAAAAAGTCGTTGGTGAGCGTCTCCGGCCGACTGGTAAAGACGCCATGACGGGATTTTTCGAAATTGGAATTCAAGGCGCGCATCCCGCCGACGAGAACCGTCATTTCAGGGGCGGTCAGGGTAAGCAGCTGCGCTCGATCCACCAGGAGTTCCTCTGCGGATACGGCATATTTGGTTTTGAGGTAATTACGGAACCCGTCCGCCACCGGTTCGAGTACGGCGAAGGATTCCACTTCGGTTTGATCCTGCGACGCATCGGTGCGTCCCGGTGTGAAGGGAACGCTTACATCGTGACCGGCGTTTTTTGCAGCCTGCTCGACTGCTGCACATCCGCCCAGGACAATCAAGTCTGCCAGGGAGACCTTCTTTTCCCCTGATTGTGAGTTGTTGAACTCTTTCTGAATTCCTTCAAGTTTCCCCAACACAGTCTTCAGCTGGGCCGGCTGGTTGACTTCCCAGTCCTTTTGAGGCGCAAGACGAATGCGCGCTCCGTTGGCACCGCCGCGCTTGTCCGAGCCACGGAACGTCGATGCCGAAGCCCAGGCCGTTTGGACCAGCTCCGAAATCGACAACCCCGAGCCAAGGATGCTGCCCTTGAGGTCCGCGATGTCCTGCGCATCGATCAGTTCATGGTCGACTGAGGGCACCGGGTCTTGTCAGATCAATTCCTCCGCAGGCACCTCCGGGCCGAGATAGCGTGACCGGGGGCCCATGTCGCGGTGGGTCAATTTGAACCATGCCCGGGCGAAGGCGTCCGAAAACTCCTCGGGTTTTTCCAGGTAGCGTCTCGCAATTTTTTCGTAAACAGGATCAAATTTAAGGGAAAGATCGGCCGTGGTCATCATCGGCCGGTGCTTTTTCGAAGGGTCGTGGGCATCGATCACCATGTCCTCTTCTTCAACGTCCTTCGCCAGCCATTGATGGGCGCCGGCCGGGCTCTTGACCCGCTCCCAATCGTATTTGAAAAGCACCTTCAGGTACCCCATATCCCATTGGGTCGGGAGCGGCTTCCATGCGCCTTCGATGCCGCTGCTGATCGTATCGCCGCCTTTGCCGCTGCCGAAGCTGCTCTTCCACCCCAGTCCCTGCTCTTCGATGGGTGCGGCTTCAGGCTCGGGCCCCACATGGGATGCAGGGCCTGCACCATGACATTTCCCAAAGGTATGCCCGCCGGCAACGAGGGCCACGGTCTCTTCGTCGTTCATGGCCATGCGTGCGAAAGTCTCTCGAACATCATGCCCGGAAGCAACCGGATCCGGGTTACCATTCGGCCCTTCCGGGTTCACGTAGATCAAGCCCATCTGTACGGCTGCCAGTGGATTATCGAGATCCCGCTCGCCGGAGTAGCGCTTGTCGCCAAGCCACTCATCCTCGGAGCCCCAGTAGATGTCCTCCTCCGGCTCCCACACGTCCTCACGGCCGCCGGCGAACCCGAAAGTCTTCAGCCCCATGGACTCTATGGCACAGTTGCCGGCTAGAATCATGAGATCAGCCCATGAGATTTTGCTGCCGAACTTCTGCTTGATCGGCCAGAGCAGCCTGCGGGCCTTGTCGAGGTTCACGTTGTCGGGCCAGCTGTTCAGGGGCGCCAGGCGCTGGGAGCCGGACCCCGCGCCCCCGCGGCCGTCACCCATGCGGTAGGTTCCTGCGCTGTGCCATGCCATTCGGATGAAGAGAGGTCCGTAGTGGCCGTAATCGGCCGGCCACCAATCCTTTGAGTCGGTCATCAGCGCATAGAGATCCTTCTTCACGGCATCCAGGTCGAGATTCTTGAACTCCTCAGCGTAGTTGAACGCCTCGCCCATGGGGTTGCTCAGGCTGGAGTGCTGGTGAAGAGTCTTAAGGTTCAACTGGTTCGGCCACCAGTCCCGGTTCGACGTACCTCCGCCGGAAATGGGTCTTCTTCTCCTGCCGGATACCTGGCCCTTGCTTTCGTCAGTCATAATCCAATCCTCCTTTCTATATTTTTATTATATTATATTTTTTCTCTCAGACATTTTCCGCATATACCGAAAAATTCCAACCTATAATTCGTAATTTTAAAATCAGTCTCTAATTCGACCTTTTTTTTCATTTCATCCAGGATATCCATGTCTGAATCGACAATTTTTTTACACTTGATACAGATAACGTGTGGGTGAGGTTCAGGTTTGCTTCCATCATACCGATTACTTCCATCTGAAAACCCTAACTCAAAAACTTCACCAATTGATTTAAGCAATAAAATGTTTTTGTATACCGTAGCAAGACTCATTGTCGGGAAATCTTCTTTTATCTGGTCATAGATATTTTCAACACTGGGATGGCCGTCGCTTTTGGCAATAATCTGCACTATCGCCATTCGCTGGGGCGTTATCTTGTGTCCAGATTCTTTTAATTTCTGAATTATTATTTTAAATCGATCTCTTTTTTTTTCCATTCAAAATACCTTTATCCAAACCTCATGCACACAAAACCCACCAATTCAACTCCGTGAATCAAAATCCCGTCCGGCCCCGAAGAAGAAAACCCGACGTGCAATCTCCAGGAATCGGCAAGAGTTCGACTCAACAGAAAAGGCATCACAAGGTATATTCTTGCGGAAAGATGATAATGATTTTCTGATAACACAGATTTTCTTTAAAGTCAACCTCTGATTCAAAGGCAGGCGTTCAGGAAGAGGCAGTCCCCTGGCTTGGTATCAGAGATTCTCCATGCAATTCGCAAAAAAATTCTATATATTTCCTGCCAGAGAGCATCAGGTCTGTCCCGGGGGCTGAGTCGACAGGTTATGGGCTGAGACCTGTCAGAACCGATTTATACCAAAAAAACAAGGAGTCTGACATGTGGACCAGAAATTTTTGGCTTGTTCTTTGCCTGTGCACCGTCATTTCCGCCCCCACAGCGAATGCAAAAGTTTCGCAGGAACCCCAATTGCGGAGAATCATTCCCGCGGACGTTTTGGCATATATCCGTATTCCAAATCTGTGGGGATTCCTTTCGGATCCAAAAGGCAGTGTTCTTGACGACGCGTTGATAAACGAGGCGCATCGCCGCATTATTGAAGCCGTCAAAGAATCAATGGGCGAACGATTTCTGAAATTGGCCGATCCGAAATGGTCAACTTTGATCCAGACTGTTTTTTCGCAGTTGGCCTCCCCCTTAGAGCTGGCCCTGGAAATGAATGAAGGTCAGCCGCTGCAAACGGCGACCTTCCTGATTTCAGCAACATTCTCCTGCCATTCCCTGGAAGAATTCAAATCTTTTTTGACCGGTTTTACCGGAAACAGCCCTGATTTAAATCTTTTGAGCGACGTCTCACCTGACGGCCATGCCATTCTGACGGCCCGGGATATGCCCATTTTCGTACACTATGATGCAGAAAAACGGCTATTCAGGGCAATGATCGGCATGTCAGTCAACGAATCGATGTTCAAGGAAAAGCTCGCCAATTTGACGCCCGTCGAAACGCATCCCATGTATCCGTTTGAAAATGAAACAGACGAAAGCCGGCAGGGATTCTTTGCATGGTTCAATGCCGCGAAAATTATGCCCGCGATCAAGGACTCCATGCCGCCCCGCGATCTCGAAGCCATGGAAAAATGGGGCCTGACGGACGTGCGCGGCGTTGCCCTGGGGTGGGGGGTGAGCAAGGGGAAAGGCTGTCTTAAATTGAGCATCGATGCACCAAAAACGGGGTACAGGAAGCTTTTCCCCGACATCCAAAACAACTTCAGTCTATCGGCCTCGGGCATGCCGGAAACCGTTGTCACCCTGTCCTTGCGGCTGAAGGAAATCACCCGGGCAGTAAAAACCCTTGCTGAGGAGGAGAACATTCAGGCACTTCGGACGCTTCGAGAGGCGGACAATATGTGTCAGGAATATTTGAAAATGCCGCTGGATGATGTCCTGGAAGCATTCGGTCCTGAAATGATCGTCTTCAGGGATAAAATCGACACGTTTTTGGCACTGGAAATCGGAAACAGTGAAGAAATGAATCGTCTTTTGACGAATATCTCGAACCATCCGGATACATCATTGGAAACCCATGAAAAGGACGGGAAACAATACTGGCACCTCAAACTGCCTTCCATTTTTTCGCAGGCCGCCAAGGAGGAAACAACCCGTCCTTCCGAGCGCCTGGCATCTGGAATCCTCAATGCCATCAAGACCCACCTTTTCTGGACACAAGACGGAGACTATCTGGTTTTTTCCTCGGTACCCCAGGCGCTTTTCGACAGGGCAGATTTCCTGGAGCGTGTTCCAATCAAATCGTGGATCGACAAAACCCATGATGCGCAACATGCTGTGTTGAATCTTTCGACATGCCTCCCAGGGGTCCCATCGAAGCTTTATTATGCATATCTGCAATTTCTTTGCCTGCTGGGCGACATTTCCGGCCATCCGGTCGATCTTTTTGATCTACCTTCAGCCCGCCAGGCTGATCTGCCTTTAATGGGCGCTTACGGTTTCAAGATAGATTGGGCCGACCCGGTAGTGTCCCTTTCTTTCACATTTGAAAACAATCCTCTTGAATTTCTCCTGGCACAGAATACATCCGCAACCATTGCCGCAGCGGGTTTTATGGCGGCGGTCGCCATCCCCAACTTCCTGGCATACCGAACACGGGCATATGATGCCGAAGCGAATGCAGACATCAAAAATGCCTACCTTGCCGTTCAGGCTTATTTTACGGATCATCCAGGTGGAACGGTTACACTCGAGGATTTGATGCGGATAGGGTATCGCCGCAGTGAAGGCGTGGCTCTAACGATCGAAAACGGAGCGGAAGACACCCTGAAAATGTCATCCCATCATGAAAAGGGAAAAACGGTTTATTTTATTGATTCGATGGGAAACATCGAGGAAATCAGCAGATAAGAAAGTTTTACCATGGAGGGTGATTTCTTCCCCAATCTGCTGACTTCCGGTTGGGGCCCGTTCAATTTCCGGATGGAATCTAGTTGATGATTTGCCATCCATCGTTTATAAGTCCAAGGATCAAAAAATCGCAGACCGGTGGCTTCAAAAAACTTTTGAAAACTTGATGTCAAAATACAATACTATCAAAATTTGAAATTTATCATGTCTAAAAAGAACATGTTTAACCGATTGCGAAAACTGTGGACGGGCCGATTTGCTTTCCTGCGCTGGCCTTTGGAGATCCTGAAGGAACGTGTTGCGTCTGTACGGGAAAACGGCCCGTTCAGCCGCCGGGCCGGTGGAACGTTTTATCCCATTCGTGCGGTTAGGTACTGGTGGGTGCTCTGCGCGTTGATCGATGAAGGCCGCAGGCGGAAACGGCGGATCAGGGTTGCGGATGTGGGGTGCAGTAAAGGGTTTCTAAAAGATTTCATGGGAGAGAAACTCGATGCCGAATGGGTTGGCCTCGATATGAATATAGATGGCGAGGTCCTTGAAAAAAGCGGTTACGAGGAAGCATATGAGTGCGATTTCGACAAGCGCCTGCCGCTGCCCGATAACTCGGTGGATGCGGTTGTTTTCCTGCATGTCATCGAGCATCTGCCCAGGCCTTTATTCACGATGACGGAACTTTCAAGGATTCTCAGACCCGGCGGGCTGCTGCTGGCTGGAAGCCCTGTCGCTCCCCGGCCGATCGCGTGGATGCGGGAACAACAACTGAAAGCCAGGATCAGAAAGGGAAAGGTACAGCCGGGGGGTCATGTCAACTCGCTGAGCTGCAGCAAATGGCGTACCCTTGTGAAACAAACCAGGCTCAACCTTCGGATGCTGACAGGCACCTTTCTGGTGAGATGGTCGGGCAGCCCTCTTGAGAATAAATCCTGGTGGTTGCGCTTGAATCAACTCTGGGGCGCTCTGTTTCCATCTCTGGGGGGTGAGGCGTATCTTATCGCCCGAAAGCCCCCAACCCCCAACTCAAAAGTTTTTCACCCGGCGGCCGGCTGCGTATTCGTGCCATGGAAGTGGAAAAAAGGCCTGGTGGTTGCGTTTATCCTCGTGATTGTATTTTCATGGTCCTTTTTCTTAAGCACCCACTGGAACAGGAATTGTCCGGTAACCGCGGTGGTGGCCAGGCACCAGGATGGGAACGATGTGTTCTACACGATCAAACATCCTGCAATGAAGCAGGCCGTAAAAAACAAAATCGTCACCGATCTGTACGAACCACAGGATGTTGTTCAAACCTATGAAGAGGATAGAAGGCACGGAAAAGATCCAAATTATTTCATCCCTCTGGATTTACTTGATGCTTTCTCCCAAGTAACCGTTGGACTGGATTTAAATGTGGTCGAGGATGTTGACTTAGGGACGGTGAAATTCGCCCTGCTCAACTCCGAAGGTCTTGGTGAATTTTAGCATTAATACCACAAAAATCCATATT
>Ga0129302_1001667_pt1 | contig 16414 bp, 20 predicted proteins | sample BlaSprsedimmetaG_FD_94476 | JGI IMG/M metagenome (GOLD analysis project Ga0129302, IMG submission 94476) | Hot spring sediment bacterial and archeal communities from California, USA to study Microbial Dark Matter (Phase II) - Blank Spring... | ecosystem: Environmental > Aquatic > Thermal springs... | reverse complement strand
CCAAAGGCTCAGAACGCTCGCAGGTGAACTCAAGGAAAACGAAGCCGGGGTTGATGCGCGTGATAAACCGCACAGCGAGCAACCTCGTGCGTTTAAACCCCCTTGGATTTGCTTCGTTTTCCCCATCGTCGCCAGATTTGACAGCCTATTTTCTTCAGGTAGAATACATTCGGTGTGACTTCTACACGAAAACACTCGCGCCGTTATCAAGGTCAAACCCTTCTCCCGGCGAAACGCCGCTCCCTCCACTCACGGGGGGCAGAAAGAGGAGATGGTTATTTTCGAGCGGGTACAAGGGAGGAATTATGGATGAAAAGAAGGCTGAAAAAGAGCGAACGCCTGGAACCGATTCGGACGTTAGCGACCAGGGAGAGCCAGAAGAGACGTCCTCGTCAGTATTTCCGCCACAGCTAAGCGCGAATTCGTCATTGCGCACCGCGATAGGCGGTTTCGAGGTCTACATGGCACAGGAGGGATTTTCGGAGCATACCGTCAAGGCCTTCCTCTCAGACCTCAATATCCTGATGGAGTTCTTGGGTGTGGGGACAGCTATCGGTTCGATCTCGACCGACGATCTCAATCGCTTCACGAAATGGTTGGTGGGCGAGCGTAACGCGCCATGCAATCCCAAGTCGCTGGCCCGGCGTGTGACCACCCTCAAGGTCTTTTTTGGTTGGCTGGACGAAGCAGAGGTGCTGTCCAAGGATCCATCGGCCGCGGTGGTGCACAAACCGGTGATCACACCATTGTCCACGATTCTCTCTGACGCAGAAATCGAGCGAGCGTTGGAGGTGACCGAGGGAATGCGAGAGGCCGAGAAACCGGATGCACGTCCCCATTTACTTTTTACGCTCTTGCTCCACACCGGGATCAAGAAGGGAGAATGCGCCAACATCGTGCTCAATCACCTGGATCTGCAGGATCCCGCTCAGCCCATCGTATGGATTCGTTATGCCAATCCCCGGCGCCGTCACAAGGAGCGAAAGTTGATCCTGCCAGGCTGGTGGACAGACGTATTGCGCGAGTACCGCGAGCAATATCAGCCCAAGGAGAAACTATTTCCCTGTACCCCGCGTAACCTGGAGTACGTGTTAGATGGGGTAGCTGAACAGGCTGAATTACCCAACGGCATTTCGTTCGAAATGCTGCGTTGGACCTGCGCGTTGCGCGATTACAAAGCCGGTATGAAAGCCGTTGAATTGCGTCAGAAATTGGGGATCTCCAAGGTTACCTGGCGAGGGGTAAAACAGAAGCTCGGGAAACTGGCTAATTTGTCTTAGGAGGTTAGAGGGAGGGAATTGTATGGAGAGTTATCGAAAGGAACTGTATTTCGACGTCCCCACGCGGCGAGCGTTCATCAACATCACGCCCGAGGTAGCGGCGTGCGTGCGCGAGAGCGGCATTCGAGAGGGATTGGTCCTGGTCAATGCCATGCACATCACAGCGTCGGTCTTCATCAACGACGACGAACCGGGCCTCCATCAAGATTACGACGATTGGTTGGAGGAACTGGCTCCACACGAACCGATCAGCCGTTATCGACACAATCGGACCGGCGAGGACAACGGTGACGCCCACCTGAAACGCCAGGTGATGGGTCGCGAGGTCTTGGTGGCGATCACCGATGGCCGGTTGGACTTTGGGCCCTGGGAACAGATTTTCTATGGCGAGTTCGATGGACGCCGCCGGAAGCGTGTACTGGTAAAAATCATCGGCGAGTAATGGATGGCTCATACCGGGTTATGAAGCGGAACCCCAGGAGACGTGAGTGATGAAAATTGTTCTGGACGCGATGGGATCTGACAATTACCCCACGCCAGACGTGGCTGGCGCCGTGCAGGCAGCGCGAGAATGGCGCGACGAGATCATCCTCGTTGGACGAGAACCGCTCATACGGGAAGAACTCTCACGCTTTGATTTGGAGGGGCTCAACCTGAACGTCGTCCACGCTGCCGACGTCATCGAGATGGACGACGATCCAGCATGGGCCGCACGCGAGAAGAAAAACTCTTCGATGCACGTGGGAATGAACCTGGTCAAGAACGGCGAAGCTGACGCCTTCGTGAGCGCCGGGAACACAGGCGGGGTCTTGACAGTGGCGACGCTGCACACGCTGCGACGCATCCAGGGCATCAAGCGGCCGGCGCTGGCCATCGTCATCCCGCTGCCTGCCGGTCGCTTCATCGCTCTCGATATCGGCGCCAACGTCGAATGCCGGCCGGAGTTTCTGCTCCAATTTGCGATGATGGGCGACGTCTATGCGCGGGCGGTGCTGGGATGTGCTAATCCCCGCGTGGCCCTGCTCTCCAATGGAGAGGAGCCCAGCAAGGGAAATAGCCTATTGAAAGAGACCTATAAGCTGCTCGATACCGCACCCTTGAACTTCATCGGCAATATGGAGCCCAAGGAGATCGTCGCCGGGCAGGCCGACGTGCTAATCGCCGATGGATTCAGCGGCAACGTGTTCATCAAAACGATGGAGGCCACGGCCAAGATGCTTTCAGGTCTCATTCTCGACGAGATCAAGGCCAGTCCGGTGACGGCTATAGGCGGCTTACTGGCAAAACCCGCCTTTGGCCGTGTGGCGCGACGCATCGATCCGTTTGAGGTTGGCGGTGGGCCGCTGCTCGGCGTCGACGGCGTCGTGATCATCGCACACGGGCGCACCAATGCCCTGGGGATAAAGAGCGCCATCGGACAGGCCCGGAACGCTGTCCAGGGCGATGTGGTGAATACGATACGGGATGGGCTCGCTGATATATCAAAGGAGTAGAGATGAAAAAGACTTACGAACAGAGACGCGTCGTCGTCACCGGTTTGGACGCGATAACGCCCTTGGGACTGACCATGGAAGAGACCTGGCGAGGGCTATTGGCGGGGCAATCGGGCATCGGCCAGATCACCCAGTTTGATACCTCAGACCTGCCGGTGCACATCGCCGGAGAAATCAAGGGATTCGATCCGCGGGCGTACATCGACTTCAAGGAAGCCCGGCGGATGTCCCGCTGTTCCCAGGTCGCGGTCGCGACGGCGCAAAGGGCGTTGGCCGATGCGGGATTGGGTTTGCCTTTGGAAAACGAAGAGCGGACCGGGGTGTTGATCGGCTGTGGGGTGGGAGGCTTCGAACAAGCCATCGAGGCGGTGGATACGTATCGCGAAAAGGGTTACGCGCGCATCAACCCCTTTCTCGTGCCAGGCCTGTTGGTCAATATGCCATCCCACCACGTGAGCAACTGGTCTGGGGCCAGGGGGCCGATCAGTACAGTGGTGTCAGCCTGTGCCACCGGGACCCAATCCCTTGGCGAGGCGGCCGAGTTTATCCGGCGTGGGGTAGCTGACGTGGTGATCTGCGGCGGGGTGGAAGCGCTGATTCACTTTGCCCCTATCGCCGGTTTCTGTGCTATGCGGGCGCTCTCCACGCGCAATGACGAGCCGGACAAGGCGAGCCGTCCCTTCGACGTAGACCGAGATGGTTTTGTGTATAGCGAGGGATGCGCGGTCTTCATCATAGAGTCCTTGGAACACGCCCGGGCCCGGGGAGCGAGGATTCGAGCCGAGATCCTGGGTCATGCCTCTTCCTCCGACGCTTTCCACGTGGCACAGCCGGATCCCGATGGGATGGGCGCCACCCGGGCCATGACCTGGGCCCTTGAGGATGCGGGAATCCCTCCCGAGGCTGTGGATTACATCAACGCCCACGGAAGCAGCACCCCGATCAGCGATCCGATCGAAACGAAGGCCATAAAGCGAGTATTTGGCGAGCATGCCCACAACGTCCCCATCAACTCCACCAAGTCGATGATCGGACACCCGATGGGCGGCGCCGGCGCGATCGAGGCCGCTGTCTGTGTGCTGTCGATCGAGCAGGACATCGTCCACCCGACGATCAATCTGGAGACGCCGGATCCCGAGTGCGATCTGGATTACGTGCCTGGCGGAGCGCGGAAAGTCGACGTGAACGTCACCCTTTCGAACTCTTTTGGCCTGGGCGGACAGAACGCCTGCCTGGTTCTGGGGCGTTTCAAGGAGTCATGAGATGAAAATCATCGTTGATAAGCGTCACATCCGTATATTCAGCGCCATCGGTCAATATGGGGTCATGGGAGGGTTAGGCATTCTATTCGTCGGTTTGATGATTTCCTTTGTCAGGCCAACCTGGATCATCCCCATGATGCTTTCCATGGCGTTAGGCTTTGCCTTCTCACTGGTGGGCGGGTTCTTTGCCGACCGTTACGTGGGCCCCCTGGCGCACCACAAAGCGTTAGATAAGGCGCTGAAAGGGCTGGATCATCGCCACCTGCTTCTTCACTACGTCTTGCCGACCAGCCACGTCCTGCTCGAACCGAGTGGCTGTTCTATCTTCGTCGTTAAGTCCCAGGGCGGGCGCGTCGCTTACCTGGCGGAGGAAGAGCGATGGGTGCACGAACAGAAGGGAAAATTCTTCCGCCAATTTGCGGGGCAGGAGGCCATCGGCGCCCCCGAAAGCGACGCTCGCAAGCAGGTGGATAAATTGGAGCAATGGTTGGCTCAACGCTTGCCAGACGTCGACGTGCCTGTTCGGGGCGTGATCGTGTTCGTCAATCCCGAGGTCGCACTGTTAGCCGACGAGGTTCCCGTGCCCACTACACACGCCAAGAAGTTGAAGCATTGGTTACGCGGGCCGGGTGAGTGCAAATCGCTGCCGGAGGACGTCTATCAGGCACTCTACGAGGCTTTTGAGGCGGCGGGACAGTAGTTGGCGAGTTGGCGACTGGTCTATTGCTTTGCTGATCAAAAAAAGCCCCGGCGCGTGCGCCGGGGCTTTTTTTGTATCGTAACCGCTATCCCTTCAACTCTTCCAGGCGAGTCTCCCACTTGCTATGTAGTTTGTTATAAAGGTCCTCGCTGATTTCTCCCGCCGCTAGTCGCATATCCAGGCTATCTAGCGTACTCTGGATCTCCTCCACAGTCGTAGGCGTGGCGGGGGTAGAGGAGGCGGGCTGTTGGGGTTGTGATTGGGGCTGTTGTTGCATACTCTGCATCATCATCTGGGCCATAGATGCGCCCATCCCCATACCAGCGCCCAGGCCCATACCGGCGCCGGCCATGCCGCCTTCGCCGGATTGTTGCGCTGCATCGCGCATCGCCCGTGCAGCCTGGAACTGCATGTAGGCGTTCATGTCACCCAGCGCACCCATCGAGGCACGTTCCTCGATAGCCTTGGCCGTTTCCTCGGTGGGGCCAATGTACTCGACGTATATCGATAGTAGCGTGATACCCCGGGCTTCGAACTCCTCGGCCGCCTTGGCCCGGGCGCCCATTGTCAGCTCTTCAGCCAGGCCGGCTATTTCGATGACCGACTTGCCCATCTCGCCGATCAGATCGGTCAGCTTGGTCAAGATCATCGAGCGGAAAAAGTTCTGGATGTTGCTCGTCCGATAGATCCCCTGGGTGCCGACGATCTTGTTGACGAATAATTGAGGATTAGAAATCTGGACGGAATAGGAACCCCGCGCCTGCACCCGCGCCATGCCCAATTCGGGGTCCTTGATGGTGATCGGCGTCGGCGTACCCCACTTGAGGTCGGTGAACTCTCGCAGGCTGACGAAATAAACCTCTGCTTTGAAAGGGGTCTCGCCGGAGAACACCTTGCCGACGGCGTTGACCAACAGGGGGATATTGGCGGTCGTGATGGTGTGGGCGCCTGGCCCGAACACGTCCAACGAACGACCGTCGCGGAAGAAGACCGCGGCCTGGCTATCCCGGACAATCACCTGGGAACCGATACGGAAGTCGCCGGACCCTCGCTCGGGGATCCGGTTGACCATCTCGTTAGCGCCTTCATCGACGAACTCTACGACATCTAATATTCTTCTAGCCATGCTATCTCACCTCCAATTTCCAGCAGCTCGGCTACTGGCTGCCCAGGATGACGTGCTCGCGTTGGTCGAATGTGTCGTTCGTCTCGCGGCAGATGTCCTGGATAATGCGAATCGCCTCTGGTGCGCCTTCTCCAACCGAGATGACCTCTCGCAGGTGATTGGTCGCCGTTTCCAGCCGGTCGACGTAATCGAAGAGCGCTACGTCAAAATTATAAATCTGCTCCAGTTCTTCTTCGTTGATTCGTACAGCATCGAACAAACCGGAATAACCGTAACTGGCGGTGCGGACGCGATCGATGAACGTCTGCAACTGTGTCACCGCGCTGCCCAGGTCATCTACCAAGTCTAACCTGCCATTGTTGATCAACTCTTTCTGCGCGACATCCAGTTGACGACGTCGAGTCGCTAACTTTTCTGCAAGCGTCTGGCGCAGAACCTGATCCGCCTTGCGCCGGTTCTGGCGCTCTTGATAGCCGCCCCACATTGGAATCACGTCAAGCAATTTCTCGAAGCCGGTACGGCTATCCTCTACCTTGCCGTAAGTATCGACCATCACAACCTCCTAATCATTTATAAACGATTCTCATGCATAGTACGCAAATATGTGGATAAAGTTTCACATCGATCATTGTAACTGCTCAACCTACCGTCGGTTTGCAGCGGGTGGGCGGGGGCCCCACTCTCCATCGCAGCAAGGGGCTGGCCTGAGCAGTTACCAATCATTATAGTATAAGTCTTGGGAAAAGAAAAACGCGCGCCGGGTTCTGGCCCGCCAGTATGGGGCTCAAGGCTGGGCGCGCAGAGTGATGGGAAGGAAGATTCGATACCGTTTTGGCGCGATGTGCAAGAAGACGGGCACGCGCTGGGGGGCGTTCAGCACATCGGCAGCGGTGCTCGTCACGGTGATCGCCCCGGCGAACGTGCCGGTGCTGTAGCCTGTCGTGTCTATAGCCACGGGCAATGGCTGGCCCTGAAGACCGGTAGTGACGACTAACGTCGGCGCCACCTGTGCGCCTAGCGTGCCTAGCGTGCCTGTCATATGGAAGCCGGAGGCGACGCTCGCCGTCCAGGTGAAGACACCGTAACCGGTGTTGCTCGGCACGACGATGGCTGTATATACCCCGGCTTCGTTCAAGGCAGCGTAGATGTCGATGCTGGGCGGAATGACCTCGAGTTGGGCGCCTCGGACGTTCAACGTGATTGGCACCGTCTGGGGCGAATCGAGCACGTCAGTGGCGACGGCTGTCACGGTGATGACGCCGGTATAAACGCCCACGCCGTAACCGGTGCTGTTCACGGTGATCGTCAGGGGGTTTCCCTGCCGGCCGCTAGTGATCGCCAGCGTCGGCGTGATGGCGGCGCTGGTTGCGGCGCTGGCGGTCCAAGTCAAGAGCCGGTAACGGGCATTCCAGGGGATCAACGTCGTCGTGATCAGCCCAGGTTCGTAAACGTTCGCTTCCAGAGTCAGGGCGCTGGGATCGAGCGCCAGTTGGGGGCCGAAATAGCCCACCCGTTTGTCCATCGACGCCACCGCGTCGTAGACCAGGGCCGGCGTGCCCATCGTCGTGCCGTCCGGTTTGCGGATGGAGAAGTGATGGGCCGCCTCGCAATCCCATGGATGGTAATCGTGCCAATCCAGGTTCCAAACGAACATCGCGTCCATCCACGGCCAATTTTCGTCGGCGTAGCGATAGGCCCGGGTCAGGTAATTGGCCTGCTCGATCTCCGTGACCGCCATCCAAGCGAAATGATCTTCATACGTTTGGCGGCAGCGTTCCGGCATCGTCACGCCGTCTTCGCGCCAGTCGCGCAGCCAGTTGAATTCGGTCGCCCAGATGGGCTTGTGGGCCAGGTCGTGTTGTACGAGGATGTCGCGGATGATCTCGACGCCTCGGAAAGCGAAATTGTTAGATACGGCGTGGGGATCCGTCTCCGGTTCGTAGGCGAATCCATAGGGGTGGTAACCAAAGGCGTCCATATAGTCGCCAGCACCCAGGAGCAGCATCTGGTGTGTGTATTCTTGCTCGTCCATCGCGCCACAGTTGTTGCCTTTCCACCCGTTGCAATCGCCCTGTATTCGCCCGACCGGCGCCAATCCCGCGCTGACGACGATGGCTGCTGGGTCTAGCGCTTTGATGCGTTCGTAGGCAACCTGGAGGACCTGGGTATATTCGGCCGGATTGGGCGGTTTGCCGCCCCAGAATCGCTCGACGTTGGGTTCGTTACCAATTTCGTAAGCTTCGACCCGCCCCCGGCCGGCCCGGGCGATCTCTTCGACATAGATCGCCCAGGCGTCCATATCTGGCGGCAAGCCATCTCGCAGGTCAAGAGCGAACAGCACCTGGTAGGGCAATCGTTCGGCTGGCGCTTCGCCTTCGTATTCCTCCCAGAGCTTGACCCACTCCAACTGCAAAGGGGCGAAAAGAGATTCGATGTTTTCTTCTCGCCGGACGTTGATACCGTAGCCCAAGTGGGGATCGGGAAGCAACGGCGACTCGCTGTCTGGCTTCGAGCGTTCGGCGCGGGCGGCTCCTGGAATGAACGTTGCCATACCGATATGTAGGCAAAGCACCATAATGATTGCTATGCTGATGGATGCGCTTATAGTGAGCACGTTCACGTCCCTTGGATAGTGCCTATCCAGTGAAATTTTTGTTTTTTGTGCAAGAATTTTGCATCCGAGGCGCTCCTTATTGGTTCCGGCTCTGCCCTGGATAGGGGTTGAGGGTATCTTCTCAATAAGTTGGGGAGCTGTGGCCGGTCTCCCGACCGAGCCACAGCGGGCACGGTCAGGAGACCGGCCCGAGCGAGTTTGCCCCGGTTTATTGAGATGATACGGTTGAGGGAACAATCGTACGTCGCAGGAGAAGTCTTCTCCTGAAGGAGATTCGTTGACAATGCTCGAGAAACGTTGTCTTCCCTGCTTCGTATGATTACGAGCGTTGGCTATAGATGCGAATGAAGTTTGCCAGGGAACGATCGTAGGTCCGTTCCTCTTCTGGTGAGAAGAGGCAGCCTGGCAGTTGTTTCATTCGCCAGTGGTAGCGGATACATTCACAACATTTCCCCTTCCGGGAGCACGGGTCGTAGGTGCAGGTGCAGTGTTCCAGATTTCCTTCTACGTTACATTCCATTTTAAGATCTCCTTGAACTGTGTGTGCTTTTAATGTAACTGCTCAGCCTAGCGTCCGTTTGCAGCGGATGGGCGGGGGCCCCCACTCTCCATCGCAGCAAGGGGCTGGCCTGAGCAGTTACCTTTTAATTACAAAGGCCACCGATTCGCGGTGGCCTTTGATGTTGTCTAGCGATAAAACCGTTGCGCCTAGGACTCGGCGCCCATACGTTCCTTGATGTAGGCCTCTGCCTCGCCAACAGTGCGAATACTTTGAGCGTCTTCGTCGGAAATTTTCGCGTCGAATTGCTCCTCGAACTCCATGATGAGTTCTACGAGATCAAGAGAATCTGCTTCCAGGTCTTCTCGAAAACGCGCCTCTCGGGTGACTTGTTCGGGATCCACACCTAACAGGTCTACGATGATCTCTTGGATTGTCTCAAAAACGTCTGCCATTCTTTTTGCCTCCCTTTCTTAAATAGCTTTAGCCTAACCGATGAAATTAGACATTATAGGCATTTGAGACTTCCGAAGTCTGGACCGTAAATGTCTATAAAGTCTATTCTTGTGAATTGAGCACGAATTTGGCGCTCAACGATTCCTTATTATTGAACTAGATCTAGCATGTTAGACCGTGACGATGGTATTCTATCTGTTAAGCCGAGTTTGTCAAACTGTATAGTTGACAACTCCCGCCACTACCGGTATGATTCACTATATCCTCTCGATAAGTAGGAAATGGTGGGATTTTGCGGGCAGCGAGCCACCTGCATCCTCCTCTCCAATTTATTGGGGCCTAACAATCGAATCCTTGCACGGCGAGCAAGAATTTACGGCCAATGGCTCCTTTTTGGATCTGGCTTGGAAGCGCAGCGGCTTCTGCCAGGTTAGGATGATGTCACCATCTGTTATGTAAAAACACAGATCAGGCCCGAGAGTTACGGATGAATTCGAATAATAGGGCCTAACCGATGAGATTCTTGCACAGCGAGCAAGAATGTGCCATCGGCGTCCTTTATTGGTTCCGGCTTTGTCCGGGTTAGGGGAGTCTATGCACCAGCAACGAAAATCTGATCACATTCGTATCAATCTAAACGAGGACATCGACGGAAAAAATATCGACCCTGGATTTGACCAGTATCGTTTCACGCATTGTGCGCTGCCGGGATTCAATCTGGAGGACGTCGATACATCCCTTGCTTTTTTAGGGAAACGATTAGCGGCCCCTCTTTTGATCTCGTCTATGACAGGTGGGACGTCGGAAGCTCGCATCTTGAACTTGCGCTTGGCCAAAGCTGCGCAAGCGGCTGGCATTGGCCTGGGCGTCGGTTCACAACGGGCAGCCATTGAGGACCCCTCGCTGGTCGATACATACCAGGTGCGTCACGTCGCACCGGATATTTTGTTGATGGCGAACCTGGGAGCGGTCCAACTGAACTACGGTTACGGCCCTGACGAATGCCGTCGGGCAGTCGAGATGATCGAGGCGGATGCTTTGATTTTGCACCTCAACCCTTTGCAAGAGGCGCTACAGCCGGAGGGGAATACACGCTTTGCCGGATTGCTGTCCAAAATTGAAGCGGTATGCAGAGCACTGGAAACACCGGTGGTGGTCAAGGAAGTTGGGTGGGGTGTGTCGGACGACGTCGCACGCCAGTTGCTCGATGCAGGTGTCGCCGTTCTCGATATAGCAGGCGCTGGAGGCAGCTCGTGGAGCCAAGTGGAGATGCACCGCGCGCGCACCGATCACCAGCGGCGGGTGGCTGCGGCTTTTGCCGACTGGGGGATACCGACGGTGGAGAGTCTGCAAATGCTTCGTCGATGTATACCCACGCTGCCCATCATCGCCAGTGGTGGGATCCGCGACGGCATTCAAATGGCTAAAGCGATAGCCCTTGGCGCTACGATTTGTGGAATTGCGGGACCGTTTCTACATGCGGCGATCATCTCGACCGAGGCCGTGAACGATCTCATCGCTGTGCTGGTATCACAGATGCGTGTGGCTATGTTTTCCGCCGGACTTGTCGATCTTCAGTCACTCCGGCATACATCTCTCGTCGCTCAGGCATAACTGATGCTGCCAAGAGAGACCAGCGCCATTCTAATTAGCAGTTGGTGCTTATCTTGACGTAACTGCTCAGCCTACCGTCCGTTTGCAGCGGATGGGCGGGGGTTTGAGATTTCGCATGGTCGCGGTGAGAGATTAGCCACGAATCCTTCGACTACGCTCAGGACAGGTTTGCACGAATTAACACGAAAAATCCGGATTAGTGACAATTCGTGTAATTCGTGCTAATTCGTGTAATTCGTGGCAAAATAAAAAGTGTACGGTAGCGAATTACAGGAGGAAATTAGCTTGTGACCGAAAAGAAATCTTATAATAATTTGGGCGAGGTGCCTTTTGCCCAACGGGTTTTATTGCTTCCTCATTGCCTGCGACCCAGTCAGGACTGTCCGGGCAAGATGACCAAGCAAGGATTGGATTGTTCTGATTGTTCTCACACCGAATGTGCGATCTATCAGCTTCGAGCTGTCGCTCTCGAGAAAGGCTATGGCGGAATATGTGTTGCACCGGGCGGGCGATTGGCAGTGCGCTTTCTTGCCGAACGGCAACCGGTGGGCGTGGTAGCTATCGCTTGCGACAAAGAGCTAGAAGAGGGTCTGGAGACGATTGAGCAGATGACGTGGGAGACGCGTAAACCGGCTGTAGCCATGGTAGCGCTCGTGCAAGATGGCTGTGTCGATACGAAGGTCGACGTCTCGTTGGCTTGCAAAGTGATTGCGGCGACCAACGGTCATAAGTCAAAGGGTGATCGATGAGAATAAGGTAAAAAAAGAATGAGCATTCAAATGTACTTTGACCGCTATCTTCCACCCCTCGAAGCGGAGATGCGTCTTGTGCTTCAGACTGATGACGAACGCCACGCGGGCTTATACGGCATGCTGCGCTACCATCTTGGATGGGTCGATCAATCCTTTCAACCTACCTCGACCTGGACCGGCAAGCGAATACGTCCTGTTCTATGTCTCCTTTCGTGTGAAGCCTGCCAGATGGACTGGGAACAGGCGCTGCCAGCCGCGTCGGCGTTGGAGTTGATGCACAATTTCACGCTCATCCACGATGACATCCAGGATAATGACGAAACAAGGCGTGGACGTTCGACCGTCTGGCGATTGTGGGGACGTCCCCAGGGCATCAACGCCGGTGATACGTTGTTCGCGTTGTCTCAGCTGGCCTTATCGAGGCTCATCGACCGGGGTGTACCCTCGACGACAGTGATATCGGCCTCGAGACTATTCAACCAGACCTGTGTCTTGATCACCGGGGGGCAATATCTGGACATTGGTTTCGAGAGCCGAGAGGGCGTGATGGTCGACGAATACTTGGCGATGATCGAGCGGAAAACGGCGGCGCTGGTGGCTTGCTCCTGTGAGATGGGCGCGCTCATTGCCGAAGCGTCTATCAAACGGCGAGAGAGCTTGCGCGCCTTTGGCCGGCACCTGGGGCTCGCCTTCCAGATACGGGACGACATTTTGGGCATCTGGGGAAATTCTGAGGTGACGGGTAAACCTGTCGGTTCCGACATCGTCCGGCGTAAGAAGTCATTACCCATTCTGCACGGCCTGGCTCGTGATGAGCAGTTGCGGCATCTGTTGGCCCAAGCAACGCTGACGCCGGCCGACGTCGATCGGGCGACCGAGTTACTCCAGGCGTGCGGCAGCCGAGCTTATGCCGAGGAATTGGAAAAGGCCCATCACGACGAGGCTCTGGCTGCCCTGGAGGTGGCCGATGTGCATGGCGCAGCTGCTCAAGGGCTGTATGACCTGGCGCAGAAGCTACTGAACCGAGCACAGTAATGAAGATTTAAGGGAAAGATACCCCAAAGGAGGCTGGTCTCCCTGACGAGCGAAGTAGGAAACGTTCGTGACAACAGCATAGACTGAAGGCGGCTGGCGGTTGCAGCCGCCTCTATGCCCACTTACCTGGCGCTCGTGAAAACGATACGCCTTTTCACCTGTGAGTTTTTCTGCCCTTTCCACTCGTCCACTGAGATAGGAACCTTCTCCCCCTCGTTTCTCTGAGGTAGAATCTCTACTTTACCCGGCAATCAAGATCGTGTATAATCATGATAGACTGAACTCTAGCAAAGTGAACGTCGACTTCCAAGGGCCAGCGGGCGCCATACCAGTTCAGTATTCTCTGTGCAGTCAATGTCAGGTTTGTGCACAGGAAGCACTTTGGGCGCTTGTCCCGATGGTGCCGTCTGGAGATGAGTACGCAGACATCGAAGGGAACCTCATTCAGACGCCCTTGCACCGAGCGCACCAGATAAGTGCGGATGGCGCCCCGTCTGCAGCGGGAACCCGAACACGGGTATACCGCTGCCTCAACTGCTGATCCCATTGCTCAACTCGCTTACCATTCAACTTGCGATTGCGCTTGAGGGCGCAAATGACGTGCCAACCTTGACGTCGAATGAACTTGATCAACTTGTCCGACGCATAGCACCGGTCGAACAAGACGTAGAAAACCGTAGTATTGGACTTTGGACAAAATCTATAGCGCTTTTATGCCTATTTTTCAGGGCAAAAACCACTATATGTAGGGGTATTTGACATTTTATACAAAGTGTAAAAAGCCTGATCCGCTGACACGCCCTATCCAAAATCGTGTATGATAGAAAGAAAGGGGAGAAAGAATGGATGAATTGGTCAAGTTAGTTTCCAAGAAGACAGGTCTTTCTGAAGAGATGTCCAGACAGGCCGTAGATGTTGTCATAGGCTTCCTCAAGGAAAAGCTACCAGCTCCTATCGCAGGGCAGATCGATAACGCGTTAAGTGCTAATGCTGTGGGGGGCTTGGGGGATTTAGCTGGAGGGCTAGGCAGCATTCTAGGCAAGAAGTAGATTCCCATGTGATGTTCAGTCGGCTGAAAAGCGAGGCAAAAAAGGAGATAAACAATGACCAAGCTAGAGGTGATTGAGGGTATTGGCCCTACGTTTGCAGAGAAGTTGCGGGCAGCGGGGATTCGCAGTATAGAATCACTGCTGCAGGCCGGAGCGACCGTTAAGGGACGTCAAGAACTGCAGGAGAAGACCGGCATCGGCAGCGAGTACATCCTGAACTGGGTCAATCGGGCTGATTTGATGCGCATCAAGGGTCTTGGCGAGGAATACAGCGATCTACTGGAAAGATCCGGAGTGGACACAGTGCCCGAGTTGGCCCAGCGCAACGCGGAGAACCTGCACGAAAAGCTGTTGGAGGTGAACGAGGCCAAGCGCTTGGTTCGCCGTCCGCCAGCGCTTTCTATGGTCGCTGATTGGATTGAGCAAGCTAAGACCATGGAGCGCGCTGTATCGTATTAGGCCCTTACCGGGTCAACATCGACAAGTTTTTGTCGATATGGCGCGATGCCCAGGCCGTCCTTGGCCCCCTCATTTCGTCTTCAGCGCGGGCCACAATCCACGCCCAGCAGCCGGACTGTGTGGTCCATCTGGAGCAAGCGATGATCAGGGATTGCCTAAAAGGGGCCTCATTTTCCCAACGAAGTCCCGGACCATGCGTAGGGCCTAACCGATGAGATTCTTGCACAGCGAGCAAGAGCCGCTTCGCTTCTGCCATCGGCGCCCTTTATTGCTTCTGGCTTCTATCAGGTTAGGAGGAGACAATGAGTAAAAGATCTACATCAGATCTTGCAAACCTGTTCGGTGCTGCGCTGCAGTCGATAACGACCCATCGTAGCGAGATCAACGGCCTGGATGGGTACAATGGCAATCACGGCGATAACATGGTGGAAAATTTTCGTATGATCGTCGACACCCTACAGAGCAGACAGTCCGAGCCTCCAGCAGAGGCGTTGCACCATGCTGGCCAGAGACTCAACAGAGAGGGTCGAGGTGGCACGAGCCAGTACTATGCCGAGGGCCTGAAGCAAGCGGCCGGACAGTTGAAGGATCATTCCGCGTTCGATGATGATGATATTGTCACGATGGTCCAGACTTTGCTGGCTACGATTCCAGACGAGGGACTTCCAAAGCCGGAACAAGCCCCGCAGACCCCGGTCGGCGCCTCAGTCTTAGGGCAGGTACTGGAACTCGCTACTGGACGACAACAGCAAGCCGTACCTGTGGATAATCGCCCGGGTGTGGGTAATCTGTTAGGTGCTCTGTTGAGCGGCGGACAGCAATCCCAAGAGACCCAACAGAAGGGTGATCAGGTGGATATAGGCGACGTGGTGGATGCCTTGCTGCCCGCTGGGATAGCGTATGTGCAGGCCAAGCGATCTGGAGCCGATAACGTCGCAGCCGCCGGTCAGGCCCTAATGAGCGTATTGGTGGGCGGACAGGTGGACCCGCTCCAAGCTCGCACGCCACGATCTGCTGCCGGGAGCCTTGTCGCCCAGAGTATTCTCCAGGCGATAGCGGGTCGCAGTTAATGAGTGCTTCAAAATCGTGTAGTTGATCTGTCAAATCTGCATCTAATAATAGTATAAGGAGAAAAAGGTCAATGGCGAAGGATAAGAAAGAGGATAAGGAAAAGAAGGGCTTGTTGGACAGGGCCATCAACGCAGTAACCGGTCGCGATGAGAAACAGGCCGCTGAAGAGGCGGAGAGAGAGGCCAAAGTTGCCCGTGCCGAGGCGGCCCGCATCGAACGACAGAAGCAAGCAAGGGAACGCGAAGCAGAAGCCGCCGAAAAGAAGGCCTCTGAGGCCGAGGAAAAGGCAAAGGAGGCGGAAAAGGAAGCTGCCAGGGCTAAGGCTGAACTGGCCCAGATGAAACGAGCGGAGGCGATAGAACGCTCCAAGAAGGCGCGAGAAGAGCAGAAAAAGGCTGAAGAAGCCAAGAAGCGCGTCTACGTTGTCAAGTCTGGCGACAGCCTGAGTAAAATTGCCCGGGACATGTTGGGTGATGCCAGTCGCTGGCCCGAGATCTTCGAGGCCAACAAGGACAAGATCAAGGATCCAAATCTGATCCATGTCGGCCAGGAGTTGACCATCCCGAGTGACGAGAATTAGTTGCAATACGCTTATTGAAAATTTCAACTTCAATTCCGGCAGTTGAAACCGTGTGCAACAGCGCGTAAAAAACACGCGCTGTACAGTCACCCTTCGGCGACTGGAAGTTAATTCGCGAAGGCGGGTTTTGCACCGCGTCACTGACGCGCGGCGTCACTGACGCGCGGCAGCTCGCGAATTCATTCGCCAGGATAAAAGCTATGGACAGTGTGGGCAAGCACACTTTTCCGGTTGCTCACACTGTCCGCTATCTCCTCTGTTTCCTGAGCCTCACCTGGGTTGGCGCGCAGACCAGCCAGGCCAGCCGGTTAGCGATCGGGACAATCCTGGTGATAGGTATGAACTAACATCCTTACACCGTATCATCTCAATAAACCGGGGCAAACTCGCTCGGGCCGGTCTCCTGACCGTGCCCGCTGTGGCT
>Ga0129302_1001661_pt1 | contig 16446 bp, 13 predicted proteins | sample BlaSprsedimmetaG_FD_94476 | JGI IMG/M metagenome (GOLD analysis project Ga0129302, IMG submission 94476) | Hot spring sediment bacterial and archeal communities from California, USA to study Microbial Dark Matter (Phase II) - Blank Spring... | ecosystem: Environmental > Aquatic > Thermal springs... | reverse complement strand
GTATATCGCTCAACGTGGAGATCGTCTCGGTGATCGAGATCATCCGGCAAAGGATCGAGGAGTTTCGGCGTTATGCTGAAGATAGCGGTGTTGCGTTTGACGATCAGATGCCCGATCACTTGACACCGGTTCAGGGTGATTGGGAACGGTTGGTATTGGTCTTTGGTCATCTCATAGAAAATGCGATCAAGTTCAGTCCCGATGGCGGCGTGGTGAAAATCCAGGCCTGGGAAGGCACGGGGCACGTTCGGGTCTCTATATCGGATCAGGGGATCGGTATACCGGTTGAACATCTCGATCGTATCTTCGAAAGATTTTACCAGGTCGATGGCAGCGCCAGCCGGCGATTTGGAGGTATGGGGGTGGGATTGGCCCTGGTCTGGGAAATCGTCGAGGCCCACAATGGTACCGTCGTCGTAGAGAGTGACCCTGGGGCTGGCAGTACGTTCACGGTGATCTTGCCCCAGGTGGATAAAGAATTTTTGGCTCAGGGGATTGACGAGGGATCGGCGGCGACGTGAAACATTTCGTGGCTATTGCAGGCAATATCGGTGTGGGAAAATCGACGTTGGCCTCTTTGCTCAGCGACGAATTGGGGTGGGATCCCTATCAGCTCCAGGGTCTGGAGGAGGTGGTATTTCGCCGATGAAGCCGATGAAGACGACGAAGCCGATGGGGGGGACATCAAGCGCGCACGCTCATAGTCCAGATGGTGTGTTGGGTATTGACGACGTTGACAACACCGTCGATGTCCATAAGCGCTTGCGAGAACTGACCTTTCTGCACGAGACGAGCCAGGTGCTCACGGCGACGCTCGATCTGGAAAGCGTTTTGCGTTCTCTGATGACCCAGGTGCGGGCGTATTTCCAGGTGGAAGCAGCCTCGGTCGCTTTGCTGGATGATGAGACGGGAGATTTGGTCTTTCGCGTCGCTGTAGGAAAGGCGGCCGAAGCGGTGATTGGATTGCGTCTGGCGCCCGACCAGGGGGTTGCCGGAAGTGTTGTGCAGACGGGACAACCGGAACTGGTGACGGTTGCCCACGAGGACGAACGCTTCTATGCTGGCATTGACGAGTCGACCGATTTCTATACCCAGACGATGCTCGCTGTGCCAATCCAGGATGGCGATCATAGCATCGGCGTCATCGAAGCACTCAATCCGCGTTCTGGGAGCTTCGACGACGAGGCGCTGCGCCTTTTGCCGGCCGTGGCCGATCTGGCTGCCGCAGCCATTCGTAACGCCGAGCTTTACCAGCGGGTTCGCCAGGCGGAGCAGCGCTACGAGAGCCTCTTCGAGAAGAGCGCTGATCCTATCGTCGTGTTGAATTTAGATGGCAGGATCGTGAATGCCAATCAACGGGTCTGTGAAATCCTGGGCCAGAACCGTGAGGCGTTGATCGACGCCGATTTTTGCGCCGTGTTCGATGTAGATCGGCAGACTTTTGACGAAGTGATAGACAAGGTGCAGCGTGGACAGCATCATCGGATGAAGATGACGTTAGCCATGCCGAAGATCGCCCTGGGAGCGAGCGCTTTGCTCGACCGGCGTACGTTGGAGACCTATATGGCCAAGATAGATTACGGCGGGCGAGAGGCGATCCAGTGGGTGGGACACGATATTTCTGAACGGGTCGCCCTGGAGCAGATGCGTGAGGATTTGACCCATATGATCATCCACGATCTGCGCAACCCTTTGGGTAGTATCATGAGCAGCATCCAGTTGGTGCAAACGGCGATTAGCGAGGAAGACGAGACGTTGCCGGTGATGAAATTGTTGGCTATTGCGATGCGTAGCGGCCGCAAGCTGTACCGCCTGATCGATTCCTTGCTCGACCTTGCTCGTCTGGAGTCAGGAGAGACAGAATTGCAAAAAGTGCTCGTCCAGCCAGACCAATTGCTTCGCGAAGCGGTCGAACAGGTTCACCCGCTGGCGTTGAACAAGGATCAGACGTTGGAAATGCAAATCGCCCCCAATTTGCCGGGCGTTTTGGCCGATGGGGATATGATTTTGCGCGTGTTGACCAATCTATTGGATAATGCGGTCAAGTTTGTTCCCAGGGAAGGCGAGATTCGTGTCACAGTAGAGTTGCTGAATGATGATCTTTGCTTCTCCGTTCAAGATACGGGCCCTGGAATTTCGCCAGAGTTTCGCCATCGCATTTTCGAGCGTTTCGCCCGTCTTGGAAATTTCAAAGGTATCAAGGGGACCGGGTTGGGCCTGGCGTTTTGTAAGCTGGCCGTGGAGGCCCATCGGGGACGTATCTGGTTGGACAGTGAGGTGGGCAGTGGCTCTACGTTCTATTTTACGCTTCCCTTGGGAACGGGAAATGGAGATTGAATGACTGAACGTTTATATGATGACGATGCTTATTGCGCCCGTTTTTGCGCGCGGATCGTAGACTGTTCGACCTGGGAAGATCAACCGGCCGTCGTGCTGGATCGCACCGCCTTTTATCCTTTGGGAGGTGGACAGCCAGCCGACAGTGGATCGTTGAGTGGCGTTCCCGTAGTCGACGTTTTCTCTCGCGAGACTGATGACGCGATTGTTCACCTGTTGGCCAACGCGCCGCCTTTTGGGGAGGGGGCCGAGGTCGAAGGGCAGGTCGATTGGGATCGTCGTTTCGATCACATGCAGCAACACACAGGGCAACACATTCTGTCAGCCGCCTTCGAACAGGTTCTGAATGCTGGAACCGTGGGCTTTCATCTGGGCAGCACTTCGGTCACGATTGACGTGACAGTCGAAGCGTTGACTTCGGACGCTGTTGCACCGGTCGAGGCCCTGGCGAACCAAGTCGTGTGGGAAAACCGGCCTGTAACAGTTTCCATCGTCTCCCCCGAAAACGTTCAAGAAAGCGCTTTGAGACGGCTGCCGACCGTGGAGGGGCCGGTGCGTTTGGTGTCCATCGGTGCTCTTTCTGGGAAGAAGCCCTTTGATCTGAGCCCTTGTGGGGGAACCCACGTCGCGCATACCGGCGAGATCGGTCTGATCAAGGTGATCGGTTTGGAATCTCGAGGCGAAGGGACACGAATCGAGTTTCTCTGTGGTGGACGAGCGTGGCGTGATTATGCGACAAAGCACGACGTCGTCACGCAGCTGGGGCATACCCTCACCGTTGGATATTGGGAGCTGGACGAGGCGGTGGAAAGGTTGCAGATAGAGAACAAGCGGCAACGGCGTGATCTGCGCCAGGCTCGCGAGCGACTGTTGGCAGTGGAGGCGGATGAATTGGCGGCCTCGGCCGTGGAACGGGGGCCATACCGGGTCGTGTGTAAAGTCTGGGAACAACGGTCGCCGGACGAATTGCGTACATTGGCTCTGGCGTTGACCCAACCCCAGGCCCAACCCCAGGCCCAACCCCAGCCCATCGTCACGCTCTTGGCTGGAGGCGGCGAGCGGACCCATCTCGTGTTCGCGAGGGATGCCAACGCCGGGGAACTCGATATGAACGCACTGCTCCAGGAAGCATGCGCCCATCTGGACGGTAGAGGCGGCGGTCGGCCACATCTGGCCCAGGGGAGCGTCCGGGAGACTGACCTAAATCGTATTCGAGAGGTGTTGAATGGGTTTCTGTCTTTTTAGTGCCTATTCAGTGGAATTCCCGTTTTTTTGTGCAAGCATTTTGCATACGACTTATTGATTCCGGCTCGGAAGCGCAGCGGCTTCGTCAGGGATAGGTGAGAGGAAAAGTAGATATGAAAGAAATTGCACCCAACATTTACGTTTCAACTGAGTTTCGTGGTCTCAACGTTGGATTTATCGATTTACCCAATGGCGTTGTGGCGATTGATGCGCCGCCACTGCCCAAAGATGCGCGCAGGTGGAAGCGACAGATACAGGAAACGGCGAAAGGGCCTATCCTCTACTTGATGCTCACTGACGGTCATCCTGACCGATTGTTGGGAGCCCGAATTCTCGCCGATATGGGACAGACGCCCATACTGGCATCTCGACCGGCTTACGATCATGCAGTCGGTTATACCGACGGTTTTTGGCGCGGCGTCGTCGATGGATGGGTACGCCGTTACCCGGAGGATGCGGAGGAGTTGATAGGCGTACGGGGGATATTGCCTGAGATTTTGTTTACCGAGGGCCTGACGTTGCATAAACCCGGGCAGGATCTCGACGTGGAGCAGATCGACGGGGCGGCTCCGGGGAGCGCATGGATTCATTTGCCTGATCGGAACGTCCTCTTCGTCGGCGATACCCTGGTGGTGGGAGAGCCGCCCTATATGGATACGACCCCCGACACCAGGGCGTGGATGAAGACGCTGACGACCTTACGCAGATCACGATTTTCCGATACGATCATCGTGCCTGGGCGTGGCCCATTGGCTGATCAATCCAGCACCTATCCACTCAGTGACTATTTGGGCTTGGCTCGCCGTCGGGTGCGCTCGATGCATGCGTCTGATCAAACGTCAAAATCGGATCGAGAACCGGTCATCAATGAGTTGTTGGCGACTTTCTCTTTATCAGAGGGAGATGAGGACTGGGCTCGGCGCCGGATCAAATCTGGACTTGACCGATTGATCGAGGAATTAGGACCGGAGGAGTAAGGCGCTCGAAATGGGCAAACTCTTTATCTCCCCCTCAGCCGCAGCCCAGACTCCGCTAGATCGCGTTCGCCAGCCGTTGGAGCAGGCTGAAGGTCTACTCTCCAGCCTGCAGGGGGTGGAAGATGGGGCGTTGAGACTGCTCCATCTACTCGATCAAGTCGACGAAGCCATCGGCGAACTTGAGTCTGCCGGGGCAGACGTGCGAGCTGAGAAGGCAAGGTTCGAGTCGGTGCAGGATCGGTTGCGCCAGCGGCAGGCCCAGTTTGTGCGCCAGGTGGGCCGGACACTTCAGGAAGAGCGGGCGGTGGTGCAGTCGGACCGGTTGCGCTGGTGGTGGTTCCTGGATGAATCGGTGGCCCTGCAGCGAAGAGAACGAATTCGACGGTTGTTGCTCGGTGGACTGGCGCTCGTTTTTTTGTGCGCTGCCACCTGGTTTTTATACGAGCGCTATCTGGCGCCTCCTCCCGATCTTCGCCATGCATGGCAGCATAGCGATGTGGGCGAGCGATTGGCTAAGGGGGGAGATTGGCAGGGTGGGTTGCTCGAGTTCGAGAAAGCCAGTGCGTACGTGCCGAACGAAGCGACGTTTTGGGTCTGGCAGGGCGTGCTGCACGCCAAGTTGGATCAGAAAGCTGAGGCTGAGAAAGCATTTGACGTCGCTCGCGCTCTCTACGACGAGCCCCTTGATTTCCTCTTGCAGCGAGCGGTGAGTTACATGGCAGCAGGCGATTTAGCCGCAGCCAACGCTGACGTCGAAGCAGCCATCAGTGAGCATCCTCATTCGGGACGGAGCTATTACATCCGGGCCAATATCGCCTTGGAAGAGAACAGATATTTGGCAGCCCTTGCCGATCTGGACGAAGCGGCTAGATTGGCAAGGGAAGCGGGTGATTCCGAATTGGAGGCAGCAGCTCGTGTGCAAAAAGCCCTGGTTTTTCAATTTTTGCCCGAGGGTACAGCGACGCCTGACCTGGATAAGCCATAACCTACGACTGATTTTCTATCACGAATGACACGAATGAATGACACGAATGATCGAATTTCACGAATGTTTTTTCCCAATTCGAGACCAAAATTCGTGCCATTTGTCCATTCGTGTCATTCGTGATTTAGAGATGTAAGGAGGGACGATGGATCGAAATCTGGAAAAATTGAGGATGGTCAAAGCCGTGCATGAGGCAGCCCTGATGAGTAAGGCCAACGTGGTCAGTGTAGCGATTGGCCTTCGTCAGCGTGGCGGCGTCTTCACCAGCGAGCCTGCCATCGTGGTTTCCGTGACACATAAGATTCCCCGGTCTGAATTATCCCCAGAAGATGTGATTCCGAATACGTTGGGCGGTGTGCCCGTGGACGTGCAGGCAGTGGGAGAGATACAGGCCCTATAATAGTCAATCGTTGAGAGATGGGAGGGGAAAAGTGGACGCACAACTGATTGTTCAGGCCATGCAAATCAAAAGTGATTACGTGGATCGCTTGCTGGATAAGCGCAACGTCATAGGGGTGGGGATCGGTTACAAGTTTAGCCAGGGCGTCAATACGGGGGCATTGGGCCTCGTCGTTTCAGTTCGACGCAAGGAACCTTCTTCGGCACTATCGGCCGCAGATATGGTTCCATCGAGACTCGATGGTGTCCAGACCGACGTGTTGGAGACCGGGGTTTTGCGCGCATTTGATGATCTGGGGCCACGCGACCGGTGGCGACCGGTGGTCTTTCCAGGAGTTTCGGTGGGATATTACAGCAGCACGGCGGGTACGTTCGGTTGCCTGGTGCGGCGGGCGGATGAGTTCTTCATGTTGTCGAACAACCACGTCCTGGCCGACGTGAATCAGGGCAGACCGGGAGATGCCATTCTCCAGCCCGGACCATCCGACGGCGGGTTAGCCGACGATCAAATCGCCACGTTGGCCGATTACGTGCCCATCGACTTTGGAACCGAGCCGGCAGAGTGCCCATTCGCCGAGTACTCGGCCAAGATGCTGAACGTTGTTGCGAGAGCGCTTGGATCGAAGCATCAACTCCGGGCGACAAAACAGACCCCTGGGCGGAATCTGGTAGATGCCGCTCTGGCTCGCCCGGCGTCGCCAGACGTGGTGAGCAACGAGATATTATACATCGGGGCGCCGACCGGCGTGGGGGAGGCGGGGTTGGGTGTCCCGGTTCAGAAAACTGGTCGGACGACCGGCCATACCCAGGGCGTCATCACCCAGATCGACGCTACGTTGCGAATCGACTACAATGGTACATCAGCCTTGTTCGAGGGACAGATAGTCGCCGGGGTCCTGAGTGGGGCCTTGAGTGGGGCTTTGAGTGGGGCCCTGAGTCGCCCTGGCGATTCCGGTTCTGCGGTGCTGGATATGGAGAAGCGGGTCGTGGGATTGCTATTCGCGGGCTCCGACGTCGTCACCATCATCAACCCTATCGACGAGGTTTTGTCAGCGTTACACGTGACGTTGGCCATTTGAGCGCAATGGGGAAGAAACAAAGGGCATGACGCATTTCGTGTAGTGATTATGGTAAAAGTAAAAATAAATGGCTTTCTTAGCCTTTAAATCGTAATTTAGACTATGCGAAATAATTGGTGTGTGGGTTTCGTGCTCTGTCGGGGGCTGGGCTTACCAGGGCGCATTAGGAAACGTGATGACGCCAGCGTGAATCCCAACACGCTTATACATTTTGACACCGGTAAATGGCTCTTCCAAGATACCGTCATGGATGGCCCAGCTGCGCTCCCGGACGCTGTGAGCCATTTCGGGGCGTCGAAAGCGCGTCGAGCCATTCAATCTCTGGTACAGTAGCCCGCCAGGAGCGAAAGCGCTGTGGATCCATTCCATACGGCCCAGGCCGATGACGTAGGCAAAACCCAAGCGTTCGAAAAGAATAGCGTTGTGATAAGCCAGGGGTTGAATATAGAAAGCGTTATGGTGAAGGCCGGTGACGAATTGTTCCAAGATAGGGATGAGATCGCGCGTCAACCGTAACCCGCGCCGCACCTGACCCGGCGCCAATCCCGCCTCCATCGCCCTGATTTCCTCCGCTACGTTCCGAGTCTGGGTCCCAAAATGAATCGGCGTCCCATCGGGCAACTGATCAACGTCAAATCGTTCTGAATCGGGATCGTTGACCGTAAAAAGCAATACCTCGATCTGGTTATTGATCGTATCGGCCAAGTGGAGGTATAGCACCGGGTCCTCAGCGTCCCAACGATGACGTAAGAAGAGCTCTCCCGAGGCATCGCTTGGGCGATAGGCGACCAATGGTCTGCCTTGTTCATCCTGCAACGTCTCGGAGTCGATGCCCAGGCGCAGGAGAACATCTAAAGGGACCAGGTGATAAAATATCTGCCGCCTCTGCTCAGACGAAAGCGCATTGACCTGTTTGATTGAATAAAGCTCTAGGTCCTCAAGCAGTGGGGGAGGGTGCCTTGCCTGTTTGGTCAGATCAACGGTGCTCACCGTTCGCTTCGCTTTCGGTCTCTTTCCTTCAATGCTCGTTCCATATCCCGGCGTGCCGTTCTCTCGGCGATATCCTGCCGCTTATCATACTTGCGCTTGCCCCGGGCCAGAGCGATTTCGACTTTTGCCAGACCATTTCTCAAGTACATCTGGACCGGGATGATCGTATAGCCGCGTTCATTCACGCGGGACGTCAGTCGATCGATCTCCCATCGATGGAGCAATAATTTGCGCGAGCGAAGGGGATCGTGCCCGAACCGGCCAGCCGGGTCATAAGTGGCGATATGCACGTTGATCAGCCACAATTCCCCGTCGCGGGGTTGGACGTAGCCATCGCTTAAGTTTACCCGTCCGGCGCGGACTGATTTGATCTCTGTACCCAAGAGAACCAGGCCGGCCTCTTTGGCATCCTCCAGGTGGTAATCTCGTCGAGCTTTTCGATTTGTGGCAACCACTTTTATCCCCGACATCGTTCAATCACCCGAAAGCAAGTACTCAACGGCCTGTTCCAGTTGAGGATCCTCACCTTCTGCCACGTCTTCGGGCCATGGGACTTCAATATCCGGTTCCAGACCTTGACCCTGGATAGCCCGGTCGTTAGGTGTGAACCAACGGGCAATGGTGACCCGCAGTTCAGATCCATCACTAAGCGTAAAGGGGCGTTGCACAGATCCCTTGCCAAAGGTGGTCTCTCCGATAAGAATAGCCCGCTCTCGATCTTGCAATGCACCAGCCACGATCTCCGCAGCGCTGGCTGTACTGCCGTTTACGAGTACGACCAACGGGATGTCCTCCCCCAGATCGCCTGGTTGGGCGCCCGATGGCGGCAATTCTTTTTCCTGCCCGTCGCTCCATCGCTCAATAACCACGACCCCATCATCCAGAAATAGGTCGGCGACCTCGATCGATTGATCCAACCACCCACCCGGATTGCCACGTAGATCGAGAATGATCCCTTTGGGATTTTCTTCCAGAAGTTCCGCCAGGCCTTGTTCGGTTAGTTTCCTGGCAGTGGCGCTAAACTCGTGCAGGCGAAGATAGCCAATTCCATCCTCTCGAATTTCGACCGTCGTGATGGGGATTTCGAGCCGGTCACGGGTTACCACAATCTCAAATGGCTCATTGACGCTTTTCCGCGCGATAGATAACGTAACGTCAGAACCGGCCGGACCGCGAATCAAGCCGATGGCCTCGTAAAGAGACATACCCACGATAGATACGCCATCCACCTCGAGAACGAGGTCGCCAGCCTTGACGCCAGCTTCGTCGGCTGGGCCGCCTTCGAAAACACCGGAAATCTCCAGGATGTTATCGTCATTCATCCCCACGAATGCACCAATCCCCTCAAATTCACCGGTGGCGTCTTCTGAGATGATGGCAGCAGCCTGCGGTTCGATGAAGGCCGTGTATTGATCTCCCAAGGAGTCCAACATACCGTGAATGGCGGCATACGTGATGGCCTGTATATCTGGCAGATCGCCGTAAAAATTACGCTGCACCAGATCCCAAACCTCCCAGAAGAGTTGAAACGTTTCCTGATCCTCGTTTTTGTAGACAGGTGTGGGTATCAGGGTGGGGGTTGTTGAGGGAAGGGTCGGTTCGGGTGTCTCTCCCACTTGGCTCGCTTGAGACGAATCAGGCAGCGGTGTGGCCGTTGGATATACGACCTGCCGAGGCCCTGACGTCCCCATGGGTAGGGCGCCGCTTCCTGCTAACAAATACGCTGAGCCAAAACCGGACATAAAAATAATGCCCACGATGGCCAGCAACAATAGACTTAAAAGAAAGAACCTAAATGCTTTAACCGGCTTTTTCATCAAAACTCCTTGAGCTTATGGCATCTCAGTCTGTAGATAGGTAATAGCCCGCTCCATCTGGGCATCCTCAGTTTCATTCTGAGCGCCGTTACGTCGAGAGACCAAAATATCGGGAGTCAATCCCTGTCCTTCGAGGGGACGACGATCGGGCGTCAACCAGATAGCTGACGTAATATGCAGCGAAGAGCCGTCGGATAGATCATAAATCAGTTGGACAGATCCTTTGCCAAACGTCGTTTCGCCAATGAGCGGCGCGCGTTGGTGAGCTTGCAACGCACCAGCCACGATCTCCGCAGCGCTGGCCGTTCCGCCGTTTACCAGCACCGCCAATGGAAGGGTGATGGCCTGCCCGCCGCTCTCGACCAATACGACCCGCTCCGGTCCCTTTCGAGAGGATTCGATCATTACGTCTCCCTCGCCCAGGAACTGGCTGACCGTCGTGACTGCTGTTGGGATGAGTCCTCCTGAATTGTCTCGCAGGTCTAATAAAACTGCTTTGCAATGATTTTCCCGCAATAATTCTTCCAAAGCAGCGATCACCTCGTCTCCCGTCCTTTCGGTAAACCGGGCGATCTGGATATAGGCAATGGATGGATCTTGCTCGAGAGGTCGCCAGACAACCGAGGGGGTTTGTATCTCCTCCCGTTCAATCGAGAGATCAAATGGTGGGGTGGGGGGGCGAGATATGGTTATCCTTAGCATTGTCCCGACCTCTCCACGTATCCAGGCTTTTACCGTGTCGAGCGACGTGGTGTCTGTGACCATGTGGTCGTCGACAGCCAAAAGCACATCGCCTTCCAAAACACCGGCCCGTTCAGCGGGGGAATCCGGATAGGGGGATAAAAGCACCTGGCCATCGTCATCTTTTTGAATGGCGACCCCTATGCCGCCAAAATAGCCACGCATCCGATCCCGTTCTAGTTCACGGGGTTGTGGTTCGACGAAAGTCGTGTAAGGATCTCCAAGGAGTGCCAAAGCCCCGCGAATCGCGCCGTATGTGCGCTCTTGCCGGGTGGGAAGATCGCCATAGAAATAATCCTCGACCCTGTCCCAGGCTTCCCAGAAGACATCGAAAGCGTGATTGATCTGGGCTCTTTCTTGTAGCAGATAGACGCTAAACCCGGCGCCATAGGACAAACATCCGCAAATAAATATGAGCATCAACGTCAATAAAACGTTTCTTTTTGTCATAATCGCAATCCACCAATTTGCTCCCACGCACGTAGTAAAAATAAAATACCAGCATCCAAATAACCTGCATATTCTAACACAAAGCAGAACGGGAGCAAGTAATGGCTGCACTGAAAGAAGCCTAGATTTCACCACAGAGACACAGAGAGCACAGAGAATTTAACATTTTACTCAAAAAAATTCACTGTTTGGCACGATTTGCGTAAAAATTTTAAGAGGCCTTCGTTTTCCCTTTTATTAGTTATGTAAAGTAGGCCCATTCCCAGGTTTCTACTTTACATAATATTTATAGTCGGAAGTTAAATGTTGCGCCAGACAGGCCCTAGCACAGTCCTACACACCATACGAAACCCCAGAGAGCCTAAACAACTTGACACCTCTCCATCCTACGATATAATGCCTCCGCAAACAATCTTAATCAAGAATAGGAGTTACACGTGACAGAAGAACAAGTACAACCACAATCCATTCAAGACGTAGAACCTAAGATGCAGCTCAAGGGCGTCGTCAAAGAAACCCACCTGTACGGAGCCGTGATTGACCTGGGGTTGGAGTATGACGGGATGGTTCACATCTCTCAGCTTTCGCCCAAACGCGTCAATCGCGTGGCCGATGTCGTCGAGCCTGGCGATAACGTGACTGTGTGGGTCACCGACGTCAAACCGAATAAGGGCCGCATCGGTCTGACGATGGTCAAGCCGCCCGACGTGACCTGGTCTGAATTGAAAGACGGGCAGATCTACACCGGCAACGTGACTCGACTGGAGTCGTATGGGGCTTTCGTCGACATCGGCGCCGAACGGCCCGGCTTGCTCCACGTGCGAGAGATGTCTTCCGGTTACGTCCGTCACCCGTCAGAATTGCTAAGTATGGGCGATGACGTAGAGGTTCGGATTCTCAAAGTGGATCGACGCCGACATCGAATCGATCTCAGTATGCTGGGTATCCAGGACGAGGTGATGGCGGGTATTCAAGCTGAGGCCGAGAAAGAGCCTATGATGACCTCAATGGAGATCGCTTTGGAGCAGGCCCAGTCTCGCAAGCGCAAGAGTGACCGTCGAGCCAAGCGTAAACAGCCAGACCTCTCAGATAGGGAAGATATCTTGGCCCGTACGCTCAAGGAACACTCAAACTAGCACCATCTAGCACCATCACGACCCATATCCCCTTTTTCATCCTTCGGTGACCGCCTCGCGTGCAGCCCGGATGTTTGAAATGGGCGCAATGACGGGCGTGACGCATCCTGTTCCCAGGATAAAGCGCCGTCCGCCTGTCTGTTTCATCGCATCTATGGCTTGCTTCTGTACGTCGTCAGGGGCGCCGCGCACCATCACGTCCCACTGTTGGATCCCGCCGCACACTGCGCCGTCGAATCGCTGCTGGGCCTCCGATAGTGTCGGTCGCGTCTCTCGATCGTGCCAGTTGATGACTTGCACTGGATAATCGGCCAGCAGGTCGAACATGACGTCGGCTCCGTGCAGGTGTAACACGTTGAGCCACAACGATCCTGCAGGTTCCAACGCCTGTTGATCATATGGCACGCCGAAGGTGCGGTATTCGTCTTCGGCAAGCAGGCCATATTGTGCGTGTTGTACTGCGTAGAACACGCCCGCAATGCCCGTATCAATTGCAGCTTCAATAAAACGAGCAATGCTTGTCGTAATCGTCTGCAGGCCTTCGTGCATTGCTTCGGGATAAAGGCGCAAGTGGGTCAGTAAATTATCCCGCCCGACCAGATTCTTGGCTTGAGCCAATGGACTGAAAATGGTCTGGATGAATGGCGTATCTTTTCCTAACGCCCCGGCGATGAGACGAAGGCAGCGCAACTGCGCGCTCAGTTCTCCTTTCGTGGGGTCCAGGGGCTTGATCTCTCGCCAATCATCGGGCGATTGAATGGGATAATGTGTGTATTCACGTGTCCCTTCCAAGTTCCCCACCCACCGATCCCTGGAGCCCCAGTCCTTCAGGCAAAAGCCGCTCGCCGGTGTCACCTTGACGAAATCGAAGTCGAATCGTTGTTGAAAATCCACCGTTGCCCGGGCCAAATCCTCTGGACGATAATCGTCTCCTGGGAAATGACGCCATAGGGCAACGGGCACCCGATCCACCCGTTCGCCTTGAATGGCAGCCTTAAGCCGATCCACTTTGGTCATATCAAACATCGCTTTCCTCCTTCTTTTTCATTTATTGAGAGATTTCCAAGGACGCAGCTCGGTCTGGCAATGGATGCCCATCAGCATCGAACAGGGCCAACCGCTCGCCGTTAGCCAGGTCATACATGCCGACCAGCATCTGGTAGGGGCCATCGGGCAACGGATTGGGCAACGAAAGAGCATGTTTGTCAGGGATGATCTCGCCAGCGCCCCACGCAGTGCTGGGGTAACGCGCATTGAAGGGCTGTCCATCTCCCTGGGCGATACGTTCTCCAGCCTCGTCTAGTAGATGCACGAAGATGCTCCAATCGCGATCAGCAGGCGCTTGCACGGCCCAGTAGAGTGTCAATGTCAGCGGCTGGCCGGGCTGTAACGGCGGTTCCGGGCTCAGCGTATAACCCGCCAACCGGGCAAAGCCTGCATCCACATCTAACGGCGTGGCGTCTGGCGGGACAGTAACCGCCGGTGGAGACTTGAGCCAGCCTACCTCTCCCTCGAACACCTCAGCCCCGCCAGTGTCCTCGATCCGTACGCGCAGCCCGTAACGCCCCGCCGGGACGTGTTCCGCCACGAGCAGTGGGTGGTAAACGTCCACCTCGTCGTCCTTGGACCAGGCGGACGTCTCGTAAAGCCACGCGCGTTGTCCAATCTCGTGCCAAGCGGCGTCCACCAGGTAAACGGAGACCTGTGCGCCGTCCAAAATATCCGGATCCGTGGTGCGCCACGTCAAGCGCGTGCGCAGAGAAGTCCCGGGGTCCAAGATCACCCGATCGGCAGCCCAGGAAACCAGCGTCACGTCATCCATCACCGGCAAGTTGACCTCATAGGACTCTAGCGGCGGCGCATCCCCAACACGCCGGTAGACGGTGATCGGGCTGCCCCAGAAGCGGGCGTCCCTAAAAGTCATCTCAGGCCGGTAAGTTTGTTGAAACCAGCGATCCTTCAGAATGGGGTAAGTATAGAGTGGATTGACCGCCGTCAGCGCCAGGTAGTCGGGCGCGTAGGCCGGCACACTCCAGAGGATATCGCCTCGCGCCAAGGCTTGCGCCACTTCCGGTTGAAGAAGGCCCAGGAAATCTAACATCGGCCGTTCGGCGTAGTAGCCCATCACGCCGACCTCCGTCACGCCGACGGTAGCTTCGGCCGGGGTGTTAGATGCGAGCCACTCCCCCACACGCCGGTAGATGCTCGTCTTGGCCTCGGGCAGCACCTTGGCTTCGATCTCGGCTGGCGGCGGGACTGGGCCGTGAATGGCTGCAGCCATCTGGCTGACCGAGATGAACTGGGCGACGAGCAGGGGCAGGGCCATCGCGATTGTGAAAAAGGCCCGACCCCAGGCCCGACCCCAGGCCCGACCCCAGGCCCGACTCCAGGTAAGAAAGCATTCCACCCCTATCCCCAACAATAACGCCAACAGTGGAGCCAACGGCGCATAATACCAGGGATAGGGCGCCACCCCCAAGATGACGTAGGCGCCTATCGCCAGGGTGCTCCATCCCGCTAAACCCCAGGCCCAGCGCGCGCGGCGCAAAGCGAGCGTCCCCAATACGAGCGCCGGCAACGCCAGCCAGTAGATCCACGTCTGTCCGATCCAGGCTCGCCACAAAATCGTCAGCCCTTCCAGGAAGGTGGTGTTCGAGTAGAAGCCGGTCAGCCCGAAGCGCGCCTGGATTGATTTGGCCATCAACGTGACCGGGATCGGGGAGCCAAACTGCAGCGTGAGCCAGGTTGCCCACGCGCCAACCATGCCGGCATAGAGTGCAGCGCAGCGCACGACGTAACGCCAGGGCCAGGGTGTGCGTCGATGCTCGATCCACCAGGCAAATCCAATCAGCACCGCAGCGACAATGGCATCATTGCGAACGAGGGTAGCCAACGCCAGAAGAAGCGCGCAAAAAAGCCGGCGCTCGACAGAGAAGGCCCAGAAGGCCCAGCAGACCAGTGCGACGTAGACGCCAGTTTCGAATCCCAACGTCAGCCAGAGCAATGGCGACGAAGCACATACGAGCGCCGCGACGAATCCAGCCCACGGGTGACCATGGCACTGGCCGAGCAGAAAAATCGCGCTGGCCGCCGCCCAGAAAGACAGCGCACCCAGCGCGTTACTGAACGCAGGAATATCAATGCCCAACCATGCATTTCCCGTTGCCAGAATCACTGCGTAAAAAGGCGCAGTCGTGCTGAGCACCCGCTCTCCGACGTTATAGACCAGGCCACGGCCTGTAGCCAGGTTGCGCGCGTAGCGGTAGGTGATGTAAGGATCATCGGTAGACAGGGTGCGCAGCGGCCAGGCAATCAGCAGCACCAGAACTGCTATACCCGCCAAAGCTAACACGATCTGCCAGCCCCGCCATTTTTGCAACATTCGCTTCTCCTTATCCGGAATCCGGTTGAATAAATTCCACGTCTCCGAGAATGAGAGGCGGAACGTCGCGTAACCCTTCAGGCCACAGAGAGGCGCCTGCGTTATCCTTCAACTCGATCCCAAATTGGTAAGGCCCATCTGGCAGAGCGCCATCTGAAAAGATCGCTGACGTTGTCAACCGAATTGGATCGCGAATGAGCTCGCCTGCCTGCCACACGTCAAACGGATAGACGCCTGCCGCCGGTACACCGGACTCGCGCCACACTTCTCTGCCACCGGCGTCCCATAAGATGACATCCCGCGTCTGCGCTTCCGGTCTATCCCGCTCGGCTCGCCACAGCAACACCAACGACCAGGTGCCAGGCAAAACAACCTCTTCGCTCTCCTGTATATATCCCAACAACGTCACCCCCCCATCGGGGTAAGTGGTAAGCAGCTCTCTCGTCAGATCCAAGTCGCGAACCGCTGGCTGGCGTCGAGGCACCAGCACCTCGATAGAGGCGATCGGCGCACTGGTGCCAAGGGATTGCCCCTGTTCATCATATCGTTCCAGGCGATACCCCCCACCCATCGAATAGACCCCCACGTTGAGCATATACTCCCCGGGAGGAATGCCCGGCAAAATGTGAAGACTATACGAATCCCACACGTACTTGTCCAGGGCCCAACGGGTCGTCGGAAGACCGGCCGGATTGAGGTGATCCTCCTGGCCCCACAAGACGTGTCCAGGACGCACAAGATGGAGAAATGTCTGATAATCGGTACCCATTGGGGACAACGCTTGCCAATAAAGTGTGACCGGCAACTGTTCGCCCGATCGAACGCGCTGCTTTGGCAGATCGTATCCCAGGAGCGCTATCTGCCCACCAAAGTTGACGTTCAACTCCTGTTCGGCGGCCCGGGCCCTC
>Ga0129302_1001651_pt1 | contig 16480 bp, 12 predicted proteins | sample BlaSprsedimmetaG_FD_94476 | JGI IMG/M metagenome (GOLD analysis project Ga0129302, IMG submission 94476) | Hot spring sediment bacterial and archeal communities from California, USA to study Microbial Dark Matter (Phase II) - Blank Spring... | ecosystem: Environmental > Aquatic > Thermal springs... | reverse complement strand
GAGTGGGGGCCCCCGCCCATCCGCTGCAAACGGACGCTAGGCTGAGCAGTTTAGTTTTTTGTGCAAGAATTTTGCATACGAAGCCTCCCTTATTGGTTCCGGCTCGTCCGGGATAGGTTCTATGTAGTATACCTGTTTTCTACCGCCTGCGCAAAAGATGTGGGTGTGTGGGAAAACGAAGCAAATCCAAGGGGGTTTAGACGCACGCGGTTGCTCGCTGTGCGGTTTATCACGCGCATCAACCCCGGCTTCGTTTTCCTTGAGTTCACCTGCGAGCGTTCTGAGCCTTTGGGGCGGCTTACGCCTGCGACTTGCTACGAAATCCCTGTGTTATCATCTCAATAAACTGGGGGGCATTGCCCTACTTACTGAGAAAGTGCCGGGTGTGGTTATTCTCTCGATTGTTCCTGGGCGCGCCTGCGGGCGCTCACGAGCCAGATGACGAAGGTGGCGACCATGATCAAGCTCACGGTGATGACCAGGTCGGACCAGTTGAGCGACGATGGCGTTGTCTCTGTGGGCTGCTCGGTGGCTGGCGGGCTGGTCCGGGTCGGGGAGGGTGTTGGCAATGGGGTAGCGGTCTCCTCGACCGGGATGGTACCGGTCGGCGTCTCTTGCGCCGCGATCGTCGGGACCGTCTTGCTCTCAACCTGTTGTGCCAATTCCGGCGCCATGGCTCGGCTGCCTTTCTCCGAGGATGGAAACCAGAGAGGGGTTCGTTCTTGGCTGTCCTGATTGGTCAGTTGCACCACGTCGTCCGGGTCATTCACCGATACGGAATAGACGTTGTCATAACCATCGCGGTCGGAATGGAAAAGCACGCGCGAGCCATCGCAGTTCCACGTGGGGGCCTGGTCGTTGGCGGGATGCTCGGTCAGGCGGCGCAAGTCGCCGGAGACGGCGCCGTAGACGTAAATGTCCCAATCGCCGCTGCGATTGGATTGGAAAGCGATCTTTCGCCCATCGGGCGACCACGCTGGCGACAGGTTGCTGCCGGCGCCCTGGGTCAGTTGTTGGGCTTCGTTGCTGTTCGGGTTGAGGAGATACAGATCCCAATTGCCCCAGCGATTGGACACGTAGGCGATAGCCAGGCCGTTGGGCGACCAGGTGGGGTCCATCTCGTCGGCGGGATCGTCGGTCCGTTGGCGCTCGTCGCTGCCGTCGGAATTGATCGTGAAGATATCCCAATGGCCCGCCCGGTTCGATTGGAAGACCAGCGCCGAGCCATCCGGTTTCCAGGAAGGGTTGACGTCATCCGCCTCGTTGCTCGTAAGCTGAATTGGAGGGCGGCCGGCGCCGACGTCGAGCCGAAACAGATCCCAGTTCCCCTCGCGGTCGGATTGGAAGGCCAGCACGCCGGCGACGCACGTCTCGCTCACGGGCACGCACGCCGGTGACCAGACGGGCGCGACGTCGTGCGCCGGGTGCTCGGTCTGCCGTGTCTGATAGCGGCCGTAGATGTCCATGGTGTAGATGTCCCAATGACCGTCCCGCTCGGATTGGAACGCGATCCACTGCCCGCTATGGGGGGAGAAGGCCGGGGCCAGATCGCGCCCCCGGCGGCGGGTCAGATTGTAGACCGCGTCTTGGGTTTCCCTGGCAAAGGGCAGGCGCGCCAGGTCCCAATCTCCGTCGGCGTTGGTGTGGAAGATCGGCGCTGGTGGGCAGGTCGGGCAGTCCACACTCACCGGGGGGCAAGGACAGGCCGGACAAGCCGGGCAATCGACGGGCGGAGTTGGAATGGGGGCGGAGGTCGCGCCAGCGTGGATCGCGGGGGTGGCGCTCGGCAGCGCTATAGACGCCGCTGGCGGGGTGAATGGCTCCATCTCCACCGGCGTGGACGTGGGCGAGGCGATTTGTGCTTGGCTGGGCAGGGCGTTCGCCAGGCTCAATCCGTCGGTCGTCGTCGATGGTTGCCAGATTGGGAAGCGTTCGGGAATCATTTGTTCCCCACTTCCCTGCTTGGTCAGACGGACGATGTCTCGTGGGTCGTTCAGGGCGACGGCGTAAAGTTTGGCTTCACCGTCCCGGTCGGAATGAAAGATCACGCGGGAACCGTCGCAGTTCCACGTGGGGGCTTCGTCGTCGGCAGGGTCGTTGGTCAAGCGGCGTAACACGCGGGCGTAAATGCCATAGGCGTAGATGTCCCACTGACCATCCCGGTTGGATTGGAACGCGATCCATTGACTATCCGGGGACCAGACGGGGCGGCGGTTGTCGCCATCGTCGCGGGTCAGGTAAAAGGGCAATCCACCGCTCAGGTAGTCGACGTACAGGTCCCAGTCGCCGCGGCGGTTGGAGACGTAGGCGATGGCCCGCCCGTCGGGCGACCAGGCGGGCTCAATCTCGTCGGCGGGATCGTTGCTCAATTGCCGCTCGTCGCTGCCATCGGGATTGATTAGGAAGAGATCCCAATTGCCATGCCGGTCGGATTGGAAGGCCAGCGCCGAAGCGTCGGGTCGCCAAACGGGGTTGACGTTATTTCCCCCGTCGCTCGTGAGTTGGACCGGCGCGCGGCTGGTACCGACGTCGAGTCGGAACAGGTCCCAGTTCCCCTCGCGCTCGGATTGGAAGACCAGTGTGCCGGTGACACAAGTCGTGCCCACGACGGCGCACTTGGGGGACCATGTGGGCGCGACGTCGTGCGCCGGGTGCGTGGTCTGTCGGGTCTGGTGGCGGCCGTAGAGGTCCATGGTGTAGATGTCCCATTGGCCATGCCGGTCAGATTGGAAAGCGATCCATTGTCCGCCGTGGGGCGAGAGGGACGGGGCCATATCGCGCCCCCGGCGGCGGGTCAGATTGTAGACCGCGTCTTGAGTTTCCCCGGCAAAGGGCAGGCGGGCCAGGTCCCAACTTCCATCGGCCTCGATGTGGAAAATCGGCACCGGCGGGCAGGCCGGGCAGTCCACGCCCGCTATGGGACAGGGGCAAGCGGGGCAGACGGGACAATCGGCGGGAGGGGAAGGCGCCGGCGTCGCTGTGCCGCGGCGCACCGGCGGCGGGGTGGCCCGGGGCAACGGCTCTGTGGGCGTGGGCGATGGCGTGAAAGTGGCCGTTGGCGTGGGGGTAGCCGTTGGTGTGTGAGTCGGCGTGTTAGTACGTGTATGGGTCGGCGTGGGCGTATGTGTTCTGGTCGGTGTAGAGGTCCGGGTGGGTGTGGGTGTGCTGGTCGGTGAGGGGCTGGCGGTCGCTGTGAGCAAAACGGGGTCGCTGGCCGCAACGTGGACGGCGCTCCACATGCCCCAGAACCCCAAGAACAGGATAGCCAAGGGCCCGATGAGCAGGTATCGCGTTTTCCTGGACATGCACAGCTCCTTAATGATATTCATTATCCGAATCTTTGGATCACGAATGACACGAATGTTGGCTTCGAATTGTGGGTTCTTTGGGATTTCGCATGGTCGCAGCGAGAGATTGGCTGCGACGGGTTTTTGACACTGCCAGCAACGTCACGTCAGCCCGGCTTTGCTTTCTCTCACGATGTGATCGACGACGGCCTCGAAATGCCCGGTTCGGCGATAGACCTCGATCTGCCGGTCGGCGCTGGTACCCTGGCTCAGGATATGCTCGACGTATTCGACCTCCGCCCGGCTTCCCAGATCGTCGACCACGTCGTCCACCCACGTCAGAATTTCCTCGATCAAGTCCGTGTACGGCGCTTCAGTCGCCTTGCCCAGGTCGATCATGTTGCCGTGGATGCCATAGCGCACGGCGCGCCATTTGTTCTCGTCGAGGAGGTTCTTGCGATAGATGCGCCAGGATTGGTTGGCCTGGCGCAAGCGCACCAGCTTGGCGATGATAGCCTGCATCAGGGCGACCAGACACAGCGTCTCATCTACCTGGGTACACATATCGGGGATGCGTATTTCCAGCGTTGGGAATTTCTCGCTGGGGCGCACGTCCCACCAGATGTGGGTCGGTTCGTCGATGCTATGGGTAGACAACAGCACGTCCACGTAATGGCGATAGTCGGCGTAGGAGCCAAATTGCAGCGGGATCCCCGTGCGGGGGAGGCTTTCGAAGACGACGCTGCGGTAGGACTTGAGGCCGGTGTCGCGACCGTGCCAGAAAGGGGAACTGGTGGACAGGGCCAACACGTGGGGTAGGAAATAGCGGAGTTGATTCATCACGTCGATGAGCAGCTCTCGATCCTCGATGCCGATGTGAATGTGCATGCCGAAGATCAGCAAGCGGCGTCCCACGTCCTGCAAAAAGCGCACCAGTTCTGGGTAGCGGCCGAAGGGCGACACTTCCTGCCGGGCCCAGGATGAAAAGGGATGGGTGCCGGCTGCCGCGACCCATAATCCTTCCTGTTCCGCCATCTCGCAGATCGACCGGCGCACGCGAATCAGTTCCTGGCGCGCCTCCGCAACATCCTGGCAGATGCGAGTCCCGGCTTCGACCTGGGACTGGAGAAATTCCGGCCGCACCTGGTCGGGCAGCACCGTATGCCCCCGCTCGATGAAACGTTGCACGTACGAGCGCAATTCCCTGCTGGCGGGATCGATGATCTGATATTCTTCCTCGATACCGATGTTTAACGATACCGGTTCCATACGTTCTCCTCTGGAGTGATTATATCACAAGCACCTTGCAGGCCCAAATCTTTTATCTTGACAGTGTAACTACTTATCCTACCGTCCGTTTGCAGCGGATGGGCGGGGGCCCCCGCTCTCCAGCGCAGCAAGGGACTGGCCTGAGTAGTTACTTGACAGTGACATATTTGCCAACCCAGACCTTGGAAATCTAATGAGCTATGGTCGGACTATAGACAAACCTGGCAAGTCGTTGTACAATGCGTGATGCTGACTGAAGTGGTTATATGAAGAAGAAGGGAGAATCATGAAGGTTTTACGAAGTGTTTTCTGGAATGCCGGGGAAGCGCGCCTCCGCGCCGGATGGCGCCTATTGCTCCAGATCGTGCTCCTCATACTGCTGCAGATTGGCATGTTGGCCCCTCTCGGCTTGCTGATCGAGCCTGAAGGTGCACTGGGAAGCAGTATTTCTATGGTGATGGTGTTGTTGGGATTTGTGCTCTCGATCTGGTTAGCGGGACGTTTTCTCGACCGGCGGCGCTTTCGAGACTTCGGTTTTCGGGTTGGACCGGAATGGTGGGTGGACTTGGGTTTTGGGCTGGCCCTGGGCGCGTTGCTGATGGCGGGCATTTTTGTCATTGAGCGGGCGTTGGGCTGGGTGACCGTCGTCGAGACGTTCGACACGGCCGGCCGGGACGTGCCTTTTCCCATCGCTATCTTATCCCCGGTGTTTCTTTTTATCAGTGTCGGCATTTACGAGGAGTTGTGGAGCCGGGGCTACCAGTTGAAGAACCTGGCCGAGGGGCTCAACTTCAAGTTCTGGAACGCCCGGGTGGCCATTGTCCTGGCGACATTGATTACCTCCGTGCTGTTCGGTCTGCTTCACGCCGGAAATCCCAACGCCACCACCATCAGTACGCTGAATATCATGCTGGCGGGCGTTTTCCTGGCATTGGGATTTCTGCTGACGGGGGAATTGGCGATTCCCATCGGCCTACACATCGCCTGGAATTTCTTCCAGGGCAACGTGTTCGGGTTCTCGGTCAGTGGTACCGGCGCTGGCCCGACTTTCATCGCCATCCAACAAGGTGGGCCGGATCTGTGGACCGGCGGCCCTTTCGGTCCTGAGGCAGGCTTGATTGGGATCGGCGCGATGGTGCTTGGGAGTTTGTTGACCGTCGGGTGGGTGGCTTGGCGTTATGGCCAGATTTCTCTACATCTGCAACTCACTGAGCCTGAGCTTTTGCCCCGGGCGGAACGTTAGATCTGTCCGGTGTGTAGAAATGGTCGGAGCCCCGGCGATCGCCGGGGCTTTTTCGTTCCTATATTGACATATTCACTCATTTATTGTATAATTCGCTCATAAAATGAGTGAATGCTCATTTTATGAGCGAATATTCATATTGGCGGGTGATTATTTCTCGCGGAGGAGCAGCGTGATGAATGGGGAAGGAGCCGGGCGGCCCGAAAGTCGTCGCCAACGACGGATTCAGCGCCGTAAGCGCGAGATTCTCGCAGCGGCTGCGCGGGTGTTCGCCGAACAAGGCTACGCCAACACCACGATTCGGGAGATCGCTTACCAGGCGGACCTGGCCGAAGGGACGTTGTACAATTACTTCGGGAGCAAGCGGGAGATCCTGCTGGGGATCGTCAACGACACGGATGCCTTGATGGAAACCGTGTTACTGGGCGGCGAAGGTTTAGAGGATCGAGAGGCGTTTGTCCAGGTGGTGGAGCGGGGACTCGATATCTCGGAAGAGCAGATACCTTTTCTCCGCACGTTGTTCAGCGAGGCGTGGGTGGATGACGAGATATTGCAAGACTTCGTCGATAGCCAGTTGGAGCGTATTTATCGCCGGCTGACCACTTACATCACCGACCGCATTGAGGCCGGGGTTTTTCGAGACGTAGACCCGGCGCTGGCGGCTCAATTGATACTGGGGATGTTCGGCAGCCTGATTCTGCCCGCGCTGCGCGGTGTGGCATCGCTGCCGGCTCCCAGGGGACGGCGCGCGTTGGCCGAGCAGCTGGTCGATTTGCTCCTGAAAGGCATACAAGCGCCGGAAAACTGATTCGGGATCGAGGAATGCCCGCCTCCTGTCGGCCCTGCAGGAACCGTTCGATGAGACGTTTCCCCGGGCTGGCGGGAGGTTTTGACTGGGGAGGTGTGATGAGGCAGAGAGTTTGGGCTGTGATACAAAAGGAGTTCATCCAGACGTTCCGGGACCGGAGCACACTGTTGCTGATGCTCAGTTTGCCCTTGTTGCAACTGTTCCTATTTGGCTTTGCTGTCAATACTACCGTCGAGGACATCTCGATGGTGGTGGCGGATCAGAGCCACGATCGGGCCAGCCAGGCCTACGTGAGCGCGTTGGAGACCTCCGGCTATTTTACCGTCGTTTCCTACGTGGCCGATCAGGCGGAGGTGGTGCGGGCGATCGACGAGGGCCGCGCCCAGGCCGGGGTGGTCATTCCCTCCCATTTTCGCGCCCAGGTCGAGCGAGGCGAGGCGCAGGCGCTCTTATTGGTCGATGGGTCTGATCTCTTCACTTCCCAATCGGCCTACAATGCCGCCGTCGCGATAGCCGAAGTTCACGCGACCGAGGTGCTGGTTGAAAAGCTCCAACGAGCGGGGCTGGTCCAGGATAGTCGAGGATTTTTGCCCTTTGACGCCCTGGTGCGGATTCTGTATAACCCGAACCTGACCGATCTGTGGTTCGTCATCCCAGGGATGTGCGCGATGATCCTGCAGACTCAGACCATCGCGCTGACGACGGTCGCCGTGGTGCGCGAGCGAGAGATGGGCACCATCGAACAGATCCTGGTCACCCCCATTATGCCCATCGAATTGATGCTGGGCAAGATCGTGCCCAACATCCTCATCGCTGTCGTCAACATGTTGACCGTCATCGTTTTGGGGGTCTTCTTTTTCGGCGTGCCCTTCCAGGGGAGTTTCTGGCTTTTCTTCTGGCTGGCGCTGATGTACATTTTTTCTGGATTGGGGTTGGGCCTGTTGATTTCCACGGTTTCACAGAACCAGCAACAAGCGCAACAAATGAATATGGCGCTGGCGTTGGTGGGGCTATTGTTGGGCGGCTTTATGTTCCCTCGCGACGGGATGCCAGTCGTGCTACGCCTCATTGGCAATCTCTTCCCCCTGACCTATTTTATTCCGATTTCGCGGGGGATCATCACCAAGGGAATCGGCTTCGGCTTTCTATGGGAGCAGGTCCTCGCCTTGTTGCTATACGTGATCGTCGTGATGGCGATCGCTGCCCGGTTGTTCCGGCAAAGCTTGGACTGAGGGAGATCGAGATGAGAAAGCGTTTCAAACGTATCGGGGCGTTGATTCAAAAGGAAAGCATCCAGATCGTTCGAGATTGGCGCACGTTGTTGATGGTGTTGTTGTTGCCGGTGCTGGAGATGTTTCTCTTCGCCTACGCCGTCTCTTTGACGGTGGATCACATCCCGACAGCTGTCGCCGACATGAGCATGGATTCGCAGAGCCAGGCCTTCGTCAATGCGCTCATCGCCTCGGGCTATTTCGACGTCGAGACGTACGTGGCAGACGAGAAAGCGGCGGTCAGGGCCATCGACGAGGGACAGGTCCGGGCCGGGATAGTGATACCGCCCGATTTTTCGGCCCGGGTCGCGCGGGGCGACGCGCAAGTTTTGGTCTTGCTCGATGGCTCCGATTCGTCTACTGTCAGTTCGGGCTACAGCGCGGCATTAGCCGTGGCCCAGGCCCGGGGGATGGAGTTGGTCGTGGAAAAGGTGAATCGGATGGGAATGGGCGCCTTGGGCGGCGGCCCGTCGGGGGACGTGACGGCGTTGCCGATCGCGACCTCGATGCGCGTTTTGTACAACCCCGCCCGCGACGACATGATCTTCGTCGTGCCGGGATTGACGGCGATTCTATTGCAGGTGATGGCGATTGGCCAGGCGGCGGTCGCCGTGGTACGCGAGCGAGAGTTGGGCGTCGACGAGCAGATCCTGATCTCGCCTGCCCGCCCATTGGAGATCTTGGTTGGCAAGATGGCCCCGAACCTGGTGCTCATCGTCGTCGATATGTTGATCATTGTGCTATTCGGCATCTTCTGGTTCGGCGTGCCCTTCCGGGGGAATCCGTGGGTTTTTGGCTGGTTGTCGCTGCTTTTCATCGTCTCTGGCCTGGGATTGGGGCTCTTGATCTCGACCGTGGCCAAGACGCAGAAACAGGCGCAGCAGATCACCATGCTATTTATGATGTTGTGTATGCTGTTGACTGGCCTCATCTACCCGCGTGAGCCGATGCCCCTCCTGGTCCGGGCGGTAGGCAATCTGATACCGGCGACCTATTTCGTTCGCATCGCCCGGGGGATCATCACCAAGGGGGTGGGGGTCTCGTTTATGTGGCGAGACGTGGCGATCCTGGTGGGTTATAGCGTGCTGGTCATGGTGTTGGCTGCAACGACGTTCAAAAAGCGCTTGGATTGATCGAGGAGACAGATGGAAAACGGAGTAGCGATATCGAGCCGGGGGTTGGTGAAGACATTCGACACCCGGGAGGGCACGGTGCGGGCCGTCGATGGCCTGGATCTGACGGTGCGCCGGGGCGAGACCTTCGGCCTGATCGGGCCGGACGGGGCCGGCAAGACGACGGCGACGCGCGTGATCCTGGGGCTGTTGCGACGGAGCGCCGGCGAGAGCCACATCCTGGGCTACGACTCGATGCGCGATACGTACGAGATTCGCGAGCGGGTGGGTTACATCGCCCAGCAGTTTGCCCTGCCGGCCGATCTGACAGTGATGGAGAACATGCGCTTCTTCGCCAGCGTCCAGGGCGTCAGCCGCCGGGAACAGGCCCGGCGCATCCCGGAACTGCTGGGATTCGCGGGCCTTTCGGCTTTCGGTGACCGGCTGGCTGGCCGCCTTTCGGGCGGGATGAAGAAGAAACTGGCCCTGGCGTGCAGCCTGGTTCACGAGCCCCAGGTACTGATGTTGGACGAGCCGACGTTGGGTGTCGATCCGGTCAGCCGGCGCGAGTTCTGGGAGATGTTGGGCGACTTGCGGGCGGAGAAGGGCGTGACCATCTTCTTCTGCACGCCCTACATGGACGAGGCGGAGCGGTGCGACTGGGTTGGCCTGATCTATGAGGGGTGTCTCATCGCCCACGATTCGCCCGAGGCGATCAAGAAGAAGGTGCCGGGGCGATTGCTGGAGTTCACGCCCTCCGATTTCGTGCCAGCCTGGCGGGCGGTCGAGGAGATGGACGGCGTATTGGAGGTCCAGACCTACGGCGCGATGCTGCACGTCTTCGTGGACGACGTCGCGCGGCGAAGGGAAGAGATCGAGACGGCCATGGCGACCCAGGGGATCACGTGCCAGGGCACGCGAGAGATCGAGCCCCGGATGGAAGAGGCCTTCATCTCACTCATTCGGAGGCAGTGAGCAAGTGGGCAAGTAGGCAAGTGGGCAAGTAGTGGCTCATTGACGAAATATGCCTGCTCACGGCCCAGCAACGATTTCAATCGTCGGCAAGCTGTGCGTGAGTGCATTTTGGCGCTGAGCCGACACTCATTCACGGGTATTGTCTTTAAGAGTAGGGCGGAATGCTATTCCGCCTTATTTTCCCCCGATTTTTCGAGAGGATACAGGAAGAGCTTTTATGGGCGAATACGCTATTGAGGTTAACGATCTAACCAAGCGTTTCGGCGATTTCACCGCCGTCGATCACATCAGTTTCCGGGTGGCGCGGGGGGAGGTCTACGGGTGGTTGGGGCCAAACGGGGCCGGCAAGACGACGACGATCCGCATGCTCCTGGGGTTGCTCAAGATCAGCGAGGGCAGCGCGCGGGTGTTGGGTTACGATCCCAGCACCCAGGCCAAAGAGATGCAGGCCCGCGTGGGCTACATGTCGCAGCGATTCACGTTGTACAACGACCTGACGGCCCGGGAGAACATCCGATTCTACGGACTGGCCTACGGGCTGTCTCGCCGGGATCTGAAGCGTCGCCAGGCCGAGATCATCGAGATGGCCGGTTTGCGGGGGCGGGAAAACGAGTTGACGGGCAATCTCTCGGGCGGGTGGAAGCAGCGATTGGCGCTGGGATGCGCCATCGTGCATCATCCCGAGGTCGTCTTCCTCGACGAACCGACAGCCGGCGTCGATCCCATCAGCCGGCGCGAGTTCTGGGGCCTGATCTACGCCATGGCCAAGAAAGGGGTCGCCGTCCTGGTCACCACCCACTACATGGATGAGGCAGAACTGTGCCAGCGGGTCGGTTTCATCAGCGAGGGCCAACTCGTGGCACTGGACACGCCGGACCAACTCAAGCAGACCGAGATGCGCGGGCACGTGTTGGAGGTCAACTGCGCCGACACCGAGGGCGCGATGCGCGTCTTGCAACAGGCCAAGGAAACCGGTCGCCTGCCCCTGGACGAGGTCGCCCTCTACGGTGCGCAGATCCACGCCGTGGTGCCCGACGCCGAGACGTACACGGGCTCAATAGCCAATCTATTGGCCGATGCGGGTATCGAAGTCAAAAGTATCGTGTGGATCGCGCCCACCCTGGAGGACGTGTTCATCTCGTCGGTGCGGGCCAACGGCGAGCCAGCCGCTGAGTGTCGTTGCCCATCATCGGTGACTTTTACATTTTCTCAAGGTTGAGGTATAGTGGGGTATGGTTGCAAAGCTACCGTGTTGAGGGTTATGGTGAGCGCCCTATCGGGCGGACGGTGTAGGTCACGCGCTCGATGAAGGCCTCTTCGCTCAGTTCGCCGACGTTGAAGGCCAGCAGATCTGCCGCCTGGACGTGAACGTCCAGTTGGGCCTCGGGTTGGGGGTGGGGCCAGCCACCGCGCACGACGATCGTGACCTGGACGTCGGTGAAGGGTACACAGTCGTGCGCCTGTTCCAGCAGCGCCTGGGCTACGTCGAAGGCCCGCCACGCCGATTGGGCGGCCTCGTCGATGGTTGCAGGCGTCACCGGATCCGGGGCCGTCGAGTATGGAATTTCGAATCGGAGGACGCTGTCGGCGTGCAGTGCGACCCGTCCGCCGAGACCGAGTTGGGCCAATAGCTGTGTCGCTTCCCACGTTTCGTCAGTGCTCGAGATAGCCGGGCACGTTTTCAGGTCGATGATGGCCGACGGCAGTTGGCGGGTGGATGGATTGGGTAGCGACGGTGATTTCCTGATGAGGATCATCAGGCCCACCAGGGCGATGACGTTGAGCATCGCCAGCGCGATAAGGATACGTTTCTGCTTAAGTTTCATCGCTAGAAGTTTAGCACAATAAGTGAGAAAAGACCAATGGTTAGGGCCTAACCAATAGAATCCTTGCACAGCGAGAGAGAATTTGCCGTTGGTAGCCCTGATTGGCTCTGCTTCATCCAGGTTAGGAGACGCGTGCTAGACCATCAATTTGATTCCGATGATAGAGATCATGCCAGATCGAATCGCGGCAGTCTTTTGCAGCGGTTCTCATTCAGTGCTCGGGGAATTTTTGGCCATAGTCGTTCGATGACCATCGAACTGAGCCATGAACAACGCTGGGGGGTCATGAGCATGGTCCTGGCCAGCTTTTTCCTGGGATGGGCGCCGATATTGGGCAAGCTGGCCTACAGGAGCGGTGTGACCCCGTTTACGCTGGCGGCTATCCGGACGATCATAGCTGCCGCGTTATTGTGGGGAGCGTTCTTGATTTTCTGGCGGCGCGACATTTCGATCTCGTGGAGAGGACTGCTCGGTTGTATCAGTGTTGGGGCAGTCAACGGTTTTGGCTCGTTGCTCTACTACACCAGCCTGGCCCGCCTGGACGCCTCACTGGCGGCGTTGCTGAACGCGCTCTATCCGTTGTGGGTGGTATTGTTCCTCTTCGCTTCGGGGCAGGCGTTGACGCGCATCACCCTGGTGCGCCTGACCCTGGCGATGCTGGGCGTGTTCCTGCTGACGAGCGCCGGCGCCGCGGACCTGGATTGGTTAGGCGTCACGTTGATGGTGGCCCAGGCTGCGACTTATGGATGGTACCTGGTGCTCGGTCAATGGGTTTTGGCCGACGTGCCGGCCCGCACGGGTGCGCTCTACATCCTGACGGCGATGGCCTGCGTGGTTGGGCTGGCGTGGGTCGTGAAAGGTGAAGCGGTGGAGACCATCGCCATGTCGGGTTGGACGGCCATTATGGCGCTGGGTTTGACGACGGCGCTCTCCCGGTTGGCGATGTTCAGCGCGCTCAGACGGGTGGGGGGGGTGGAGGCCTCGTTGGGGAGCTTGTTGGAGTTGCTCGTCAGTTTGCTCCTGGCCTTCCTCCTGTTGGACGAACGGTTGACGCCAGTGCAGTGGATCGGCGGGGCGCTGTTGGTGGTGGGGATGTTGTTGTTAACCCGTGATCCGGGCATGCATTTAGCGGAGGGGAACGAGCCGTTGGAGTGGAAGCGTGAGTGGGACTGATTCTCTATCTCTATCTTAAACCCGAACCTTCAAGAAGCCTCTGTGGGCACATTGCCTATGGGCAGGAGGATGTGAAAGGTGCTGCCGGGTAATTTTTCCTCATCTCGCCCTTTGCTTTCCGCCCAGATGCGTCCGCCGTGCGCTTCTACGATGCCACGGGCCACGGTCAATCCCACGCCCAGACCCCCCCCTTTGAACGCCGTTTTGCTGGAGCGGTGGAGAGATGTGTCGTGGAGGATGTAGAAGCGGTCGAATATGTGTTCCTGATCCTCAGGCTCGATCCCGATCCCGCTATCCTTGACGGCGATCTGGACGGCGTCGTCGATAGTTTTCCCTCTGATCTCAATGGTGCCGCCGTCGGGCGTGTACTTGACCGCATTGGTGATGATATTCCACAGCGCCTGGTAGAGTTTTTTCGAGTCTCCGATGATGATGGGTAAGTCCTCCGTGCCGGTGACGTTGAAAAACAGTTCTCGATCAGCCCCGATGCGTTTTATATCTTCCATAGCCTGTCTAACCAGGGAGTGGAGCCTGACCGGGCCCATCGAGAGATCTAGCTTGTTGGCGTCGATTAGAGAGACGTTGAGGATGTCTCCTACGACCTGGTTGAGGCGCCAGGTCGCCTCCGTCATTTTCTGGACGATAAAACCAGGAGATCCAGCTTCATCTGGTGACCCGGAGAGTTCTGGATTGGCTTGCAGAATTTGAGCATAGCCGTAAATGGCCGTCAGCGGGGTGCGCAGCTCGTGACCGGCGATAATGATGAAGTCGGTCTTCATACGATCGAGTTTTTGCAGCTCGGTGTTGCTTTTCTCCAACTCGCGGATCTTTCCTTCCAGACGATCCACCAGCCGGTGGCTGTACTCGACCAGGTATTCGGCCTTTTCCTCCGGCGATTTGATCTCCTCCCGGGTACCCTCCAGGAACGAACGAATTTTATCGGGAAACGCATCGACGTCGATGGGCTTGGGGATATAGCCGGTGCAGCCGGCTATCAACGCGCGCTCTCGATCTCCACTGAGAGTGGCCGCGGTGACCGCCACGATGGGGACCAGGGACAGGTCGTCCATCGTGCGCAATCGGGTGGTGACTTCGTAACCATCCAACCCGCTGATGTTAATATCCATCAGAATCAGGTCGGGCAGTTCTTTCTTGGCTGTTTCAATAGCCGTCAATCCATCAGACGCAGTGACGACTTCGAAACCCTCGGCCTGGAGTATGCGGCAGACAAGCCTCTCGCTGGAAGGATCATCTTCGACGTAGAGGATTTTGGCTTTTTGCTTCATCATATTGAATTACGCCGCCTTTGACTCAGGACGAGGCCTGTGGAAGGATGATGGAGCTTGTGAATACGCTTGGATGTCTGGGAATCGCTTGTGTGTTTTCGCGATCAGGATATCGTATCTAAATGGATTTTAGCATATTCTACATAAACTGCAATCAAGCCGCCCGTTTCAGGATTTCCTCCAGCAGTTCCTCGTCGGTGAAATTGCCTTTTTGCATCAGTTTGTCGATCTGCCCGCTGAGCCGTTCTCGCTCGTCCTGGGTCAACTCTTTGGCCGAGATCACGATGACGGGGACGTCGCTGGTTGTTTCGTCGGCTTTGAGCGACTCCAGGACTTCGAAACCGTCCACGCCCGGCATCATCAGGTCCAGCAGAATGATGTCGGGGTGCTCCTGGCGCACGATCTCGATACCAGCCGCTCCATCAGCTGCTTCGAATACCCGGTAATCGCCCCGTGTCTGCAGGATACGCCGAAGTAGCAGGCGGGCCTGGGGGTCATCCTCGATGATGGCGATGCTCTGGACGTGTTCGTCGAGCTGTTCGAGTGACCCAAGCAACCCCTCGGTCGGTCTGCTTTCCGCTTTCACCGTCTCCTGGGTTTTGGGCAGATCCTGGGGAACCTCCACGGTGCGGGCCCATTCGTCTCCCAAAAGATGTTTTTCGACCGGGAAGGTGTGACCGGAGCAGTTGACGACGATGACCTCGTCCCGCTTGATGACGCCCTTACTGATCAGTTTGAACAGGCCAGCGAAGGCGGTCGCTGCGGCTGGCTCCATCGAAACCCCATCCAGCTTGGCCATGACGTGCATCGCGCGGAACGTTTCCTCGTCGGTGACCGCCTCGAATGCCCCGCCATGTTCGCGAATGACGCGGCTCAAATAGTTGTACGCAGGGCCTGGGCTGCCGGTGGCGATGGTGATGACGCGCGTCTGCGGATTCAAGATCGGCTCCGCCTCTTCCAAACCCTTTTCGAAAGATTGAACCATCGGCGCGCAACCCGCCGCCTGGATACAGGCCAACTTGGGCATCCGATCCACCAACCCCAGCGTGACCATCTCCTCGAAGGCTTTCCACACACCGACCGGCCCCATGCCGCCGCTCACGGCTTGAATGTACCAATCGGGCGTGCGCCAGGGGGTGTTGGCGGGGTCTAGTTGCGGGGGAAGCTGCTCGGCGATCTCGAAGGCCAGGGTCTTCATGGCCTCCCGGGCCGAGATGCCCCGAATGCCGCGATCCTGGTAGATCCCTTTCCGGTTGGCGAAATCGGCGGCTACTTTTTTGGTGTGGTCGTAGGTTGCGGTCACCTTGATGACCTCACTGCCGTAAAGGGCAACCTCGTGCATTTTCTCGGGAGGAACCAGACTGGTGAGGAATGTCCACATCTTGATACCCGCCAGGGCGGAATAGGCAGAATAGGAAATGGCAACGTTGCCGGTCGAGGCGACGACCGCCTCGGTAATACCGAGTTCCTTCATCACCGAGATGGCCAGTGAAGCCTGACGATCTTTGAACGATCCAGTCGGCCCCTGTCGTTCGTCCTTGAAGTAGACGTGGGGTGCGCCCAACATCAGGCTGAGATTCGTGGCGTGGAGCAAGGGGGTGCCGCCTTCTCCCATCGTGACTTTGTGAACGTCATCCCGGAGAGGCATCAGTTCCCTATAGCGCCACATGTCGAAGGGGCGATTTTGTAGCGCATCGGGCCACGCTTGCTCGACGGCGTTGTAATCGTATCGCGCGTCGATCCATTCTCCGCCGCATTTTTCGCAATTCGTGACTGGCCGGTCGAAGTGGGTGCGGTGACCACAGGATGCGCACTCCAGCCAGACCTGATTCTTAAAATAACTTTGCTTTGTCATTGATTATCCTTTTCTGCCTGTCTTTATTTGCTCTCACGTGCGATCTTTTGAGGCGTTGTCTCGTTTTCAGGTTCATCCTTTGCTGTGTCTTGACGTTGGCTATTCATAGACAGGCGATCCAGGGCGGATGCGACGTCAGCCAACAGCTCCTGTTGTTCGAAAAGACCTTTTTGCAAGAGCGTCTCGACCCCTTTGTTGAGCACCTGGCGCTCCTTCTTGGTCAGCTCCTTGGCTGTCACGACGATGATGGGAATGCCGCGGGTGTCTTTATTGGCCTTTACCGATTCCAGCACGTCGAACCCATCGACGCCTGGCATCATCAGGTCGAGCACGATAATATCGGGGTGCTCCATCTGAACCAACGTGATGGCTTCT
>Ga0129302_1001648_pt1 | contig 16493 bp, 15 predicted proteins | sample BlaSprsedimmetaG_FD_94476 | JGI IMG/M metagenome (GOLD analysis project Ga0129302, IMG submission 94476) | Hot spring sediment bacterial and archeal communities from California, USA to study Microbial Dark Matter (Phase II) - Blank Spring... | ecosystem: Environmental > Aquatic > Thermal springs... | reverse complement strand
GTTAAAAGCAACATCGACACAGAGGTGATTCAGTTACGGGACATTCGTTATCAGGGGTGTATCGGATGTGAAAAATGCCGAAAGGATGGAATCTGCACCGGGTTGACCGACGGAATGTCTCTGGTCTACCCTTACATACTTGAAGCTCGGGGCCTGGTTCTTGTCTCCCCCGCTCACAACTATAACATCACATCCTGGATGAAAGCGTTTATAGACCGACTTTATTGTTTTTTTAATTTTGATGACAATCGACCGCGGAGTTGGCACAGCAGGCTGGCCGGTCAGAATCGAAAGGCGGTTCTGGGGGCTGTTTGCGAGCAGAAAAACACTGGTGATATGGGCTTTACCCTGGATGCTATGCGTTATCCACTGCAAGCGCTGGGATACGAAATTTTCGGAGAAATTCCGGTGTACGGGATTTTTGACCGCGGGAAAATTAAAGAAAAGGATGAAGTTTTGGCTGACGCCGAAAACCTGGGCTTTGATTTTGGGAAGTTGCTTGTTTGATTTAGGGAGACAAATATTTTGGTAATGGAGGTGAAAATGAATGCTGACATGGTTCAAAAGATGAAGAACTTCCTGGACGTTCTCGGACTCCCGGAGGAGCCGATGGGAGTCTATTACACCGATGAGGCGCCCGCTGAGAGTATCTCCCCGAAGCCTCTCGATCTTCCTACCAGGGAGAAAGAAGCTGCAAACCAAATCGACTGGCAGACGATATTTTCGAATTTTTCATGCGTCATAGGCAACATCTGGAGAGCGAGAAAAAAAAAGGTCCCTGCTGTTTTTGACAGTGCCCGGTTCGGTTGTCCGGGGGGAGCCTTCTTCCTCGGTTTTATGAAGCCCCAGACGAATACGATAATCCACTACGTTTCAAGCGGTGTTCCCGGTCAGATGGAAGGAGAACTCTACTGTGAGTCTCCGGAAGCGCTGGGTAAAATTTTCGATTACATCGATCCGCCGACCGCCCGGGAGAAGTATTGCGTGGTCAAGCCGATCAGCCGGTTTACCGGGGGTGAACAACCTGAACTGGTGGCGTTTTTTACCCGGCCGGAAAGCCTCTGCGGGCTTCATCAGCTCGCGTCGTTTGTAACGAATGATCCGGAAGTGGTTGTATCCCCGTGGGGAGCGGCCTGCACCAACCTGATCACCTGGCCCATGAAATTTCTCAGGGCAGGGGAAAACAAGGCGGTGCTGGGAGGATGGGATCCGTCTGCACGAAAATTTTTCAAAACCGACGAACTCAGCTTCACAGTGCCATACGGCATGTTTCTGGACATGCTGGATCGATTCGAAGATTCTTTCCTCAAGACACACACATGGGAAATCGTCAGGAAAAAGATATCGAGAAGCAGGAAAATATGGGGCGAGGAAGACTGACAGTCTTTAATTCCGCAGGGCTTTATCTCTATGTGTTCGGATTTGAATCGATGTGTTTGGGCCAAGAGCGAACTCGCGATCCTTTATCATGACCAGGAGTGGGGGGTTCCCTGCCATGACGATCGGATCCTGTTCGAATTTCTCGTTCTTGAAGGCGCCCAGTCCGGTCTTAGCTGGGAAACGGTACTTTGCAAGAGGGAGCACTACCGGAAGGTTTTTGACGGCTTTGAACCGGCCGTGGTGGCTGGTTACGATGAAAGCAAAATCGCTTCTCTGTTGCGGGACCCCGGAATTATACGGAACAGAAAGAAAGTCCAGGCGGCCGTTTCAAACGCTGAAGCGTTTCTCGAGGTTCAGCAAAAATTCGGGTCCTTCGACGCATACCTGTGGCGCTTCGTGGACGGGCGGCCTGTCCAGCATCATCGTAAAAGTTATAAAGAGATTCCACCTTTTGACGAATCTTCGATTGCGCTTGGCAGAGATCTTAAGCAAAGAGGTTTCCGCTTTGTGGGGCCGACAATATGCTATGCATTCATGCAGGCGGTCGGAATGGTGAACGACCACACAGTCGATTGTTTCAGGTACCCGATACTGGTTGAATAAAAATTATATCCAACGATATTGAAGAACTTCAACAAAAAATAAATGAATGATCGGAGGGTTTTTTGATGCGTATAGCACGTTTTATCGATGGAGCAGGGCGGGAGTGTTATGGAAAACCTCTCGGCGGAGGAATTGCGGCGTTGCTCGAAGGTGATATTTACGAGGGTCTGCGAGAAACGGGGGTAAAGGAGGAAATAAAAAAACTTCTCGCCCCCCTGGTTCCGCCTGTGATTATTGGAATAGGCCTGAATTATCATGGTCATGCCGAAGAAACCGACATGAAGGTTCCTAAATATCCTGTCGTGTTTATGAAGAATCCTGCATCTCTTGTCCACCCTGAAGATCCGGTCATTATTCCCAGTGTTTGCATGGATCCTCCGGAGGTGGACTACGAAGCGGAGCTGGCGGTTGTGATCGGCAAAACTGCAAAAAATGTTTCCATCGGCGAAGCGCTCTGTTTTGTTCTCGGCTATACCGCAGCTAATGATGTCTCCGCTCGTCGCTGGCAGGGCGGAAAAGGCGGAGGCCAGTGGGTGAGGGGAAAAAGCTTTGACACATTCTGTCCGCTTGGCCCTGAGCTGGTCACTACGGAAGATATCCCCGACCCTCAGGATCTCAGGATCTCATGCCGCCTGAACGGCCAAGTGATGCAGGACGCGAACACCTCTGACATGATATTTACGGTGGCCGAGCTGATAAGCTTTCTTTCTTCCGGTACGACTTTGATACCCGGGACGGTAATTTTGACCGGAACACCGAGCGGTGTGGGTTTTACCCGAAAACCGCCGGTATATCTCAGCAACGGTGACATAATGGAAGTGAGTGTCGAAAATATCGGTGTGTTGCGAAATCGTGTAGGGGAGAAATCATAGGGTGAGCAGGGGTAAACGAGGTTAAAAAATAGATAGTTTCCATCCGGAAATGGTCCTTTTGCCCAATCTCTTCGTCAATCGGCTGCCTTGTTTGTGCCTGCCTGTGCCGGCACGGCAGACAGGCGACGTACTCCAGTACGTCTCCGCGCAAACCCTTGATTTCTTCGCACCGCTTCGGGTGCTCAGTCCCCAATCGCTTCGCTTTGGGTCCCCGGTTTCTTTGATCTTGAACAAAATCCCTCATTTCCAATCTGGAAACTTCGCTGTGCCCATCCGGTATTTCCTGATGGGCACTGGATAAATTGGTTGTTTCGGATTTTTGCAAGGGTCTCTTTTCTTGAATTTTTCCTCGGTTAATCGATAATATGTGGGTCATGCACGGTAATATTTCGCTTTCATCGTGGGTTGCATAAACCAGATGAGTCGGCGTATCCCGCACGATATGGTTTAACGCTTCAGACAGCCGTATACGCCGGGAAATATCCAGACCATTAAAAGGTTCATCAAGCAACAACAAACGAGGTACTTTTACCATGGCACGAGCAACCAGAGCCAATTGCCTTTGACCATGAGACAGTATTCCGAAAGGTTTTTCTGAAAAATCGCTCAAGCCTACAAGAGATAACCAGTTATCGACAATCTCGATTTCTTCAATTGTGCATTGTCGATAAACACCTATGGTATCATAAAAGCCTGAAAGGACGACATCTCTTAAAGTAACATTGTTTGCATACTTCGATTGTAGATCCGATGAAACAAATCCGATGTTTCTTCTTAATTCCCATATGCTTTGTCCTTCGCCCCTTTTTTTCCCGAAAAGATGGATATCATTGGCGTAGCTCTGGAGGTTTTCACCCACTATCAATTTCAATATCGTGGTTTTGCCGGCTCCTTCCGGGCCGAAAATAATCCAGTTTTCATTTCTTTGTACGCACCAGGTAAAATCGGACAGTGGCACCACTTCACCATATTTGACCACTACCTTGTTCATTTCGATCAGGGGCTTGTGTCGGGACTCATTGTTAGCACTAAAATTTTTGGATTTTGATAAAAAACGATTTAAGTTCGAAAACTGTGCAGGTGAAAAGGCTGGATCGTTTGTAGGAGGATCTACGATCGGGGGCGTAATTCCAAACACCTCATTCACTTTTTCATGAGTAAGAAGGTCTTTCCTGGGGCCTGAACTATGAATCCGGCCGTCTTTGACATATAAAATATGCGTAATACCAGGAACGATTTCTTCAAATCTTTGAGTAATCAAAATTATCCGAAGTTCACCCTGCATCAAGTCGTTGATGGTGTCAGCCAGCTGATTTCTAGATTTTTTATCCAGGCCATCAAATGGTTCATCAAGGATCAACAATTTAGGTTTCTTCATCAGTGCCCGTGCGATGAGTGCACGGCTCATCTCTCCTGTAGACAAGGCATTAATGTCTCGCTGAAGTATTCTGTCTATGTGGGTGGCCCTTACAACGTTGCTGAACCTTGCTTCAAAAGTGCTGGGATCCAGAAGGCTGTCCTGCCCGTCAACCACAATATCCAACAGGGTGGTCCTTTGGTCCACGCGACCTGCAAAATGGCGAACTTCTTCCTGGAACGATTCTTTCTCAAAGACCTTGCGGGCTAATTCGGGTGCTACATACCCAACTGAATTATTTTGATTCGCTGGGCGTTGACCTTTGTTTTCAAGGAAGTGAAAAATGATTCGGCCTGCAACAACCGGTACTTCGCCAAAAAAAGCTTTGACCAGGGTCGATTTTCCGGCACCGTTTGGTCCCAATATCACCCAGTTTTCATTATCTTTAATCTCCCAGTACGTATTTTCTAAAATTTTATTATTTGATAACCTAAGAGATATATTATTACAAGTTATAAATGGTCGAGATGTCATATATTACCTTCAGTTTAGAGGAGGTCGGAACACTTCGTAACCCGGTCGTCTCGCTTCAGCCGGGAACAACTTATCCGTATAGATGGAAAGAAGCCAATGCCAAGCGATGATCAGCGAACCCAATTTTGAATCTTCAGGCTTGGTACCCGTTTAAACTCCCGTTCGTTGTTGGTGACTATTGTAAGGGATGCCGCCACTGCGTGTGCGGCAATCCACAAATCGTTGTTTCCGATTGGTTCCCCCTTGGATTCAAGGGATACGCGAATAGCTCCATAGGTTTCCCCGGCGTTCTCGGGCATTGGTAAAACGGGGACAAGGCTTTTAAACTCTTCCAGCAACTGTAGTGCCCTTTTACGTTGTCGACTTTTTTCCGCTCCATAAAGCAGCTCTCCCCAGGTGATAACTGAAATCACTGCATCTCCCGGGTTGAGTTTCTCGAATCGCCTTAACACCTCTCGCGGTTTTTGCCGCTGGATGTAAATGCAGATATTGGTGTCCAGCAGGTAACGGGGTGTCATCACAATCCCTCCCGCTGCTGAGGCGGAAAATCTTTACGCCCGTGCGCAAGGAAGTCATCGGGAAGATCAGTCAACAGTTCGAATGCACGCGACAGCCCACCGGCCGGCTCCCGGAGAACGATCTCATCCCCGCGGCGGAAAATTTCCAGCACCTTGGAGCTGACGGAGAATTCCTTCGGCAGTCTGACCGCCTGACTGTTCCCTGACTTGAATACGCGAGTGGTCGTCATAACAAGTCTCCTTATCCTGGAGAGAAGATTTGTTCATTTATTTAACTTCGTATACACCTGAAAGTGTATACAAAGAAGGAAACATTGTCAACAGTATATATGCTTTGACAATGCTTTCAAAACGGCCTAGTTTCCATCCGGCATTTCCGGATGGACACGGCCTAATGGAGCGCTTCTGCCAAAAATGCTACCCGGGCGATTTCCTCGGTCAGATCCGCTGAGTCGTAGGCTTTGATTAGGTCTGCCCCCATGGCCACGATGCCGTGCATTTCAAGGAGAAGCACCTGGCATCCGGGGGAGGTTTTCAAGGCTTCGGCCGCATGACGACGGAGCTCTTCTGTTCCAGAAGGGGCGAAAGGGACCCTGGGAATCGGCGGTTGCTTCAGCGCTGAGTCCGTGACGGGAGGGATATCGCGTTTTTTAACTGCAAAGGCCGTGCAGTAAGGCGGATGGAGGTGGACGACAGCCCCCACATCCTGGCGAAGGCGGTAGATGTCAGCGTGTATATGAAACTCCATGGACGGCGCCAGGCCGGGAGATGCGTCATATTCGAGGCTGTCAAGGTTTACATTGACCAGATTGGCAGGGGTGGTGTCTTTAAGTGACAGCCCGGAGGCGGTTATCAACATATGCCTTCCATCTTCGAGCCTGGCGCTCAGGTTTCCGCCTGTTCCGCCTACAAGGCCCCGGTCATAAGCGCGCCTGGAATAGTCAACCAGCAGTTCTGCCGTTTCAGTGTCGTTCATAATGTCTTTTTCCTTCAAATCTTCATGCGTGTACCGGCGGTTTTTTCGGGTTTGAATGATCAATCCCTGACAACCCGCTGCTAAAAGTTTCTTCCGCAGTTCTGACCGGTCGACTCGAGGACGCTTCCCCACAGCCTGCCGGCCGGATCGATCTGCTTGCGCTTTGAAACTGCAAGGCCGATCGGCACGTGGGTGTATTCGCCGTTCCAGTAACTTACCAGCATGTCTGTTCGGCCGGCCATGGCAGCATGGACCGCATTGTGGCCGAGCAGTAAGCAGAAGACGGAATCATGCGGGTTTGCCGGCATGCTTCGTATCGTATAGCTGGGGTCGATATACTTGAGCGTCACCTTCATTTTATCCGCGTTGAAAAAATCGAGAATTTTTTGTTTTAGAAACAAGCCGATGTCGGCAAGTTTTACATTGCCCGATTCATCCCTTTCAGAAGGTCCTTCGATAAGATCCTGACCCGCGCCTTCAGCCACGACTATAACCGCATGAGCACGGTTTTGCAGGCGTTTTTTCAAACTCTCCAGAAAATTGTCCAGGGAAAATTTCACTTCCGGCACCAGGCAGAAGTTGACCTCGCTGTTGGCAAGGGTCGCGTTGGCCGCTATGAATCCCGAGTGACGGCCCATCAGCTTGACAAGGCCTATCCCGTTTCTCGCGCCGGTGGCTTCCACGTGTGCGCAGTATATCGCTGTCCTGGATTCTCCCACAGCCGTCTCGAAGCCAAAAGATTTACTGACATAACTTATATCGTTATCGATGGTTTTTGGTATCCCCACTATGCCAATTTTTAATTTGCGCGCAGCGATTTCCTCGGCCAGAGCGTGGGCTCCCTTAAGGGTCCCGTCTCCACCGATAGTGAAAAGAATCCCGACGTTCATCCTTTCGAGAGTGTCAACCATTTCGCTCACATCCTGGGGACCGCGCGAGGTGCCCAGGATGGTGCCGCCAAGCTGATGGATGTCCTTAACTCTTGAAGGAGTCAGTTCCATGGGTACGTGTTTGTGCCTGGGGCTCAGCCCTTCGTAGCCGTATCTGAAACCGAATACCGAGCTTACGCCGTAGTGATGGAAAAGGCTGAGCACGATCGCTCTCATAACATCATTGACGCCGGGACAAATCCCTCCGCACGTGACGATGCCGCATTTCAACTTTGAAGGATCGAAATATATCTTCTGCCTCGGGCCGGCCATTTCGAAAGAGGGAAGGCCTTCAGGTTCATCGGGACAGCTTTCCATCTGCTTCACCCGGGAGTGATAAAGAATTCGTTCGTCGTCTTCTATGTATTGAAGAGCGTTCATCGGGGAGTCGATGCTGCATTTCCCGAGATGTTTTATGTTGTAATCTTTACAATTTACAGCCATAATTCAAAATTCCTCCACATTAAAAACGCGTATAATCACTTTACAGCTATGTTGTCTTGAAACAGGGGATTCGAAAAAATCTTCAATGTTGTTTTCGTATCGCACGATTCATGATATTTTTCAACATCCGTTGTCGGACCCTGATCCACCATCAAGATGCCATCTCCCCGCATGGCGGGATGCAAGCAGCGGTGTTGCCTTCGCTCGCTCCTCCCCCGAAGGGTCGGGATCTTCGACCTGCGACGTACTGCTTGTGCGCCTCAGTCGTCGCTCCCCCCGCACAAAACAGAGGGATCTTCGATGCGGCGCCTTGCATCCGGCACCTTCCTGGTGGCCAGGGCTCAACCCTAAAGCCACCTTTGATATGGCTCATCGAGAAATTAGATGGTGGATTTAGGTTGGAGCGCCTTTTTTTTTTGACAAGAATGGAGGACCAATGAAATTTAAATCCACCAGGACCAAGATCGTCTGCACGATCGGACCGGCCAGTGAATCGGAACATGTTATCGAGTCTATGATATTGGGCGGGATGAATGTCGCGAGGCTCAATTTTTCTCACGGCACCCGGGAGGATCATCGCACCAAGATTCGAACGATCCGGAGAATATCCGATGGATTGGGAGTTCCTGTCGCGATACTGCAGGATCTCGGGGGGCCTAAAATACGAATCGGAACCGTAGCCGAACCGGGTGTGCGGCTGGAAGTAGGGGACGAATTCATACTAACTTCGGAACCCGTTGAATCCGGTACTTTCAGAGTTTCCGTTTCTTATCACCCGCTACCCGGAGAGGTGAGGGAAGGGGATACAATTCTCCTCGCCGACGGCATGCTGGAACTTAAAGTGGTTTTGGTCAGAGAGCCCGATATTCATTGCGAGGTCGTCCAGGGAGGAGTCTTGACTTCTCATAAAGGAATTAATCTTCCAACCAGGACGGTGGGGCTGCCGGCTTTGACCGAAAAAGACCGGCTCGACCTGTCGCTTGGAATTTCAGAAGGCGTTGATTACGTGGCGGTCTCTTTTGTCAGGGACCCGGAAGATGTTTCCAGGGTAAAAAGATTGATCAATGAAAATGGGAGCGACATCCCCCTGGTGGCCAAAATTGAAAAGCACGAGGCGGTGAAGAACCTGGATGACATAATGGCTGCGGCTGACGGTGTTATGGTGGCAAGGGGGGATTTGGGAGTGGAAATTCCGCTAGCGGAAGTACCCATGATTCAAAAAAGAATCATAAAGGAAGCCAACCTGCGAGGCAAGCCCGTGATTACCGCGACTCAGATGCTTAGATCCATGGTGGAATCCCCCAGGCCCACGCGGGCGGAAGCCACCGATGTGGTGAACGCCGTTCTCGATGGTACCGATGCGGTTATGCTCTCTGAAGAAACCGCAATGGGGAGCTACCCGGTAGAGGCTGTTCGATTCATGGCGGACCTTCTTCGTAGTGCCGAACAGGGATTTCCGCATGAACACTACCTGGCAATGAGGCCGGAGACTATTGTTTCACCCTCGGTTGCACATGCCTCCTGCGTTCTGGCGGCTCATTTGAATGCTGCCGCAATCGTTCCAAATACCCAATCCGGCTTAACGGCTATTCACATTTCGCGATTCAGGCCGGCATGTCCGATCCTGGCTCTTTCACCTCATGCTTCCACGGCCAGGAGACTTTGCCTTTACTGGGGTGTGCAGCCGCGTGTGATTAAGAAGCCTAAAGATACCGATGATATGATAGAGTCGGCCGCGGCGTCCGTGTTCAATTCAGGGCATGTTTCCACGGGGGACCTGGTAGTGATAACGGCCGGGCACCCTGTATGGGTACCCGGCACAACGAACATGATCCGTGTAAAAGAGATCTAAGCGAAGGCAACGTGGCTGCTTGCATCCCGCCGTACGGGGAGATGGCATCTTGATGGTGAATCAAGGTTATTTGCCGATGGTTGCAACCATAACGGCCTTGATTGTATGAACACGGTTTTCGGCCTGGTCGAAAACCTTGGACCGGGGATGCTCGAACACCTCATCGGTGACTTCGCACACATCCGGGAACCTTGCGGAAATTTCAGTGTCGCGGCCGTGGAAGCTCGGTAGGCAGTGAAGAAAGATCACATTCGGGTTTCCGGTCCTCTCGATCATTTTTTCATTCACCTGGTACTGCTTCAGCATGCCTATCCGTTCCGGGAGCCTTTCTTCATCACCCATTGAAGCCCAAACATCCGTATAGATCACATCAATACCATCGACTCCTTCATCAATATTTGAAGTGCAGGTGATTCGCGCCCCGCAGGCAGGCGCCATCTCCCGGACCTCGGCCAGCAGGCCGGGATCCGGAAACAACGATTCATGGGTGACGATTCTGAAATCCAGTCCCATTTTGGCTCCACCGATCATCAGGGAATTCGCTACATTATTGCTGCCGTCACCGACATAGGCCATTTTTATTCCCTTCAGACCTCCGAGGCACTCGGTCACCGTCATAAAATCTGCAAGTACCTGCGTGGGGTGAAATTTATCGGTCAACCCATTCCAGACCGGTACCCCTGCAAAAGCTGCAAGTTCTTCGGCTGTCCGGTGTGAAAAGCCTCTGAACTGTATCCCGTCGAACATTCGGCCAAGAACCCTGGCAGTGTCTTTGACACTTTCCTTCTTTGCAAGCTGAATATCGTTTTTCCCGAGGTACTCAGCATGTGCGCCTTCATCGTTGCAGGCTACGACGAATGCGCACCTGGTTCTTGTAGAAGGCTTTTCGAAAATCAGCGCAATGTTTTTGCCCTCGAGATTCCTGGACCGGATCCCAGACATTTTATCCTGTTTAAGCTTGAGCGAAAGTGCCAGCAGATGATCGATCTCATCCGGCAGAAAATCTTTTAAAGTCAGGAAATTTCTCCCTTTCAGATTGACGGACATTTCAGACCTCCGTGTACATACCCAGCCGCTAATGTACCATGCGCTCTATGCAGGCCGTTTTTTTGAGCTCACTCAAGTGAGCGGCAGCGGCTTCTTTTCCCTTTTCCTGTTTCAGGTGAAGACCCAGTCGGTCTTTGATTTCAGCCAGGGGTACGATGCTTTCGGGTTGCTTTTCCACCGACTGAATCAAATGAAGGCCGAATTGAGTTTGGACGATTTCACTGACGGTTCCAGGCTCAAGGGCAAAGGCGGTTTCTTCGAATTCCTTCACCATCTCACCTTTCCCGAAAAAACCGAGATCTCCATTCTGAGAAGAGCTTGGACACTCTGAATACTCCTTGGCGAGCTCGCCAAAATCTTCTCCGTTTTCAACCTTCTTACGGAGCGAGGTCAGAAGCTCCCTGTTTTTTTCAATCGTTTCCTCGGATGCGTCGGGCTTCGTTTCAAGCAGGATATGGCGTGCATGCACCCGTTCAGGCCTTGTAAAAGCCTCGGGATGCTCCTTGTAAAAGTCTTCGATCTCCTTTTCGCTCACTTCGGCTTTTTGCACGAAAGATTCGTCGACGTATTTAGTGATCGACATGCCTCTTTTAATATGCCTTTTTAAATTTTCTTCTGTCATATTCATATCTTCCAGAGCTTTTGTGAAGAGTTCTTCGTCCGGAAATCGGCCTTTTAGATGATCCATTCGATTCTGAACCAATTCTTCGTCTATGGAAACATCCGATTTTACGCTTTCCTGGTAAAGAAGTTCTCTGTCGATCAATTCGTCAAGCACCTGCGTCTTTAAAGAGTCCTGGGCACCGTTACTTTCTACGGCATTGAATCCCTTTACCGCCGCATTTTTCATTTCCCATTCAAAATCCGACAAGGGGATGGGCGAGCCGTTAACCGTTGCAACCGGGTCCGGAACTTCGGTTTTTTGCTCCTCTGCCAGGGCGGGATAAACAGCCGTCGCAAATACGATTGGCAGACATAAAGTTAAAATTCCAGTGATGAATCGATGCATAAAAAGTCTCCTTTTCCGCGCAATGCGCGTGCCGGATGCCCGTTTAAGAATCCGGCGGGTTGTTATTTTGAATTCTGGTGGTTTTCCGACGGCGGTGCACAATCAGACGTGTCTCCAGCAAGCTTGGAAAGTGCGTGAGGCAGGGCCGGAAGGACTACTTCAAGGTTTTCCAGCGCCCCGCGAGTGCTCCCCGGCAGATTGAGGATAAGACAAGTGTTTCTCACACCGGCTACGGCTCTTGAAAGCATCGCGTGGGGAGTTGCCGACATGCTTTTCGCTCGCATCGCTTCGCCGATGCCGGGGACGATAAAGTCTATAATCTGTTGTGTTGCCTGAGGGGTAACATCTCTCGGGCTTAGCCCGGTGCCCCCGGTCGTAACGATCAGGGCCAGGTGTTCTTCGTCGACCCACTGAATAAGCGTTCGGGCGATCAACGGGCTTTCGTCCGGAACAACAGCGTGGAGCACAACAGAATATCCCTGCGAAGCAAGGAGCTTTGAAACCGCTTTCCCGCTTTCATCGACTCTCAAGCCTGCATAGCCTTTGTCGCTTACAGTCAGGACACCCGTTTTTAAATCCGGCACCATAACCTTTCTCCGGTTGCGCCATGAGGACAAAATCCGAAACATCCCCTGCTGAAAACGCTAAGGAATGTTTCGGACTGTGGGAATGATTAGGGAACATTTACTCCTGTTCTTTGGAGGCGGCTATTATTTTTTCAGCAAGCTGGACCGGCACTTCTTCATAATGGGATTGTTCCATCGTAAAAAAACCACGGCCCGCTGACATCGAGTTCAGGTCCAGTGCATATTTGAGAACTTCAGCCATAGGGACGCTTGCTTTTATGATCTGGTACTTCCCTATACTGTCCATTCCAAGCACCCTGCCCCTGCGGCCGTTCAGGTCGCCCATCACGTCCCCCATTACCTCTTCAGGTACGGTGATCTCCATTTTCATAACCGGTTCCAGGAGGGTTGGATTCGCTTCCTGGATGGCTTTTTTAAGGCACATGCTGGCAGCTATTTTGAATGCCATTTCCGAGGAATCCACATCGTGGGATTTGCCGTCGTAGAAACGCACCTTCAGGTCAACCAGAGGGTAACCAGCCAGGAACCCCTGTGGGAGCGCCTCGACGATACCCTTTTCCACCGCTGGAACAAAATTGCGAGGGACGTTCATGCCCACGAGTGCTTCTTCGAATTCGAAACCTGCACCCTTTTCGAGAGGGCCTACATCGAAGTGAACTTCCGCGAATTGACCTCGTCCGCCGGTTTGCTTTTTGTGCCGGTAAATGACGCCTTTAACCTCTTTTTTAATTGTTTCACGATAGGGAACTTTAACGGGATTGAGAGTAACTTCAACGCCGTATTTACGGTTAAGCTTTTCGCACGTGGCTTCCAGGTGAATCTGTCCTGTCCCGGAAAGGATGATTTCGGATGTGGTCTGGTCCCTGCCGAGTTTCAGCGTGGGATCCTCATCCACAAGTTTCGAAAGAGAACTGAATACCTTGTCTTCGGTGCCCTGGACTTTAGCCTCGACGGCGTAAGAGATGACCGGGGGCATTAATTCGGCCGATTTATATAAAATAGGGTCATTAGGCGCGCAAAGGGTGTCGCCGGTGGCGGTTTCTTTGAGCTTGGGGATTGCGACGATGTCGCCGGCCACGGCGGCTTCTATCGCATGCTGTTTTTTCCCTTCCATCAAAAACAACTGACCGAATTTTTCCTTTATGTCTTTGGTGGAATCGTAAACTGTACTGTCGTTTTCAAGCTTGCCGGAAAATATACGTAACAATGTCAGCTTGCCTGCAAACGGATCCGCTACGGTTTTGAAGACGAGACCTGAAAACGGGGCGTTTTCTTCGGGCGGCAGTTCCTTCTCTTCGTCGCTTCCAGGTTTTACGCCTTTTTTGGCTGGTCTTTCGGCCGGAGAGGGAAAAGCCTGGACTATCAGATCCATCAATTCGGGAACGCCTATGTTCAATATGGCCGAGCCGCACATCAATGGGATCAACACCCCGGATTTGACGCCCTGTACAAGGGTGGCCTCGATTTCTTCGTCTGTCAACTGTTCACCTTCGAGATATTTCTCCATAAGGTCGTCATCCGCTTCCACGATATTCTCGATCATCTTTTCGCGCCACTCGGCGGTGGTTTCTTCGATTTCCGCCGGTATTGCGGTGGTTTGAAATTTTCCGCTTCCGTCCTTTGAATATATATGAGCTTTCATTTTCAACAGGTCCACAATGCCCTCGAAGGCTTCTTCGGACCCTATCGGAATCGCGACCGGCGTGGCCTTTGCCTGAAGAGTCGCCGCCACATCCTCGACCATCCGGTAAAAGTCGGATCTTTCCCTGTCCAGCTTGTTTACAAATACGATCCGGGGCAACTCCTCTTGATCGATGAATTCCCATACTTTCTCGGTGCCCACCTTGACTCCGGCAGTTGAATCTATAACAACGACCGCGGCGTCCGCGGCTTGAAGCGCGAGCCTGGCTTCCGATATAAAATTGTAATCTCCGGGAGTGTCGAGAATATTGATGATTTGCTTTTTCCAGGTGCAGTTATGCACTGCAGTGCTGATCGTTATGCCTCTTTTTATTTCCTCGGGTTCATAGTTGAGGTTGGAGGTGCCGTCATCTACTTTACCCAGCCTGCTGGTCGCTTTCCCGTTGAACAACATGGCTTCGGCCAGCGAGGTTTTTCCGGATCCTGCGTGTGCCAAAAAAGCTATATTTCTGAGTAGTTCGGTTTTTCTTTCCATACAAAACCCCTTCCTGATCAATCTGAAATTTCGTACACCGTCGCCTGCCGTTTATCGTTGCAACCTGAAGGGAGTCTCCTCCCCGGCGTAACCCTTATGTGGGCCGTAACAGAAGTGCAGTCAGGACACATAATGTTTGGCGTGTACACCGAGAAAATAAAGTCAAATAAGAAAAATACATCAATTTCAAAATCAAAGTCAAGGCAAGAATAGAATGTCCTATTTTTTCATTGCCAATTCCCGGAAAAATGTTAGACTTTGGGCGTCGATCGGGCCTTGGTGACGGGCCGTTCAATATGCCTCGGGGGGCTCGTGTGCAACTTGCACCGTTAATAGAATCATTCGTACGATATCTCGAGACCGGAAAAAACTATTCATTCAACACTGTGAAGGGTTACCGGGCGGATCTCTATCAGTTTATGGCTTTTCTCGGAGATTCGGTGGATACGGGCGGAAAAGGCGTATCAGTTGAATCGATCGACATTACAAATATAAGGCATTACCTCGCTTTTCTTTTTGCGAGGCTCAAACGAAAAACGATCGCTCGAAAGCTGTCTGCTTTGCGATCGTTCTTTATTTTTTTAGAAAAACGGGGAATCGTTGCCGGCAGCCCGGCGGCAGAGGTTTCTTCCCCCAGACTGGAGAAAACGATTCCTGTCTACCTTTCAGTAGATGAAATGTTTCGACTGCTGGAAGCAGCCGATCGTCAGGATCCACTGGGCCTGAGAGATCTTGCGGTTCTTGAAACGCTTTATTCTACTGGGTTGAGGGGAGGCGAGCTGACGTCATTGAATTTGGCCGATGTAAGTTTGGACGAGCGTCTTGTTCGGGTTAGAGGCAAAGGGGGGAAGGAACGTGTTGTTCCTTTGGGCCGCCGTGCAGCCGAGGTTCTCGAACGTTATTTGAAAGCGGTTGAAGGGCTGCGAAAAAAAATTCAGGAGGGTGAAAAAGGCGGCGGAGCGTTGTTTGTGAATTTCCGTGGAGGCAGGCTTACGAGCAGAAGCGTGAGATCTATTGTCAAACGATATGCGGGGCTGAGCCATGCTCCTTCGGATATAAGCCCTCATTCGATGCGGCACAGTTTTGCAACGCACTTGATGGACGGCGGAGCAGACCTGAGATCGGTACAGGAATTGCTTGGGCATTCAAGCCTGTCCACGACACAGAGATATACTCACGTGAGCCTGGACCGTCTTATGGCGGTATATGATAAATCTCATCCCAGGAGTAAATAGCGGCCATCCGGAAATACCGGATGGGCATGAGGAGCGGTTGGAATGTTCTCGATGGAAATGGAAAGGGAAGGAAAAAACACCTCCGGCGCACGGTTCCGTGCGACGACAATTTTGTCGGTAAGGAAAAACGGGAGCACCGTGATGGCCGGTGACGGCCAGGTGACCCTGGAGGATACGATAATGAAACATCGGGCGGCCAAGGTGCGCTTGATGTACAAGGATCAGGTGCTCGTTGGGTTCGCCGGAGCCTCTGCAGACGCTTTCAGCCTGCTCGAACGACTGGAAGGGAAGCTCGAAGCCTACAACGGAAATTTGACCAGGGCTGCGGTGGAGCTCGCCAAGGACTGGCGTACAGACCGGGTTTTAAGGAGGCTGGAGGCCCTTCTGCTGGCTGCAGACTGCGAACACACCTTCATCGTTTCAGGCAACGGCGATGTGATTGAACCGGATATCCCCGTTGCGGCAATCGGGTCAGGCGGGCCTTATGCGCTGGCCGCAGCACGGGCCCTGGTGGAGCATTCCGAGTTGAGCGCGGCCGAGGTTGCCCGCGAAGCCATGAAGATAGCCGCATCAATATGCATTTATACGAATGAGCATGTGATTTTGCACGAATTGTCAGAATGAACGGCGAATCAACCTGGAAATCAGCGGAGGAAATTTTGTGGCGAAAATGAAAGTGTTAACCCCCAGGGAAATTGTTTCCGAGCTGGATAAATATATCATAGGCCAGGACCAGGCCAAGAGATCCGTCTCGATCGCCTTAAGAAACAGATGGCGGCGCCAGCAGGTGCCCGCCGAATTGAGAGACGAGATAGCGCCTAAAAATATCATCATGATCGGCCCTACAGGAGTTGGCAAAACAGAGATAGCAAGGCGGCTTGCTAGGCTCGCCGATTCTCCGTTTCTCAAGGTCGAGGCCACAAAGTTCACCGAAGTGGGCTATGTGGGAAGGGATGTGGAATCGATGATAAGGG
>Ga0129302_1001647_pt1 | contig 16493 bp, 16 predicted proteins | sample BlaSprsedimmetaG_FD_94476 | JGI IMG/M metagenome (GOLD analysis project Ga0129302, IMG submission 94476) | Hot spring sediment bacterial and archeal communities from California, USA to study Microbial Dark Matter (Phase II) - Blank Spring... | ecosystem: Environmental > Aquatic > Thermal springs... | reverse complement strand
GGGACATCCGCAACCACTCGATGGGCGAACTCTTCCTGTAGCTTTGGTTTATTCACCAGATCAAAGATACGGAACAGACGTACAGTCTCGTCAAAGTAAGCCATGCCGCGATTTTCAAACTCGTGGAGGGCGTTATCCACATCAGCAAGACGGTAATGGAACTGGTGGTACAAGTCCTCCCGGTACATTACCGTTGCGCGTTCTACATCGGCGATGACTGCGAAGTCGTCTTCTAACAAGGCCAACTGCTCGTGAACGATCTGCGCATATTTGTCGATCAGGTGCAACGCCACGCCGATGGGATTACGCAATTTGAGACGGATGCGCTCTTTCTCATCCAACGTCGTGATGATATACTGCTCCAACGCTTCGATCCGGCTCTCGGCCAGCAAGGCACTATCTTCCGCCTGTTTGGCGCGCAAGGCCAACCGCGACGAAATCGGGAAGACTTCGGGGGCAAACCCTAACAACACACGTGCATTTTCCGTAATAAAGCTCTCGATGCGCGTAACGTCCTCCGAGGTGTCCAGAATATCGATCTTGTTGAGTACGATGACGATCTTCTTTCCCCAGTCACGAATGTGTTCCAGGAAAGCACGCTCGCTCTCCGTAAACGGACGGTCCACCGAGGTCACAAACAACACCAGATCAGAACGGGGCACAAACTCCTGCGTGAGCGCTTCGTGCTCGCGGTGAATGGCGTTGGTGCCTGGCGTATCGACAATGTTAATCTCTTCCAACCAACCGACGGGGGCCGTATAAGTATCTACAGCCCCCTCGATGGCGACGCGCTCAAAGTGATTGCCGTGCTTAAGCAATTGGATACGGGTAGTGGTTGGCGTAACACCTTCTTCCAGGAGTGGCTGTCCAAACAGCGCGTTGATAAAGGCGCTTTTCCCGGCGTTGAACTCACCCACCACGACGAGGAGGAAAAGTTCGTCAAGCTGCCGGATGGAACGTTCCAAAGCGGCGCGATCCTCCGGCGCGGCTGAGAACTGTGCCAACGCGATTTGCAGGTTGGTCAACCAGTGCCGCTCGACGCCGACCAGCGCCTCTTCTGTCGGATTCAGAATTTTGGATTGCATATAAGGTTCCTCACGGAATCTATCATCACGCCTCGTATTGCTCTCCCCTTTACCTTTTAATGTAGTATGCTCTTATCTACAAAAAAAAGCAAGCGCGCGCTTGGCGTGCCAGGTTGCGTATTTGAGAGAGGATAAAGTCGATACACAATACACCAAAACACGACCGTCTGATAAAGTGGACGGTCGTGTGGATAAGCGGTGCAGGCGGGCGATCATCTATCCGCCGGGTCAAGGACCTTATCGACGATACTATACTCCACCGCTTGTTGTGCCGTCATGTAAAAGTCGCGGTCGGTGAGCCGGTCGATTTGCCCGTCATCGAGACCGGTATGGCGGCGCAAAATGCCGTTAAGCAAGTCCCGCATCCGCAAGATTTCCTTGGCGGCGATTTCGATGTCGGTAGCTTGACCCTGCGCACCGCCGAGCGGCTGGTGCAAGTGAACCGTCGCGTGGGGCAGGGCATAGCGGCGACCTTTGGCCCCGGCTGTGAGCAAAACGGTCGCCATGCTGGCCGTGATGCCCACCGCGATGGTGGAGATGGGAGCCTGGATCAACTGCATCGTGTCGTAGATGGCGAGACCGGCTGAGATTTCGCCGCCGGGCGAGTTGATGTAGAGTGATATCTCCCGCTCAGAGTCCTCGCGGTCGAGGAAAAGTAGTTTCGCTACAACTTCATTCGCCACGAGTGCGTTTATGGGCGTGCCCAAGAAAACGATGCGTTCTTTGAGCAGTACCGAGTAAATGTCGTACACTCTATCGCCCATCCGGGTATCTTCGATCACATACGGGAACATCGTCGCCTCCTCTACTACGCCTGGAGCGCGTCTTCTTCGTGCGCCTCCGTTGTCTCGACGGAGGGTGTCACCTCGGTAGCCGGTGCATCTTCTTCCTCTTGCGAGGGAGTCGCTTCGACAACCGCCACGGTTTCTGCCGCCACGACAGTCTCTTCCGTCACGTCCTCCGGTTCTGCGGACACTTCTTCTGCAGCAGCCTCCGGGGCTTCCGTCACGGCATCCGCATCGATCTCGCCGCGCCCAATCTTTTCGAGGTGTTCCAGCGTCTTGCGTCCTAAGAGGCTCGAACGCAGATTGCGTCCCAGAGGGGAATCGAGCGATAGCGGCGTACTGTCGATGCGGTGCGCCTGTCCCATGGCAGTCAAAAAGTCGTGATAGCCCTGTACCACTTCGTCATCACTAACGACGATGCCTTGCGCATCGGCAAACTTTGCCAAAACGAGGGAACGTTTAACGTCTGCTTCGGCCTGTGGTCTCATCTGCTGGCGAAGCTGCTCCAAAGTCACACCCTGCAATTGCATGGCATCTTCGAGCGACATACGCTGCTCACGTTGGATGCGTCTGCCCATCTCTTCGATCATATCATCGAGTGTGTGCTCCACCATCACCGGGGGATAACGCACATCGGACTGCGCAACCAGGATGGATACTAAATCGTCGCGGTAGTGTTCATGCGTGTGACTTTGCTTGGCGTCCAGCATCCGGGTATAAATATCCTGCTTCAAATCTTCGAGCGACTCGAAAGGTCCAGCCGTGCTGGCCAGCGCGTCGTCAAGCTCGGGCAGCACACGCTCGTAGACGCCGACGACCTTGACGTCAAATTCGCCTTCCTCGCCGCGCAGGTTCTCCTCGCCGAACGTCTCCGGGAAAGTCACCGTGAACGATTTCTCCTCGTCGGTACTCATCCCCACCAGGGCTTCGACAAATCCCGGTGCGACGAAAACCACGTCTTCCTTGAGCATGACTTCGATATCGTCCTCCTCGACGATGACATCACCGTCAACCGTGCCGAGGACGTTGATGTGGACTTCGTCACCATATTCTGCCGGGCGCTCCAGAGCTTCCAAGGTTACGTTTTCTTCGCGGATCTGTTCCAGGACCTCGGCCACTTCCTCATCGGTCACGGCCGGTTCTTGCCATGCCAGACTCAGGCTATGATGATCTCCCAAGACGGTCTCCGGCGCCAATGGTATGCGGATGGTGAAAGTCAGAGGATCGGTGTCGACTTTCTCCAATTCGCCCGACCCATAAGGGTCTACCTCGGCCTCTTCAAGAATTTGCGGATAGATTTCTTCGAGCATGGTATCGGCTGCCTCTTGCAAGAGTGCCGCCTCGCCCACATACTGCACAACTTTGGCGTAGGGCGCTTTTCCCCTGCGGAATCCGGGAATGTTGTATTTCTGGGATAGGGCGCGCGCAGTTTTGCGCATGGCGGTATTTACCGCCTGCTCCTCTATTTCGACGTTGAGGAGCGCTTCGTGCGTTGCTAATACTTCTTTTTTGATCTCAAACACGCTTGTACCTCCATTGATAAATCGGATGGATTATAGCACACTCCTGACGAAATACCAATCCAACCAGGCCTTTCGGTCACAAAAAGAAAATATAGGTTTGACAAAACGTGCTTATGATGCTACAATAAACTTGTTTATAAATACATCCCTTTACTAAAATAAGGCGGATATATCAACAAAAACGTCCTAACCCGGATAAACCGGAACCAAAAGGGGCTTTGTAGCCCGTTTTTTTGCTCGTTGTGCAAGAATTTGCGCGGTTAGGGCCTAATCAGTTAGTTGGGTGGAGAGATGGCTATGCAGGACACAAGACAACAAATCCTGGAAATCCTAAAACGTCGCGGCGAGGTCACCGTTCAAGAATTGAGTCGTGAACTGAACCTGACCAGCGTCACGGTGCGCCATCACCTGGAAATTTTGCGTTCTGAGGGATATATCACCGAACCCGAGATTCACCGCTCCAACCGGCCCGGACGTCCACGCTACGTCTATCGCTTGACCTCCACCGCCGCCGACCTGTTCCCCAACAACTACAGTGGCCTGGCGAACGCAATGTTAGACACGCTGAAAACCTGCCTTCCTCAAGAAGAACAACTGGACTTCCTGCGCGAAACGGCCAAACGTATGGTAGCCAAAGTGGGTGACCTGCCGGAAGACCACGATGCCCGTATGGATAGTGTCCTGGCCTTTATGAACCAGCAAGGCTTTGTCGCCCGCTGGGATAAGGACGAGGACGGTCAATACTTTATCTATGTCAGCAGTTGTCCTTACCACCACGTGGCCCAAAGCCACCACGAAACGTGCCAGATCGATGAGACCATCATCCGCGAGTTGACCAGCGCGAACCTAGAGCGGATACAAACGTTGGCCGCGCGCGGGGGATTGTGCGTCTACCAGATCCAGTGGCCCGAATAGGCCAAACACACTGCCCATAGACAAGGCCCAGGAACATCCTGGGCCTTGTTTTATGTGACGAATGGCTACACAATCCAGAGATGTTCCTGAAGATGGCTCAAGTATTCCGCACCGTTGGCCGTGATGACGACATTCTCTTCGCGTCCAATGTAGCCACGTCCCGGCACCGTAGCGCCCAACTCAATCGCAAAAACGTTACCTTCTTCGACCACGCCCTCCACGGCGTTGCCATAGCGTTCCCACCGCGGGCCGAGGACGGTCGCGCCATCGTGCGCTGTGCGCCCGACGTGGTGTCCAAATGCGTGCATGTACTCGGGATACCCCGCATCCACCAACGCCTGACGGGCCGCCGCATCGACTTCCCAACCTCGGACACCGGGTTTCAGCGTTGCGCGTCCGGCCTCCAGGGCGACGGTTGTCGCGTCCCACGCACGTTGGACAGCTTCGGGAATGACCGTTTCGCCGGCAGAGCGCACGTACCACGTCCGCTGCAAATCGGAGACGAAGCCGTAACGTGAAATGCCGAAATCGATTTGCACCAAGTTGCCCGGCTTGATCCGCAGTCCGGATGGCATCGCGTGGCCCACCGCCGAATCAGGCCCAACCGTGACGACAGGGCAGTAATCCCAGTCCCAGGAGGCGCCATAACTGTTTTCCGTAAGGAAACTGTGCAAGAAGCCGGAGACTTCCGTATCGGCCACGCCGGGACGAATAAACGAGTGGAGTTGCGCCAGGACCTCTTCCGTGCGCTCGACCGCTATCTTGATGAGCTGGATTTCCGAGGCCGTTTTGCGCCCGCGCAGCGCCGCGACGATCCCTTCCGCCGAGACCAGATGGTCGGCATACGGCGTCGCTGCCAGCGTCCGCGAAAGCACCCGGAACATCCCATAGGTCAACCCATCCGCCGCCGGGTCGCTCTCTGAATAATTCACGGCGATCCGGCGCGGGCGCAGCGTCTCGATCTCCGCAATCAACGGCTGCTGGAAGGCCGCATCATAGCCGATGACGCGGTCATACGCGCCCAGGCGCTCGACGTTGGGGACATCGTAGCGCCCCACAATGGCGACGCGCGCGCCGCTCTGGTGGATCATTAGCGCCGAAGTCCAGGTGAGATCGAAGCCCAGAATCAGATCTATCACCGGGTCCTTCACATGGCTCGTCTCCCGCACAAACGTGATCCAGAGATCAACGTCTTTCTCCTTGAGAATCTCAACCGCCTGCTCCGTCTTTTCACGCACAATGGCCGTAGCTTCAAATGTCATCCCCGTATAATCTCCAATCTTCAATCTATAATCTCTCGCCCGTCAACCGCTCGTAGAGGGCCTGAAATTCTTCATCGGAATAGTAATAGATCACCACCCGCCCGCCTTTGCGCCCGGTCTTGAGCCGCACGCGCGTGCCCAGGGATACCTCGAAACTTTCTTCTAGGGCCTGAACTTCGGGCAGGGGTGCGGGCTTGGGTTTGGGAGGACGCGCGAACTGCTGTACGAGCGCCTCGACCTGGCGCACGTTCAACCCCTGCTGGATGACAATGCGCAGCATGGCATCTTGATCTTCCTGGCTGGGCAATCCCAACAACGCCCGAGCGTGCCCCTCCGTGATTGTCCCCTCCATCACCGCCGCTTGCACGGCGTGTGACGCCGACAGCAACCGCAGCGTGTTCGCGACTGCCGGGCGGCTCTTGCCCACCCGCTGCGCCACGTCCCCCTGCGACAGTCCGAATTCCTCGATGAGCTGCTTGTAAGCCAACGCCTCTTCCAGCGGATTGAGGTCGGCGCGCTGCACATTCTCCACCAGCGCCAACTCCAACATTTGCTGCGGCGCGACATCTTTCACGATCACAGGCACACGCTGCAATCCCGCCAGCCGCGCCGCACGCCAGCGACGCTCTCCGGCGATCAACTGGTAACCGCCGTCGGCTTTGCGGGTGACGACGAGCGGCTGGATGATGCCGTGTTCACGGATCGAGCCGGCCAATTCCTGCACGTCCTGCGCGCTGATGGAACCACGCGGCTGGTGCGGATTGGGCGTAATCGCCTCCAACGGTGCATCCTGCACACCGCCCGCCTGCGCCTCGTCCACAGGAATCAAAACTTCCAGCCCCCGGCCTAATCCTCGTTTTGTCATCGGCATCCTCTCTCTATCACAAACACACCCCAAACCAAGATCGAAGTATAGCACTTTATACCGACATGCCAAGAGCGCGCCAGGGTTACTACATTTAGACTGGCACAACCTTCCGGGAAGCTCAGCCCAGCCTTGTAAAAGCGAAAAAGCTGCTTTATCCCAGTTTTTTTGCTCCAGACCATACTCGCGCAGCTTCCCGGAAGGTACATAGAGCTTGACAGTGTATGCAACCACGTTATAATGACGGCTGATAAATTTTACATTCAATGCTGGCAGGCCTTATAAGGTTTGTGGGAAAAGTCAGGAGGAGGCATTATGGCGAAGAAAAAGGGCGTTCGGCTTTTGATCAAGATGAAGAGCACCGAAAGCGGGCACATGTATCTCACGGAGAAGAACCGCCGCAACGATCCGCAGCGGTTGGAATTGCGCCGCTATGACCCCTTTGTACGCAAGCACGTTATTTACCGCGAGACGAAGTAAGCGCCGTTTCACACATCACAAACCCGGTACACACCCCATGTACCGGGTTTGTTTTTAGAATTACGAACCCTTGCGAAGGTTTCATCCAGACTTTGGAATGCAAAATGATCCTGGATGGCATAATCATCGCATCATCCATACCCAGTCGCAACCTTCGCAAGGATGGGTAATTAAAGAAAGGAGCCCACGATGCCCCTCACCAAGATTGTTTGTACGCTCGGACCGGCCACCGAATCCCCCGAAATCTTGCGTGGGATGATCCGCGCAGGCATGACGGTGGCCCGGCTCAACTTCTCGCATGGGACTGCCGAAAACAAATGCGAGACCGCCGCATTGGTGCGCCGCATCGCCGACGAAGAAGGAAGCTACGTGGCCTTGATGGGCGACCTGCAAGGCCCCAAAATCCGCGTGGGGACGCTACCGCCGGAAGGCATCTGGCTCGTGGAAGATACGGAAATCACGCTGACGGCAGACCCGGTGCAAGACCCGCTCACAGAAATCCCTTTCCCGCACGCCGACATCATCCCCGATGTGCGCCCCGGCAATCAAATCCTGCTGGACGACGGCGCGCTGGAATTGGAAGTCCTTACCGTCGCCCAGACGCGCCTGCACTGTCGCGTGCGCGTGGGCGGCCTGCTCACCTCGAACAAGGGCGTCAACCTGCCGGGGACATCGCTGAAGATCCCCGCACTGACCGAGAAGGACAAACAGGACGCGCTGCTGGCACTGGAATTGGAGCTAGATTATTTGGCGCTGTCGTTTGTCCGGCGGGCGGATGACGTGACCGCGTTGGAGGACTACCTTAACGCGCACACATATGCCCCTGAAGAACGGCGTGCCGGTGAAAACCCGCACCACGTCCCCGGCATCGTCGCCAAAATCGAGAAGCCCGAAGCCTTGGGCGACCTGGAGGCCATCACCCGTGCTGCCGACGCGGTGATGGTCGCGCGCGGCGACCTGGGCGTGGAGACGCTCCCGGAACAAGTACCCCTGGCGCAGAAGGAGATTATCCGCCTGTGCAACCGCCTGGCAAAGCCGGTGATCACCGCCACACAAATGCTGCAATCGATGATCGACAACCCGCGCCCCACGCGCGCGGAAGCTTCGGACGTTGCCAACGCCATCCTCGACGGCAGCGACGCGGTGATGCTCTCCGGGGAGACTTCGGTGGGCAAGTATCCGGTGGAGGCCGTGCGCATGATGGCAAAAATCGCGGAGAGCGTGGAAGGTTCTTTGTATTTCCCCTACAATCAACTGCTGGATATGCAGAAGGAAGCCGCCGACGCGCCCGATACCGTCATTATCTCCAGCGCCATCAGCAAGGCGACGGTTTCGTTGGCGGAGGCGGCCCACGCAACGGCCATCCTCACCTCAACGGAATCCGGGCGTACGGCGCGCATGGTGGCGCGGCATCGCCCGCACATGGCACTGTTGGGCATTACACCCTTCGAGGCCACTGCCCGGCGGCTACAGTTGGTCTGGGGCGTCATCCCGGCTGTGGTTGTTCCCTTCAACGATACGGATGAGATGATCCAGACGATGGTCTACGGCGCGGTCACACAAAAGTACGCCTCCGTCGGCAGCAACGTGGTCTTGACGGCAGGTATCCCTTTCACGTTCCACGGCGTCACAAATATGGTCAAAGTTCACACCGTACAGGCAGAAGATATACGTCCCTCAGGCGCGTGATGCAAAGAGACACCCCCGATTTCTCGTAGAAATCGGGGGTGTCAGTGTTCTACACGTTATGCTTGTGGCTCCGGCGCAACAGGCATCTGCATTTCGCGGTCCATCACCGGTTCGACGACATGACTGCCCTGTGGCGCACCGCAGTAGGGACAGAGATTCCAATCCAATTGCATAATCTTGTCACAGACAATGCAAGACTTCCGCAATTGCGTGTGGCAGTACGGGCAATAGAGAAAATCGCTGCGCACTTTGCCCCCGCACGAAGGGCAGGCTTCCGGCTCCTCGATGGCTTGCAGCAGCGCCTCCTGTTCCAGGGCGTGCTCGTAGGCCTCGGCCAGCGTCTCCCGTGGGCGGATGAGGAAATAGATGATCAGCCCTGGCAAAGTCAGAATCCCTACCATAACCGTCGCCAGCAACTGCACGATGATGTCGCGCGTACGCGAGCGAATGTCGCGGAAGGTCCAGAGCACCATCCCAATCCACACACTGGTCACAAACACCGCCGTCACCAGCGTCACAATCGTCATTACCTGCGGCAGCAATTCCAACAGATCATCGATCATCTTCGTCTCCTAAAAGTAGTCAGAGCGTCGTCAGTCTGATAGTCATATAAGTCTTTAGTCGCATCGTCGTCGTGTATAGGGTATAATGACGACGTCTGGTCGATGCAATACCAGTCAACTGCGTTGACGTTGAGATTATACCATTGCCCGTGCGGGAGGCAAGGACTTTCAAGGAGTTTGTTATGCACAAGTGGTTGATCTACGCACTGATGGCAACCGCCATTTACGGTTTCTGGGGATTCTTTCCCAAACTCGCCAGCGGCTACTTGGATCCCAAGAGCGCCATGGTATACCAAACGCTGGGGACCGTCGTAGGGGCGTTGGTGATTTTGGCGACGTTGCGCTTTCGACTGCCGGTGCATGGCAAGGGCATCACATTCTCTATGCTCGCGGGGATCGCCGGTGTGGTGGGCACACAGTTCCTGTTGATGGCGCTAACCGAGGGCAAGGCATCGGTGGTCGTGCCGGTGACGGCGCTGTATCCGATCGGCGTGATTCTACTGGCGATCCTCATCCTGAAGGAGACGCTGACGCTACGGCAGGTATGCGGCATCCTCCTTTCACTGGTGGCCATCTACTTGCTGGCGGGGTAATTGGATGTCTTCGTCCAAAGGGTTGTTGGCGATAGCCGCAACGCTGTTTGCCGTTTTGCTGCTGACAGCCTGCGTGCTTGCCGGGGACCAGACACCGGCTGCGCCGGAGACGCCCACCGCCACCCTCACCCGCACACCTTACCCCACCCGCATCCTCTCACCCACTCCTTCCCCCACGTTCACCCCTACCCCCACGCCGCTCGTCGCACCGCCGCCAAACGGCATCCCACAGATCGATCTGTACATCACCCTCAACTACGCCGACAAACGTATGACGGTGACACAACAAGTCACGCTCGTCAACGACAGTCCCGATGCCTGGGATGAACTCGTCTTCGCCGTCCCGCCGGCCTACCGTCTGGGCGTTTTTACGCTGCGGACGGCGGCCATCACCACCACCTGGGAAAGCTTCCCCGCAACGACGATGCTTTCGAGCACCATGCTGCACGTCGCAGCGCCGGCCCCTATCGCGCCAGGAGAAGCCGTCGCCGTGGCGCTGGGATACGTCCTCGTCATCCCGCCTGTAGACACCAATACCTGGCTGCCGTTGGGCAATCTCGGCGCGGGCGAGCGGCTCATCCAGGCCGGCGACTGGCATCCCACGCTCGTCCCCTACCACGCGGGGGAAGGCTGGCAGACGTGGGAATACGTTTTGGTAGGCGATCCTAATGTCTACGGCGTCGCCGATTACGACGTGACCTTGCGCACTGATACCGCCGTCGTCGTCGCTGCGCCGGGCCTCGTCAGCCAGAAAGGGCAGGTGCGGCGCTACCGGCTCGACCAGGCGCGCACGTTCGCCTTCCTCGCCAGCCCTGAATACCGGGTGATCCGGGCTAATGCCGGTGGAACGCCGGTACAGGTCTTCTTTCTGCCCGAATACGGCGCGCCCGCGCAGGCCGTGCTGAAAACGGCATCACAAGCCCTGTCACTGTTCATGGAACTCTACGGCCCCTATCCTTACACCAATCTGGTGATCGCCCAGAACGCCTACTATGGCGCGATGGAGTACTCCGGCATGATCAGCATGAGCAGCCGCGCCTATGAAGGGTATCAGGAAACCCCCGTCGCGGGGTTGATCAGCCTTACCGCGCACGAGATCGCGCATCAGTGGTGGTACGGCGCGGTCGGCAACGATCAAGTCCACGAACCCTGGCTGGATGAATCCTTCGCCAAATACAGCGAAGTGCTCTTCTACGAGCGTTACTACCCGGATTTCGTCGAGTGGTGGTGGAAGCACCACATCGGCAGCCGCAATCGTGGGGGCGCGCTCGACAGAACCGTCTACGACTTCACCGACACAGCCACGTACATCGATCAACTCTACGCGCAGGGGGCGCGCTTTATGAGCGACCTGCGCGCACTGATGGGCGATGCCGATTTCTTCGCCTTCGTCAAGGCCTACCGTGAGGCCAACGAGGGGCGCATCGCCACGCGCGACGACTTCTTCGCCGCCGTCCGCGCCCACACCGACGCCGACCTGACTCCTTTGCTCGACACCTATTTCCCCGAACCACAAGTACAGCCCAAATAACCCAGATTTCGGGAACTTCTTGCCGCCTTCCGGCGTCATCATAAGTGTGAGGGACAAACTCACAACATAAAAATCACAAAGGGAGGCAATACAATGTTTGGCAAGAAAGTTCGTACAGGTTTACTGGTGTTGGCCGCAGCCGGGATGCTCGGGTTACTGTTGGGATGCGGCGCGCAGGTACAGGCGGGCGGCGGGACGGTGAGTGGCGCGACATACGCCGCAGTCGGGGGCGAAGCGCTCTATACCATCAACGTCAGCGGTTCGGGTATGGCGAGCAACACCCCCGACATCGCCGATATTCAACTGGGTGTGGAAACCGTCAACGATGACGCCGCGCAGGCCATCAGCGAGAGCACCGCAAAGATGAAGGCCGTGCTCGACGCCGTGAAGGCGCTGGGCATCGAGGACAAGGACATCCAGACCGTCAACTACAACATGTGGGTTGAGCAGATCTACAACCACGAGGCCGGTATGCCCACCGGGCAGGTGCGCTACCACGTCACCAACCATGTCAGTGTGCGGCTGCGCGATCTCACCCAAGCGGGCAAGCTGCTGGAAAACGCCCTGGCTGCCGGCGCGAACAACGTAGGCAGCATCACCTTCGGCGTGAACGATGCCACCGAGCTGCAGAAGCAGGCTCGCGCGGCTGCCCTCGAGAACGCGCGCGCCAAGGCCGACGAATTGGCCGCCGGGTTGGGCATCCGCGTAGGCAAGGTGCGCCAGGTGAGCGAGTACATCTCCGGTTACAACCCCGTCCCGGTCGTAGCCCGGGACATGGGAATGGGCGGCGGGGGGGGAAGTACCCATCGCCACCGGTGCTTACAACGTCACCGTGGAAGTCCAGGTCATCTTCGACATCATTCAATAACCACACGGCTTGTGCCGAATCACAATCTGGCACCCTTATGACCGCCGCGCGGTTGCTCGCGCGGCGGTTTTTGATTTGTCACCTCCGTATGGGCGGTTATAATCAAGGTAAACACCTTTGTCAGTGTATGGAACCGGTTGAACAACAAAGATATGAGCCTGATTCACCAAGAAGAGAGGAGGGCGCAATGCAAGTCAATCACACGGCTGTTTTAGAAACAAGCGCGCACAGATTGTTTCCGGGGCTAAGTCTGGATCAGGTCTTGGCGCGACTGCTCTTGGAACGGGCACAACGCAATCTGATCAAATATCAAACTTTGGAGCGCGAGTTCAAGGTCAAATACAAACAAGACTTTATGACCTTCCGCCAAGCAATTTTGGAATCAGAACCCACTGGTGACATTGAACAGGATTACTTCGATTGGGAATTGGCGGTCACGGGAATAGGCGATATGACCCAGGAAATCCAACAACTCAGAGCATTGATGGGAACCGATGAACGTCAATGAATGGTTACGGATGCTCTACCAGGCAACTGATGACCGCGTCTATATCAGCCGCCTCGAAATACTTGAGCAGAGTGTATCGTTAATCAAAGCGCGTCTTTATATTTCTCACGACCTCTTTGTGCAGATTTACCGAAACGACCGTTTTGACACGACCAATATGGTTCTGATCTACAACAACAAACGTGTTTACGCGCGTGATCAGCTCAATGGCGTCTGGCATCGGCACCCGATGCATGACCCGGATATCCATGACAAAAGTTCCGCTGGCCAACAGGCGAAAAATTTAACTCAATTCCTGGATGAAGTTGAAGCGGTACTAGCGACGATGAATTTACCATAACGAAATCTACGATGACTAAACACATCGACGGCTCCCACGGCGAGGGCGGAGGACAAATCCTCCGCTCGGCTTTGACGTTAGCCGCCATCACCGGCGACACTGTCTGCCTGGAAAACATCCGCGCGAACCGTTCCAAGCCGGGGTTGCGCCCGCAGCACCTCACGGCAGTGCGCGCTGCTGCTATGGCCTGCAACGCGCACCTGGAAGGTGCAGAACTCAACAGTCAGACGCTCACCTTCGCCCCGCAGACGCCCACCCAGGCCGGGAATTACTTCTTCGACGTGAACGACGTAGCCAGCAGCGGCTCGGCCGGCGCGATGACGTTGGTCTTACAGACGATACTGCTGCCGTTGGCGCTCGCGGATGGCTCCTCGCGGCTAATCCTGCGCGGCGGCACGGCCGTCCCGATGAGTCCACCGGCTCCCTACATCGAGCACGTTTATTTGCCCACGCTGTTTGAGATGGGTGTCCAGGCGCGGCTGGCGCACCGTCTCTGGGGCTTCTACCCCCAAGGCGGTGGCGAACTGGATGTGGAGATCACGGGCCGCACTACGCTACGCCCGCTCGACCTCACCGAACGCGGCGCACCAGAGCGTGTAGATGGCGCTGCCTGCGTCGCCAAACTGCCATCGCACATCCCGCAGCGGATGAGCGACCGGGCACGCGCGCTGCTTAGCCAGGCCGGATTGCCTCGCGTGGCCATCGAGCCACAGCACGTCACCTCGCCAGGCACGGGTGCGGGTCTTTTTGTAACGGCGCACTACGCGCACTCGCGGGCCGGGTTCAGCGCGCTAGGTCGCCGTGGATTGCCTTCTGAGGAAGTCGCGGAACTGGCTTGTCGTGAGCTATTGGAACACCACCGCAGCGGCGCGGCGGTCGATCCGCACCTGGGCGATCAACTGGTGCTGCCGTTCGTGCTGGCGCAGGGAACGTCGCGCGCGGCGGTGTCGCGCGTTACGCAACACTTGCTCACCAACGTCTGGGTCGCTGCGCATTTTGACTTACCTGCGGCGCGCGTCACCGGCGATGAGGGCCAGCCAGGCACGTTGATCGTCGGTGAATAGCATGGCAACAATTGGGCTTTTCTCTGTCAGCAGATTAAGCAGATGAAGCAGATTTTTCAGTTGACGAATAAGAATCTGCTCAATCTGCTTAGAACCTATCCGAAAATTCGCCGTTGACGCACCAGAAACGCTTGCCAGCATAATTTTCGGATAGAGACTTAATCTGCTGATAAAAAAATACTGTAGGGAGATTGTATGCTAGAACTTGTCATGTTAGGCACAGCGGCCTCCGCCCCTTCGATCCAGCGAGGACTGCCCTCGCAAGTCGTGCTGTGGCGCGATGAACGGTTTCTCGTCGATTGCGGCGAAGGGACGCAGCGGCAGATTTTACGCAGCGGGATCGGCTTCCGGCGTTTGCAGCGGGTGTTGCTGACCCACGGGCATCTCGATCACATTCTGGGCCTGGGCGGGTTGATCTCCACTTTCGCGCGTTGGGAAGCCGTGGACAAGCTGGAGGTTTACGGCGGGCGCTGGACGCTGGACCGCGTAGAAGACCTGATCTTCCGCGTAGTACTGCGCGGCGCGCGTCCCCCTGTACCGGTCGATCTGATCGACATCCAGCCCGGCGTGCTGCTCGAAAACGACGACTTCGAGGTCGTCGCGTTCCCGGTCGTCCACCGGGGGCCGGGGTGTTTCGGCTATCTCTTCCGCGAGAAGCCGCGCCGGCCTTTTCTGCCGGAAAAAGCGGAAGCGCTCGGTGTGCCCGCCGGCCCGATACGGCGCGACCTCGTCAACGGCAAAGCCGTCACCCTGGCGGATGGGCGCGTCATCCACCCGGACGAGGTGCTGGGACCGGATCGGCCCGGCGTCTCACTGGCGCTCGTCGGCGACATCGGGCAAATCGATGGCCTGGGCGAGGTTGTGCGTGGCGTCGATGTGCTGGTGTGCGAAGCCACGTACCTGGAGCGCGACGGGGAGATGGCACACCGCTTCGGCCATCTCACAGCGGCGCAGGCGGCACGGCTGGCACGGGATGCGGGCGCACGCAAATTGGTGCTCAATCACCTCTCACAACGGTATCGCATCCGCGAAATCCTCGAAGAGACCCGCCCGATCTTCGCGGACACCATCGTCGCCCGTGACTTCGACCGCTTCACCATCACGCGCGAGAAAATCGCGCTCAGCAACGAGGAGTTGCAGGACGACGACACACTCCTGGAAACGCCCGGCGCAACCGAATCCCTTGTCAGTTGAACGGCTTGACAAGCAGACCATTCTCTCTAATATGTTGCGTATGGTCGTGGTATGTCGATACGATACAGCACCGAGGATGCAAATCTGCCAACAGATTTTTTGACTTTCAGTTGAGACCTTGTAACTGCTTTCATAAGGAAACTATGGCACGGAGACTTTGGATAACGATAACATTAGCGCTCGTCATTGCCATGGTATTGCCTGCCTGTACAGAGCCGGCGGGCGACACGAAGGAGGGTAAGCCCTACAAAGTGGCATTTATCTATATCAGTCCTCCCGGCGACCTGGGATGGACTTACGAGCACGAACGAGCCCGTAAGCTGCTCGAACAGAAATTTGACGACCAAATCGTCACCACCTACGCCGAGAACGTCGCAGAAGGCCCGGAGGCCGCGCGGGTGATGCGCCGGTATGCCCAAGAAGGCTACGATATGATCTTCGCGACGTCCTTTGGCTATATGGACTATATGTACGAGGTCGCAGAGGAATTTCCCGAGATCAAATTCGCGCACTGCTCCGGCAGCAGGACGCGCGACAATATGGCAACCTACTTCGGGCGCATTTACCAGCCACGCTATCTTTCCGGCATCGTCGCCGGCAAGATGACGACAACCGGCAACATCGGCTATGTGGCGGCGTTTCCCTTTCCTGAAGTAGTACGTGGCATCAATGCCTTCACACTCGGCGTGCGCTCGGTCAACCCGGAGGCCACAGTGAACGTCAGGTGGACCAACATCTGGGACGATCCGGCTAAGGAACGCGAAGTGGCCATAGCATTGCTGGATGCCGGCGCCGACATCATCGCGCAGCACCAGGATTCCACCGAGCCACAAAAAGCCGCCCAGGAGCGCGGAGCGTTGAGCATCGGGTACAACTCGGACATGCGCGCATTCGTCGGCGATACGGTGCTCACCAGCCCGGTATGGAACTGGGGCCAGTACTACATCGCCACCGTACAAGCGGCGATGGATGGCATGTGGGTCAGCCATCAGTACTGGGAGGGATTGGGATCGGACGTCGTGCGTTTGGCCGATTTTAGCGCCAAAGTGCCGCCGGATGTGCGCAATCTCGTCGAAACGGCTCAAAGACAGATCATCCAAAATGATCGGATTTTCTGTGGCCCCATCAGGGATCAAGCGGGCAACCAGTTAGTAGGAATCGGTGAATGTTTGAGCGATGCAGACAAGCTCAATATGCAGTTCTTCGTCGAAGGCGTGGTCGGGACAAT
>Ga0129302_1001646_pt1 | contig 16502 bp, 12 predicted proteins | sample BlaSprsedimmetaG_FD_94476 | JGI IMG/M metagenome (GOLD analysis project Ga0129302, IMG submission 94476) | Hot spring sediment bacterial and archeal communities from California, USA to study Microbial Dark Matter (Phase II) - Blank Spring... | ecosystem: Environmental > Aquatic > Thermal springs... | reverse complement strand
TATATAGTAAAGAAAACCGTATCTAGTATCTCGTGAATCGTATCTCGTTAAGATGGTTAGCCAGTTTGCCGGTATACCGGTTATCCGGTTTAAGAATTAAAATTATTTTGGTTAACTGTATCAATTAACTCTCATCATCCAACTGAGAACTTGTATTTGAAATTAACGATTAAAATTAACTGGTTAACTGGCAAACGGGGTAACCGGGTAACTAACTAAATACTAATGACTATTCACTATTCACTAACGACTATTTTATATTTTCTATTCCCTTCTTTATTCTTCTTATACCTTCCTTGATATCTTCTAAAGAAGTAGCAAAAGAAAGGCGGATATAACCTTCTCCCTGTGTGCCAAAGGCAGTTCCGGGGACAGTTACCACCTTACATTCTTCTAAGAGATACATGGATAACTCCTCAGCGGACATTCCAGTCTCTTTTATATTCACAAATGCATAAAAAGTTCCTTCGGGTGCATAACAGCTTAATCCTTTAATTTCGTTTAAACCCTTAGTTAGGACATTTCTTCTTTCATTATAAGCGGCGAACATTTCCTTAACACAATCCTGCGAACCCTGAATTGCTGCCAGACCCGCTCTCTGAGCCACGGAATTTGCACATACAGCAGTATTTTGTAACAGTTTTGCTATCTCTTTCACTAAATTAAGAGGGGCAGCAAGATAAGCCAATCTCCATCCGGTCATAGCATAACTTTTAGAAAAACCAAATATAGAAATAGTTTTTTCTTTCATTCCGGGCAAAGAAGCAATACTGATATGTTCTCTACCATTATAGACAATATCTTCATATAGTTCATCGCTAATTACAAATAGGTCTTTTTCTTGAGCTAATTGGGATATTGCTAACAACTCTTCTTCATTAAAAGCAGCTCCGGTAGGATTACTGGGAGAATTTAGGAGTATAGCCTTGGTTTTGGAGGTGATACAATTCTTCAATTTTTTCAAATCGGGATGGAAATTATTTTCTCCCCGCAGAGAAAAGTGTACGGGCGTTCCTCCCGCAAAATACACCTGAGATTCATAAGTTACAAAACCAGGATCAGGGATGATTATCTCATCTCCGGGATTAATAAGAGTGTAAAAAGCAAAAAATAAGGCTTCAGTCCCCCCAGAAGTCACCACTACTTCCTCAGGTGTAACCGAAATTTTATTTTTTTGATTCAACTTGATAGTCAAAGCTTTTCTAAATTCCGGAAATCCCAAATTAGGAGTATAGCGAGTGTAGCCTTCATCTAAAGCCTTTTTGGCTGCCTCCCGAATATGGGCGGGAGTGACAAAATCGGGCTCTCCTATCCCAAAACTAACCAAACCTTTTTTCCCTTGAGCTAAATCAAAAAGTTTTCTTATGCCTGAAGGTTTTATTTTCTTTAAATTAGAGTTAAATTCCAATTTTTTTCTCCTCTCTTAAAATATCATAAAAATTTTATTGCGGATTTGATAAATCAAACCCCTACATTTTTACTGCTTCAAATCCCATTTTAAAAGCTTTTAAATTCGTCTCAATACTTTTGGGTGGTAAGTTTTCTTTCATAGACTGAATAACTAAATCCTTATCTACAGGAAATTCGGGGGTAGCAACTGCTGCTCCGAGCAGAACCATATTTTCCGAGATAATACTTCCTGCTTCTTTAGCTATTTCCTGGGCATTAATTATTGATAAATTCTTTATTTTTGCTTTTAGTTCGTCAAAAATAGAAGACAGTTCGGGATATTCCGAAATGCCCAGTGAAACAGTAAAAGGTACAATAGGAACGCTATTTGCTATAACAAAAGATTCTTTATTTATTTTATTCAAGGCTCTTAGAGCTTCTGCCGGTTCAAAGGCAATCAATAAATCCGCTGCGCCTTCTTCAATTAGAGGACTGTGTGCTTCACCAATTTTAAGTTCAGTTACTACTGTCCCTCCTCTTTGAGCCATTCCATGAACTTCACTCATCACCACATTCAAACCTTTTTTCATCGCAGCTTCTCCCACAATAGTAGAAGCCTTAATCGTGCCTTGCCCCCCTACTCCAATAAGCTGAATCTTATATATATTTTTCATACTCATTTTTTCACCTCTATCGCTTTCTTTGGACATACCTGAACACAAACTCCACAACCATCGCATAATAATAGGTTGATATTAACAGAGCCGTCTTTTTCTATAAAAAATGCCGGACAGGTAAAATTCTTCACGCAGATTAAGCATTTAGTACATTCTTCCTGGTTAATGGTATATTTGATACTTATACCTTTTTTCCTGTTCTCCGCATCAGTAATCATGGCACAGGGATGTTTGGTAATAACTACTGAAACCCCTTTAAATTGCAGGGCATCTTTAAATATTTCTTCTGCCTCTTTTAAATTAACCGGGTCAATGGTCTTTACTAAACCTGCCCCTACTCCTCGAGCAATCTTCTCTATGGAAACTTCGGGAGCAGGATTACCCATTCCATCTACGGGTACACCGGGATTGGTTTGACCTCCGGTCATTCCGGTTATCCTATTATCCATAACTACTAATAAAATCTTATCTTTATTATGGACAGCGTTGATTAAAGGAGGAATACCGGCATGAAAAAAGGTAGAATCTCCAATAAAAGATATTACTTTCTGGTTGGTTACCTTGGAAAACCCGCAGCCAATACCTAAACTTGAACCCATAGAAAGACAGTAATCTCCCATATTATAGGGGGGTTCCAAACCTAAGGCATAACACCCTATATCAGTGGAGTAAATTATCTCTTCTTCCTTTAATTTCAATTTTTTTATAGTTTTTTTTAAAGCAAAATAAGTTGCACGGTGGGGACATCCGGGACAGAGTACCGGTGACCGCAAAGGCAAAGGAAGTTTAGTACTAAATTTTTCTCTTTTGATTAATTCTTTATCTACAATTTTTGCCATCCCAAAAGAGATAATATCCGGATTATATTCATAAATTCTGGGAAGGGTTCCGTCTAACTTGCCATATACTTTTTTCTTTATATTATATTTTCCTATTATGGCTAAAACTTCTTTCTCCATTACCGGTTCCACTTCTTCTGCTACCAAAATATTATCAACACTATTTATGAAGTCTAATACCAATTTCTCGGGGAAAGGATAAGAGAATGTGAGTTTCAAAATTTTAACTTTCAAATTATTCTCACTAACCACATCCATCACGTAATTAAAGGCACTACCGCTAGTGATAATTCCTATCTCTCTACCACCTTTATCAATTATTTTATTAAGAGGAGAATTTTCGGTTTTTTCTTCAATCTGGTTTAATTTTTTAATTAATTCTTTGCGCATTTTTACCACATATGCCGGAGTTACTATGAATTGAGAAGGATCCTTTTTGAAGTATCCTTTCTCTTTTCCCTGAATGACTGTTCCTAAATTTACTACCCCTCTCATATGAGATATTCTGGTAGTAGTACGCATAAGAACGGGAATCTTAAATTGTTCTGATAAATCAAAACCAAATTTCATCAGGTCTTTTACTTCTTGCGGATTGGAGGGCTCGAGTAGAGGAATCCCTGCTAAGCGAGCCATAATCCGATTGTCTTGTTCATTCTGTGAAGAATGCATAGAGGGGTCATCTGCAGATAAAACAATCATTCCGCCCCGCACCCCGGTATAAACTGCGCTCATAAAAGAGTCAGCTGCTACATTTAAACCTACGTGTTTCATAAAGACAAAGGAACGCAATCCAGCGGCTGCGGCTGCAACAGAAACTTCTAAAGCCACCTTCTCGTTTGAGGAAAATTCAAAATATACTCCTGCTTCCCGGGCAATTTTGTAAAATACATTTCCTATCTCTGAAGAAGGGGTACCAGGATATGTGGAAACGACCGAAACACCGCCTTCCAAAGCACCTCGAACAGCAGCTTCGTTACCTAATAAAAATAGTTTTTCTCCTTCTTTTTCAGTTAAAATTTCTTTTACTTTCAATTTTTTTCTCCTATCTTTTAAAATTTGTCAGTCTTCCGGTCTACCGGTCACCCGGTCTACCAGTCAATTTAGTCATTAGCAAATAACCTAGCGTGGAGCGTATAGCGTTTAGCGTATAGTTTTAGATTAATAAAATACTTGTCCTAATTAAAGTAAAAAACCATAGTTCAAAATTCAAAACTCAAAACTTCTTATACAAAGTATTGCTTTTTATGTGAGGTCGGATTTATCCGACCCAAGTTATTCTGGTAACTTTGTTATCGGGCTCGATGAATCGAGCCCCAACATATTACTCGTTACAGATTACTTATCACTATATTTCTATACGCTGTACGCTGTACGCTGTACGCTATTCTTACGATATACTAAAAAAATCCGGGAATGGTAATTTTTTTAGCTGTGGAAATTAAAGAATCTATTAATTGAGGCAGTTTTTCTTTATCAATTCTAACTGTAGGAATGCTAAAACTTAAACCAACACAAACCTTACCTCGATGATCTTTCAGGGGGACAGCCACACAAGCTACCCCCACCATATATTCTTCATTCACAAAACTATATCCTCTCTCTCTAATCAATTTCAGGTCTTTCTTTAAATATTCTTTGCTGGTAATAGTATAAGGGGTATAAGATTTTAATTTTACTCTTTGCAGATAACCATCTAACTCCTGATCGCTTAAATAAGCTAATAACACTTTCCCCACAGCGGCACAATAAGCAGGTTGATAAGATCCAATCCTTAAATCTAATTTAAGGGTATTATCACTGCCTACACTATATAAATAAATAATTTCATCTCTATCCAGAATAGCCAAGTTAATTGTTTCGTTAAATTGCTGAGAAAGTTCTTTCATATAAGGGATAATCTGTACTAACCCGATTTTATCTGTAACTGCTGTCCCTAATTTAAAGATTTTAACCGTGAGGTAGTATTTACGATTCCGGGGATTTTGCTCTATATAGCCAAGATTTTTTAGTGTGCCTAACAAACGATGAACAGTTCCTTTGGGTAGAGATATCTTTTTGCAAAGCTCAGCAATACCCAGCTCTAACCCGTTGTCTGCTAAAACTTCCAGAAGGGAAAAGGCGTTTTCTACTGAATGAATAGGATATTTAAATTTATTTTCATTATTGTTTGTCTTATTCATTTGTTTCACTATACATACCTTTGGTCTTTATATTGAAACTATTCCATTTATATAATACCATACAATTTTAAAAAATCCTTCTTTTTTTGAAAAATATTTAAAATATTTTTTATAAATTGAGTAAAATAATTATTGTATTTGAAAAATAATTTTCAAAATGGCTTTTTATATTTAAGATAAGTAAGGGGGAAAATAAATCTATGGGTAAGGTTACTAAATTACCACCGCACAAGACGGGGGCTTTTAAAGAAAAAAAAATATTATGTCATTCCTTACTTGATGCGGAATCCATAAACAAGGGCGTATTGCAATACGCCCCTACAAAGATAGATTCCCGATGGAGTCTACATTACTACCATCGTAGAAGGTGAATTTCTAAGTTTAATTACAGTGTAGAGTAACGCGAAAATATTTTTTAATAATAAAGTATGGGCCAAGAATAAAGGGAGAAGAGTAATTGAGAGGATATTCACCAATTTAATAAGAATATGAAGCGATGTTCCAGCAACATCCTTTAGGGCGTCTCCCACTGTATCACCCATGACTGCTGCTGAGTGTGCAGGTGATTCCTTACCTCCATAGTGTCCTTCTTCAATTAATTTTTTTGCATTGTCCCAAGCCCCTCCTGCATTAAACATAAATACGGCAAGGAGTGCTCCTACAATCGTTACTCCGATTAAAAAAGCTGCAAGGGGCCAGACTCCGAGTGTAAATCCTACAATCATAGGGGCTATTAGACCTACTAAAGTGGGAAGAATCATCTGTTTTAAGGAGTACTTAGTACTTATATCCACACATGCTGAATAGTCTGGATTTACCTTTCCCTCGAATAGGCCGGGAATTTCTCTAAATTGTCTTCTAACCTCTTCTACCATCTTGGAAGCCGCCTTGCTCGTTGCCCTTATAATTAAAGCTGAAAATAAAAAAGGTATAGTAGCACCTATTAAAAGAGCTGAGATTATGACAGGTTTAGCTATATTAAGGTTTATAGCAATATCAGAAATGCTTGTTAAAGTAATGCCTTGATACTCAGCAAGCGAAAAAATGTAAGCGAATAGTATAACCACACTAGATAGGACGCATTTTGTTAATCCATAACCTTTGGTGATTGCTTTTGTTACATTACCAGTTGCATCAAGAATATCCAGAGATTCTCTTGCATCTTTCGATATACCCGCCATTTGTGCTATTCCAGCTGCATTATCACTTATAGGACCAAAGGTATCTATTGATTGAACCATGCCCTTCATTTCGGTCATACCCAGAGTAGCCATAGCTATACCAAAAATCCCTAGTAGACCCCCACCTAACATTCGGTAACCAAAAAGGATAATTACAGCTATTAGAACCATCGGAAGCACTGCGCTTTCTAATCCATACGAAAATCCAGTGAGAACATTGATAGATTCCCCTGTTTGTGATGCTTCAGCTATTCTTTTCACTGGTCCTCCTCTTATACCGGTGTAATATTGCACAATTAGTGACACAACAATAACGGATAATAACCCAGACGATAGGCAATAAAAAAGGCGTATATCTTTCATAAACCATATAGATAGTACATAAAATAATACAAGATTTAATATTCCTGCTGAGAATAATCCAATATTTAGTGAAGTCAAAGGGCTTCTTTTACCCCATTTCCTGACTGAGAATACTCCAATAATAGTCGCTATCTTCCCAACAGACCTAATTAAGAGGGGAAATAGCACAGCATTCCATCCATAAATATCTACAAAAGCTAATCCAATAATCATTGTGCATACAAGATTATCTGCGCTGGATTCGAAAAGGTCAGACCCTCTTCCTGCACAATCGCCAACATTATCTCCCACTAAATCAGCTATAACAGCGGGATTTCTTGGATCATCTTCCGGCATATGTAAGGCAATTTTTCCGATTAAGTCAGCACCTATGTCCGCAGCCTTAGTAAAAATTCCTCCTCCAATCTGGGCAAACAAGGCAGAGAGACTTGCCCCAAATCCAAATCCAACTAAAAGACGAATACCCTCTGGGTTTGTTGGACTTACTCTAAATACAAGACATAGCGTAGATATACCTATGAGGATTAGACTTACAATGGAAAATCCCATGATCGCACCTCCTCTAAAGGCTAAAACCAGGGATTTTCCAGCAGAAGTACGTGCAGTATTTGCCACTCTTACGTTTGCTCTCACAGTACCACTCATGCCCACCAAGATTGCCAGCATGGAAAAAAGAACTCCCACAACAAATCCGAATGTTATTTGCCAACCTAAAAGAACGTATAAGAGTATGGCAAGAGGTATAACAAGATAAAAGATTGTTCTAAATTCCCTCTTTAAAAAAGTATATGCTCCTTCTTGAATATAGCCCGCTAATTCTTTCATACGAGGCGTTCCGGTGCTTTCCTTAGTGATCCACCAAAAAAGCCAAATGATAATGGGTATTCCTAAAAAACCGGCAATAAGTGGAATTAGTATAAAATTCATTTTATTCGCCTTCTTTTTATTTAAGTTTTATTTATAAAATAATCAGTCGGCTTGGTTTAAACTAAAAAGAGTTTAAATAAACAAGTAAAAATCTCTCTTAACTTAAGTAAGATTAATAAAAATAATATTTAAAATAATTATTTTACTTCAGTAGCTTCTCCTGATTTAATAAGGGCATACTTGGTTAATGGCGGGGCAATCAACTCATTGATAATGACTGAGGCCAATATGGCACTTATCATTATATTTCCTATACCTGTACCCGAGAAAGCAAGATGTTGTTTGGCTAAAAGAGCTAATCCTACAGTTACTCCTGCTTTGGGGAACAAACCAAATCCCAAATATTTTTTAATCACTATAGGAGCATGAGAGATAGTAGCTCCTATTCTTGCTCCAATATATTTGCCGCTGCATCTCCCGGCAACAATTAATAAACTAAGTATTCCCGCTTCTTTCATAACCCCTAAATCAAAATGTGCACCTGCTAAAGTAAAGAACATAGCAAAGATTATCTCATCAATTTCGTCAATTACTTCAAAGGCATTTTCATTAGGTCTTATCCTGTTAGTTACCACAAAACCCATAATCATATTTGCTAAAATACTGGAAATATTTAATATTTTTGCCATGCCTACACATAATAAGATTATTCCTAAAACAATAACTGATAATCTCTTTTTTGTATCAGCAAAACGGATTAAATAGGTCATTCCGAATCCCAAGATTGTCCCTAATAATATAGCTCCTCCTATATCTAATACCGGAACCATTATTATCTGAAGCCAGAGAATATTGCTGAGACTGCCGATAGTCAATACTTCCGCAACACTCAACCCCAGGGCATAGGCAATTATGCAAAGGGCATCATCTATAGCAACAACCGCCAGCAGAGTACTGGTTAAAGGACCGCTTGCTTTATACTCCCGAATTATGGCAATGGTAGCTGCCGGGGCAGTGGCACAGGAGATGGCACCAATCACTATAGCCGGGGGCAGATAAGTTTAATAAAAATTGGCATTAGGTATAGCAAATTTAATAATAAAAGGGGCGAGAAAAGCTAATAATGTAGTGACTAATATCCAGGCCCCCACTAATTGAGAGCAGGTAATTACCACAATCTGCTTCCCAAATCTTTTTAATATTCCTAAATTAAGAGAGCCTCCCACTAAATAACCGATAATTCCTAAACTAATTTCCACAATTACGCTTACGTCTCCGTTGGTTAATTCTTTAGGAATAACATTAAATACACTTAAGCCCATCCCTATAATAATATATCCGCTAATAGTAGGGAGTTTAAACTTTCTGGCTATAAGACCACCAAAGAATCCGATTACTAATAATAATCCTACTGCTAATATGGAATTCATTTTTTATATCTCATTTCTTTCTTCGATAATTGATAGTTGTTTCTATAAATTGGTCGTTAGTGAATAGTTTTAAATACAATTTTTTAGTTGTCGGGATACAGTTAAAATAAAAATTTAAAAGTAAAAGCGAAAAACCATAATTCAAAACGCAAAACTTTTCCTCTCAATACCAAATTTTAGGTTTTGAGCTATGGTTTTACGTTTTGCGCTTTTCGTTTTTCGCTATATACTATTCACTAATTATGGTTTACGAAAAAAATAAATTACTATACAATAAATTCAATTCTAAACTTTTCTATCAAGCCAGTCTATTAAAAATTTGAAGACCTCTTCTTTTTCAGGTTCATTATGAATTTCATGATAAAGACCATCCCAAATTTTTAAAGTACAATTTTCCTTTATCTTGCCGGAAAAATCGCGGCCTGCTTCAACAGAAATTATTTTATCCTCTACCCCATGCATAAGGAGAAGGGGTAGGGAAAATTCTGAGGCATGCTCCAGTGCCCATTGCCCTGCTTGATAGATACTGATAAACGTTCGGGCTGAGATACGGTCATGAACCAGAGGGTCATTTTCGTAAGAGTGGACCACTTCGAGGTTATGAGATAGAGCCTTGGTATCTAAACCATTTTTCTGAGAAAATGTAGGCCAGATGTAATTGGTTATTTTTCCTAAAGCAATTTTAAAAGCAGGGGGCTCAAAAGCCAAACGGAGCCAGGGGGCAGTAGCAATTACTCCTTTAAGATGTGGCTGACGACGAAGAACATAATTAAGAACTAAATTACCTCCCAAGCTATGCCCACAAAGAAAAGAGGGTATTTGGGGAAATTGTTTATTTGCAGCTTCCAGCAGGGAGGAAATATCCTGCATTAAAGCCTCATAAGAAGGGGTATGACCAAGCAGACCTTCAGATTTACCATGTCCGCGTAAATCAAAAGTAAATATTGCATACCCTGCTTTAGTTAATCTATCGGCTACATGGACATAGCGTCCACTATGTTCACCTAATCCATGAACCAAACAGATCACTGCTTTTGGCTGGCTTTCCGGTTGCCAGCTTTGACCGAAGAGTTGTAATCCATCAAAAGCCTTTAATTTAAATTCAGTATGTTTCATTGCTTACCTTCTTTCTCCTCTTATTATTGTACAAGTCATTAATTTTAATAAATATAATCTTTCAGTTGTCTGTATACAGCTAAAAATTTAAAACTAAAAGCGAAAAACCATAATTTAAAACGCAAAACTTTAAAATCTACCGATCTACCAATTGACCAATTAAGTAGGAGTCGAATTCATTCAACCCGTCTTTATTCCCATATTTCTATGTCATTCCCACGCTTCTTTCTGTTATTCCCGTGGAAACGGGAATTTATCTTTTTTCTGTCCACCTGGTCATCATTCGGGTTCGATAAATCGACCCCCTACCTCTGCCTACCCTATGTAGTGAGCCACCTGCTAAACAAACAAAATTTACGAAAAAGAGAATTCCTGTACAATTAGATTAATATAGCTAATAATATTTTTTAATATAATCCTCAACTTCATTTCTGGTTCCGTTAAAAGGACCGGATCTTTCCATCTTTAATGAAACTAATGCACTGGCAAAAAACAAGGCATCTTCAATATTTTGATTTAACCTTTCAGTAATATAAGCGCTAAAACAGGTATCGCCCCGGCCGCTTCTACCGGAAAGATTTCTTGGTTTTAAGGGACAGGTATAGTATTTTCTTCCGTCATAGATCAACACTTCTTTATTATAAGTAATCATAACTTCTTTAGCTCCCCACTCGAAAAGCATCTTTGCTGCTATCCTCCTATCTTTTGTTCCGGTCATAATTTCAGCTTCAGCAGCATCAGCTTTTAGATAATCAATAAAAGGAAGATACTCCTTCTTTTCTTCCCAATCTCTAAAGACCATCTCTTTGTTTTTCCCTACAGTCCTTAAAAATCCTTGAACATCCAGAGCAACTTTTCCTTTATTATGCAGAAATTTTATCATTTTATTATCAAATTCTCCGGAGATAAGACCGGCAAAATGATATATCTGAGAATCAATATTTTCCGGAATATCGTCTATGGTGAAGGGTTCAGCAACTGATAGGGCAGTACAGGTCCTTCTCTCTCTATCTTCACTATGATAAATATTTCTTATGGAAGTGATACTTTCAGAACCTAATGCAAAAACATCTTCTTCAGGGATGGTAAGTGCTTTTAAACAATTTTTATCTTGGAAGGATAATTTAGTTAAGATGCCGGTTTTGTGACCAATAGCATAAGAGGTACAGGATGAATGGACCACCGCCCCTCCAATTTCCTTTACAACTTCTCCCTGATAAATATTTTCATCGATGGAGATATGACCCATTATAAAAGTATCGTAATTTTTCATTTTCACCTCTTGCACCTTTTTTACACAAGAATATTATACTCCTAAAAAGCTCTTTTGAAAAATTATTTTACAAACATTTTTATGTGCTGTATTGCAAATGATTTTACAATAAATTATGACTTTTTTGTTGTAATTATATTGTAGGGACACAATGAATTGTGCCCTCGCCATATTATTACTTAATTTCTCCTGTGGGCACGATGCATCGTGCCCCTACATTACCATTTTGTTTATTTTTTGGGTTGCAATCAAATAATTCACATAAATTAATTATCATCTGAAAAATTAATTTGAATCATTAGGACTTTCTGGCGGGAAATTGAGCTAAAAAAGGAAGAAAAAAGGGGATAAAAATATTGATAAGTTTAACTTATTTATTTAAAAATTTATAATTTCTAATAATTTAGTTATTGTAATATCTCCAATTTTTTCAAAACGATATCGGGCTTTTCCTACCCTTTCCTCTGGGCCAATACCAATAGGAATCATATTTCCAGCCAAAGCAGCATCAATTCCTGCTTCTGCATCTTCTACTACTGCACAATCTTCTGGCTTTACTCCTAATTCTTTCGCCGCAAATAAGAATATATCTGGAGCGGGTTTAGTATTTTTTACACTATATCCATCTACAATGGCATCAAATAGATCCTCTATTCCTGTTCCTCGCAAGACTGTTCTCGTATTCTTACTAACCGAAGCAATCGCTGTTTTTATTCCTCTTCTCTTAACTTCCAAGACTAATTCCTTTGCCCCGGGTAGAATATTTTCAGAAGTCATCTGTTTTAATAATTCTACATAATATCTATTTTTTCTATCCATCATCTCCTGAAATTGTTCATTTGAAACTTGTTTTCCATTTAATAATATTTTTAAGCATTCTTTCCGGGAAACACCTCTCAGCTTATCATTGTCATCTCTGTTGAAAGAAATCCCTTCTCCATCAGCTAATCTTTTCCATGCTTGGTAATGATATTCAGAAGTATCAGTAATTACTCCGTCAAGATCAAAGATAACTGCCTTTAACTTTCTTCTCATTCTTAAATATTCCTTTCTTAGTAAGTAACTTTCAATCCCTGGTTAGGATAAAGAAGGTGCTCTTTGCCACAGATTTCAACTGGTAATGGCTGCCTTATAGTAACTAATGGTTTGAGGGTAATTGTATTTTTTGCAATATTAAACTCATACCTTACACCTCTCCAGTTAATTTTAAATTTTAAATTTTTCCATTTCTTGGGTAGATGAGGATTAATTCTCAATCTTCCTTTATTTGTAATTCGAACCCCGCCAAAACCATTTACTACCGCCTGCCAGTTCCCGCCAAGTGAGGCTGCATGAAGTCCATCCCAGGAAGATTTTAAGTTTTCTCCTAAATCAATCCGTATTGATCTTTCAAAATATTCATATCCTTTTTTAATATCGTCTATATCTAAGGCTAAAATAGCATGTATACTTTGGCTCAATGAAGAGTCATGAAGAGTCCTTGGCTCATAATAATCCCAGTTAAGACGTTTAGTTTCTTGGGAAAAATCATCACCTAAAAGATATAGAAGCATAATAATATCTGATTGTTTTAATACTTGCATCTGGGTGATTTCTTCCCAGTTATAATCCTGGGTAATTGCTCCCACTTTTCCTTTATATTTTAAAAGATCGACTTCCCTCTTATCTGTAAAACCTTCATACTGATGGATAAAACCTGAAGCGTTATCCATACCAATATATATCTTATCTGCCTTTTCTCCCCAGTCACTCAATTCATTCGAAGTAAGTTTGGTTTTAGAAGTAACTTTCTTCCATACTTCTGATTGATTCATCTTAACCCATTCAGAAAATTGTATAGTTTTATTAAGCTGCCACTTTACCATGTAGTTCGTGAAAGTGTTATTATTTATATGTTCACTATATTCGTCCGGTCCGGTAACATCATTTATTTCATACTGGTCTTTTTCTGAATTATACTCCAATCTACTCGCCCAGAAGCGGGATGTCTCCAACATAATCTCTAACCCGTATTTGTACATAAAATCATAATCACAGGTTGCTTGGAAGTAATACCATATACTATACACTATATCACAGGTTATATGCTGTTCTAATTCACCAGTCCATATCCTCATAGGTTTTCCTGTTTTAAAATCTACCCCACCCCATTTAGGAGTAACTTCGCATCCCGTGTCGGCACATTCCCAGGGATACATTGCTCCTTTAAAACCATTTTCCTTAGCTTTACACCTTGCTCCATCCAAAAAGTGATAACGATAAAAGAGTAATCTTCTGGCAATCTCCGGAAAAGTATAAATAAGGGAAGGAAGGATAAAGATTTCCATATCCCAGAATACATGACCTTTGTAGCCTTCTCCAGAAAGTCCTTTTGCCGCAATACTTAATCTCTCATCATGAACAGGAGTCATCTGATAGATATGAAACTGTGAAAAACGAATGGCTAATTGGTCAAAATCTGGTCCATCAAGAACAATATCAATTTGTTCCCAGAGTTGATTCCATCTTCTTTTGTGAGCTTTAAAAAGTTTATCATAACCGAGTTTTATAAGTTTTTTTAAGTTATCTATCGCTGTCTTCTCTATTTCTTTGTCTGAAAGTTTTTCTTTCCTCCTAAAATCAGGATCACGAGTTGTATATAGGGTAACCATTTTTGTAAAAATAAATTCTTCATTATGTTTAATTTTATATCGGGAAGATAAAAAAATCTTTCTTCGTTGACTTCCTACCCCCTCTTTTACTTCTAATAACTTGCCATTCAAATAGAAACGGTGTTTTACAGCAATAACAAGACCGATGTCTGATTCCTGAGTCCTGGAAGTCATTGAGATAATGCCCTCAGAAGAAAATCGTAATATTCCTTCTTTAAAATGCTGCACACCACTATTGGTAGTCTGCCCATTAATTCCTGAACAAATTTCAATATCCCCGAAATAATTAAGGGGGATAATCTTTACTTTTAGGGCAGCAAAATGTAGATTGTTAAAAGAAACAAATCTTTCAAAGTTCAATCGAGTTTTTTTACCAGTCGGACTTTCCCATTCAATATTCCTTATAAGCTGCCCATCTTTAATATTAAGTTGCCTTTGGTATGATAGAATTTTACCTGTCTTTAAGTCATATTTTTCACCATCTAATTTTAATTCCACATTTAACCAGTCAGGAATGTTAGCTAATTCCGTCACTTCTCCAGGAAATTTATCGAATACCCCGGCGATATAACATCCTCTTGTTTCTTCTTGGTAAGTTTCTTCTGTTGCTGCTCTTACCCCCATATATCCATTCCCAAGAGTAAAAATAGTTTCAAACTTACCCAGATATCCTGTTTGAAAATTAGTCTCCCCTACTATCCAATTTCGGTATTTATTTTTCCCAATATTATATTTAATTGCCATAAACAACTCCTATCTTGTATAAAATTTATCCCTTTATTCCGCTGAAACTTACGCCTTCTACAAAATAACGTTGGAAAACAATAAAGAGGATTATAATCGGTAAAGCAGAAATAATTGCACCTGCCAGGATTGGCCCCCAATCAAAAGTCCCTGAGGCATAAGTATCTTTAAAGCTTAATAGACCAATGGTTAAAGTAAACTTGTCCATTGGTGAAGTTATTATTACCAAAGGCCAGAAAAATTCATTCCACACTCCCTGGAAGGTCAAAATGGTTAAAGCCCCCAAGGCAGGTTTTGCCAGTGGCAGCATTATTTTTGAAAAAATTTGATAGGTACTGGCACCATCAATCCGGGCTGATTCTTCCATTTCTTTAGGTAATCCTTCAAAAAATTGTTTCATTATAAAAACTGCACTGGCACCCACTAAGCCTGAAACAATTAAACCGGTAAAGGTATTTAGAAGGCTTCCCCCACCAAATAATTTAGTTAATCCAAAAATACCATCCCGCAATACCAGATAATTTGAAATAAAAGTTACCTGTCCGGGAATCATCATAGAAAAAAGTATTAAAACAAACAGGTAATTTTTACCATAAAATTTAAGTCTGGCTAAAGCATATCCGGCCATCGAAGCAAACGTTAGAGTGGTAAGCACTTTAATAATGGATATAAAAAAGGAATTAAATATCCAGGTGGTAAAAAGGCGCCTCCCAGTAGTGCGACTGTAATTTTCATTAAAAACTCTGAAATGGTTATGAAAAATGTAAGGGATAACCCCACTTACTAAATTATCCCAGCTCTGCACTCTTCCTAATCGCTCTATCCTATTCGGAGAAAGAGTAGCTGATAAAAAAACAACTTTATAGGGAATCAATAAATCTAACGGTAATTCATCAAAATCTTTTTGACTGAGATTTACTATGTCTATCTTATAGCTAACCTGGTTTCCATCCCTTACTGAAATGCGACCAATCTCTTCGACTGGTTTAATTTTTACAAAATCAGCAACAAATTCTCTATCTAATTCTAAGGCAGCTCTCCCTGACCCTTTAAATCTTTTTGGAACAGTCACCTGGGGAGGTACAATTTTAGTTCCCATAGGATATTTATAAGTAACCTGAAAAGAGACTTCATGGCCGGATTTTAATTCACCAAAGAAACCACCGCCACCACCTTGCTGGGCAAGTATATAAACTCCTATCCAATTTTTAGGTGATAATTGTTCAGTTTTTAGAGTAGGTGGCCAACTACTGGGATCATCTTTTAAGCTTGAAAGCGCTCCAAAGAGAAAAGTCCCCATAAAAAGTACTGAAAATAATAATAAAATTAAATAAATTGCTCCCACATTCGTCCAACGCCTACGTTTAATTTTTAGATTTATATCACTGGTATGATTTTGTTGGATTTTCATTAATCTCTTAAATCCCTTCCTTCTCCGGAAAATTTTTTCTGAATCAGAACTATGGTTAGGGTTAAGAGAGCCAATATAACAGCTGCAGCGCTGGCCATACCAACTTTTGGTGCAGAAGCTCCTGGAAATGCGCTATCATAAACATAATAAGCCAGAGTTATGGTAGATTCCAAAGGCGCTTGACTGCCTATAATTTTAACTTGATCAAACATCTGCAAGGTACCGATTAGTCCCAAGGTAACTACTAAAAAAGTTATATGTTTGAGTTGTGGAATGGTGATATACCAGAATTTTTGCCAGCCTTTAGCTCCATCTACCTCAGCAGCTTCATATAATACCTTAGGAATACCCTGTAACCCGGCTAAATACAGTATCATAAAT
>Ga0129302_1001644_pt1 | contig 16524 bp, 14 predicted proteins | sample BlaSprsedimmetaG_FD_94476 | JGI IMG/M metagenome (GOLD analysis project Ga0129302, IMG submission 94476) | Hot spring sediment bacterial and archeal communities from California, USA to study Microbial Dark Matter (Phase II) - Blank Spring... | ecosystem: Environmental > Aquatic > Thermal springs... | reverse complement strand
GCGTTGACGCCCGCGCTACGGAGTCGCGCCCGCTGAAGCGGGCTTCCGGAAGCCCCGTTTACGGGGCGTGAGCCTGTTGCCCGGCGATTGATCGCCGGGCGAACGGTGGCCAACCATTACGCTGTACCAGGTTTAGCCCGCAGGGCTTTGTTCTTTTCGCCCGGCCTCTTTAGAGCCGGGCGTTTGTGCAACTTTCCGCGCCTCCTCTCGTAATACAGTAAGGACATTACAAAACGGAGGTGATACAATGGCAAACAACAAGTTGCGCCGGCAACGCGGTATCGTCGCGGGTGTTTGTGGTGGGTTGGGGGCGTTCTACGGCATCTCGCCTTTCTGGTTCCGGTTGCTGTTCCTGATGCTGTTGGTCCCAGGAGGGCTGCCGGGGTTGGTCCCCTACGTCATCCTGTGGCTGGTGATTCCGCGCAAGCGGCGGGGGGAGTAATTGCGGATTGGTAACTGGTGATTGGGGACAAGGGCTGCTTCAGCATTTACTAACGATAGTTGCAATAAAAGGCCGGGGTTTTGTGCAAAACCCCGGCCTTTGTTTTTATCCGTAAAATCCGTGAGCATCCGTGTACGAAAAAAGTCGTGCATCAGTAAGACGGATTTGAGTGCGAAATCTCCAGCCCGTTGACCTGCATCAGCGCGGGCACGATGGTGGCGCGGGGGTTGCGCGCGCCGTAGCTCATCGACGTGTTGGCGACGACCTGGCCCCGCGACAGCCACGCCAGCCTTTCGCCGAAGATGTCGAGCAGGCTCTGCGTCAGGCGGACGTTGTAGGGCACCACCACGGAACCATTCTGCTTGAGCAGCAGCGCGCCAAAGCGTGAGCTGCCGGTGATCAGGCCCTTGGAAGGGTTGACGATGTTCATGTAGTGTAGGTAGGGGATGTAGAGGACGTCGTTCGCGCGCGGCAGCGCCATCAACTCTTCCAGCGTGCTCGCCGCCACGTCGCCGCCCTGCATCACGATGCTGTTGTGCGGGACGGTGTGCCCGGTGGGTTGCGCGCTGAACTCGTCGGCCTCGTCCTGTGACCAGACGAAGCTCTCGAACACCCCGTCGACGAAGATGGGGAACGGCTGGCGCGGCATGCCCATCATATCTCGCCGGAAGGGGAAGGTCTCACGCCGCGTGGGATCGTCCGTCAGCGTGAACTTGGGGGAAAAGACGCTCTGGCCGAGTTGCTCTTCACTGAGGAACGAGTACCCACGTTTCATCAAGCCACCGTTGTAGCCGATGTAGCCCATAAAGTTCAGCAGGTCGGCAATGGCCGCCGGGCCAAAGACGATGTCGTACGTTCCCAGGGGGAGCTGTTGCGGCGTATCGTGCTGGTAATGCTCCACCAGGAACGCCAAATCGCGCCGCAGCACATCCGGGTTCAGATCGCCCTTCTGCTGTGCAGATTGTTCGGCGATCACTTCCCACTTGAGTCCCGTGTGTGAGAGCACGATGGTGATCTGCGCATCCGAGGTCTTGAAGTACTGCATGTGTTCGGAGCGGGTGTTGATTTGGGCGAGGGTGTTCGCGCCGCAGGAGAAGATGCCGGAAAGTTGAATCTCGTCCGTCTCCAGTCCCGCCACGGCCTGGTTGAAAAATCCTAGACGCGCTTCGTTGCTCAAGGTGGCCAACGTGGGATCGTAGGCGTTCTCGTCGCTGAAGGACTCGGTGTAGGTCGGAACGGTCGGCTGGTAGCTCAGGGGTTGGGCGTGTTCGACCATCTCGGCGGCGATGTCCACGCCTTGCTGCATCTCGTCCAGCTTATCCAGCGCCGTGATCAGCTCGTAGCTGGCGCGCTGGCGGTCCTTGTGGGCGGTGATTTCCAGGCGGATGAGGTGCTCGTTGGTGTTCAACGAAATGGCCGAGTTGGCAAAGCGCATCAGATAACTATCTTCTTCGTGGTAGAGGAACGTGGCTTCCACGCCTTTCTTCAGCGCGTATGCGCGCAAATCTCGCAGGGTGTGCAAAATTTGATCCTTCATGGTTACTCTCCTATCCTCACGTTGTCGAAGCAGCAGACCGGCACGCCATGGCCCAATTGCATGACCTGGTTGGGCTGGCCTTTGCCGCAGTTCGGGACGTAGCACACTTCCCAGGTGGATGCATCGCCCACCGCCGACAACGAATTGTAGAACGGAACCGTCTCGCCCTGATAGGTCGAGTTCTTGACCACGCGCGTCACCTGCCCATCCTCGACCAGCCAGCCGATGTCGGTGGCGAAGTGGAACTGCTCGCGGTTCGAGCCGATGGACCAGCTCTTGTCGCCGTCCAGGATGATGCCGCGCTCGGTGTGGCTGATGATGTCGTCCAGTGTTCCATCGTCGCCGGGATCGACGTTGATGTTCGTCATGCGCTCGATGGGCACGCGATAGAACGACGTGGCGCGGTTCGCACCGCTGCTACCGTCGAAAATGACTTTGTTGGCACGGGCGTTGGCCTCTTCGACCATCTGCCGCCCGGTGATGGCGCCGACGAGCAAGCCTTTGTCGATCAGCAGATTGTTCTGGGCGGGGATACCGTCGTCGTCGTAGCCGAAGCTGCCGGGGCTGTTGGGGATCGTCGCATCTGCGCGGACCGTCAGCTTTTCCGAGCCGTAGCGCAGCGTGCCGAAATCGCTGAGGCGAACGAACGAGCCACCCGCGTAGGCCAGCTCGTAGCCGAGGATGCGGTCCAGCTCGAGGGCGTGCCCGATGGTCTCGTGCGTCTGCAAGAACATAATCCCGGGCAACAAAATGACCGAGCGCACGTCTTTGGGGCAGTCTTCGGCAGCCAGCACCTCGTTCATCTCGCGCACGATGCGTTCGGCGTTGGCGCTGAACAGTTCTGTGTCGAGCGTCTCCCACCCGCGCGTGTCGCCCAGGCGCGGCGGATTGTATTTGCGCGAGTGCATCTCGCCCTGCGCGTCCAGGCCCGCCACTTCGATGGAGGGAAAGACCTCGACAATAGTCTTTTCGATCTCGCTGCCTTCCGAATCCATAAAGACAATCTGTTTACGGATGAACGTCAACGCACAGATGCGCTGGAAAACGCCCGGCTGGTTCAACTTCTCATCCATCGTTTGCAGGAACGCCAGCTTGTCGGCCAGCGGTACGGTAAACGGGTTGATCTGGTTGGGACTGGTGAAGGTCGCCTGGATGGCGTCCTTTTCCGCCAAGCGGACGGGGAAGGTCACCCGTTCGGCGGCGACGCGGGCGTTGTCGAAGGCTTTGTCGAACAGCGCGCCGAGGTTGCTCAGGTCGGAAGCTGCCGAGAAGCCCCATGCGCCCTTGTACAGCACGCGGACGCCCACGCCGCTTTCGCGGGAGGCGGCGGCCTCTTTCAGGTTGCCGTTCCATAGCAGCAACTCGTTCGTTTCCTCGACGGGATACCAGCGCGCGTCCACGTAGAGCGCGCCGGCAGCTCGGAGGCGGTCAATGTGCTCCTGTAATTGCTTTTGCATCCTATTCTCCTTTTCTGAAGTTGTGTTTGGTTATCATACCACAGATTCCAGGGCAGTGCAGTGAGATATGTATAGAAACTGGTGGTCTATTGTTAGAGAATAGTTGCGCAATTACCACACCTTTCCGCCAGCAGGATGTGAGGAAGGGTGTCGTTGAAGTGGTTGAATAGGAGATCATGAATGATACCCGGGTAAGGGTGCTACTATCCGGTATCCAGGTGAGCAATCCTTAATGCAATTGACACCTTTCTAACCTATTCTATAATGTCAATCGAACAGAGCCGAAAGCAGGGATTCCAGCCAATTGGTGTGTTGTCGGCGTTGGGAGTCTGGTGTGTTGAAGGAATCGCGCTTGGCATAAGTGCGGTTTCTGGGATTTAGGGGGCGGCTGAAAACCGGAATGGCGTGTTGGTGCAGCAGGTATTCGGCCCAATTGGCTTGTTTGATGCTGACACGGAAGGTGAGTGTGTCGCTCGTGAATCCTCGTCCCCATATCTTGACACCGTATTGTCGTAGCATGGCCTCGATCTGCTGCCCGCTCCATCCACAGTCGCGTGCCACGGCAAATTCGCTGGATTTCATGCCGGAGAGCCGGCGCACGCCGGCATCCAGCGACTCGAACCAATCAAGTTTGGCGAGTAAGTCGATTAATTCGTCCATCTTCACCTTCTTTCCTCTCCATCAACGTGCGCCGGTAAGGTCTCCGTGAAACGACCCGCCCGGTCCATACAGGCGTCCAGGTAAGAGATTTATAGAACTTATGTTCTATAAATTATTATACTCACTACGTGCGATTAGTCAAAACTCCTCACCGGTCAAACGGAACTTTAGACAAGGACGGTGGTGACTTTTATGGACACAAATCCAAGTTTGCTAGATTTTATCCGGGTTGTCAGCGAGCTCTTTAACATCTCAGAGATTGAGGCGGCCTTCTACGTTGGAGGCATAACCATCGCCGGAGCTTTGGGTATTGTTGGGGCACTCGCGCTTAAGTTTGGGGTGTGGAACAAAGCGCGTGGCGCCGCTAACATCCCGATGCAGGCCTTTACCAGCAAGACACCGTATCAGGTTGTTAGAGAGAGCCGGTCTGCGTCGATGAAGATTTTGTTCACTTTGATCATGATTATAGTTGTTTGTGCTTGTGCTGGCATCTACCTATACCCCAATCAAATTGGCGAGGCGCAAGCGGTTATCCAGACGATTGAGAACCTGCTGCGCTCATTTATTGCGCCATAATCGTGGCATAACAGTTTTTATTCGGAGTTGCTATGAAAATCCGTCAGACTACACTCGAAGACAGCGTGGGACTCGCGCAGGTGCAGGTGGAGAGTTACCGCAAGGCTTATGCGGTAATTTTCCCTCAGGTGAACAACCCCCAGGCCGTGTCATTCTGGCAAAAGTACGGTTACCGCATCGTCAGCGGCCCGACGTTGGTGCCCGATCAAACCACGGTGTTTGGGTTACGGAAGGATATTGATCGGCAATAAACCATCCAGGTATGCTATAATAGTTTTGCGAGGCATACAAAACCTGAAAGGGAGGTATCTTTATGGAAGAAGTGCTGACCCTCCATATTCCTGGCGAAGTCCGGTCTATGCTCAACCGCACCACAGAGGAACTGGCCCGTGATATACAACTCTACGCGGCTTTGATGTTGTTTCGCAGTGGCAAGCTCTCTTCTGGCGCAGCCGCGGAAATGGCCGGGGTGCCACGTGTGATGTTCCTGGACCTCTGCGCCGAGTACAAGATTCCTGTTACAAACATTACCGGTGCAGACTTGCGGCGTGAATTGGCCGATGATGAAACAACCCATTGTTTGTGATACTACACTCTGGCTCTACCTGGGCCGTATCCAACAGATTGGCCTGCTGCCTGAATTGTTTATGCCGATCTATGTTCCAGAAACGGTTTTGTTGGAACTGGATATGGGACGTTTGCTGCGAGCAGATACACTTGACCCGCGCACGTTGTCGTGGGTGACACCCGTTACGGTTCGTCAGGACGATTTAGCGCGATTGCCATTCAATCGTCTAGGGGCAGGGGAGCGTGCTACCATCGCCTATGCTTATGTGTATCAGGTTACGATGGCAGGACTGGATGATCTTCAGGCGCGCCAATTGGCCGAATCCATCGGTTTGCACGTTATTGGAACGCCGGGCGTACTCCTGCGCGCTAAACGTGCAGGAGTAATTCCCGCCGTGCGCTCTGAGTTGGACGCACTTGTTATTCACGGATTCCGGTTAAGCACGGATTTGTACATGGAAATTTTGGCGTTGGCAGAAGAAGCTTGACTTGCTGTATTTATCATTCCTCTACTAACAATACCCCCACATGCTCACTTTTATCGACTACCTGCATTGCACGTGCCAAATGATTGCCCGTGAGTACAACATCCCGCGTTTGCGCACCCTCGACGCACAGGAATGTGCCTGTCCCTGAGGCGGCCTTGCAGCCGTGAACGAAAGCCCCATCAACGTTGTGCATCTGGATGACCGGCGCATCTGACACCGGCGTGGACGTGGTGAAGCCGTTGATTTCGACGTCTGCTGCGTCGGCCAGCAACAGTGCCGGGCCGAATTGGTCGGCGACCGTGACGTTGTGGAAGCGCAGGCCGCGCACGTTGGCGGCCCAGAATCCGGCGCGCTGCATCGGTTCGAGGTTAGGCGCCATCGCCGGGACGCCGGGTTCGGCGTCCAGCGCCATCGAAATGTCCACGTTGCTGAAGCTGATCTCCTCCACGGGCATTTCCGGCAATCCGTAGAGGAATGCTGCCGCGTAGCGCACGTCGCGGGCAGTGATGTTGCTGAAATGCACGCGACGAAAACGCGGCGTTCCCTCGTTCACCGGCCAGGGCGAGCGATCCGCGATTTTGTCCGTTCCCCACGCGCCGCAGCCGTAGTAGAGGTTCATGATGAATGGACACATCACGTCCGTCATCACGACGTTCGTCACGCGGATGTCCTCCACCACGCCGCCGCGCTCGCGCCGCGACTTGAGACGGATGCCCCGGTCGGTTCCCTCGAAGACGCAGTTGGCGATGGTGACGTTGCGCACGTCGCCGCTCATCTCGCTGCCGATGACGACGCCGCCATGCCCGTGCACCATCGTGCAGTTGGTGATGGTGATGTTCTCGCAGGGCAGCAGCTTGTCGCGGTCCTCTTCCTCGGTTCCGGATTTGATCGTGATGCAGTCGTCGCCCACGTCGATGTGGCAATTGCTGATGTGGACGTTGGTGCACGATTCGGGGTTGACGCCGTCTGTGTTGGGGGAGTTTGCTGGATTCTTGATGGTCACTTTATCCACGGTGACGTTGTTGCAGGCGTAGGGGTGGATCGTCCAACTGGGCGAGTTGGTGCAGGTGATGCCTTCGATGACGACGTTGGTGCAGCGACTGAACGAGATGAGGCGCGGGCGCGGGTAATCGAGTACGTGGTCGCGGTGCAGCTTCCACCAGAACGCACCACGTCCATCGACCGTGCCCCGCCCGGTGACGGCGATGTGTGTCAGATCGTCGCCACCGATGAGCGGCGCGTGGGTCTTGCGGCTGACGCCCTCCCAGCGATTCTCGACAGGCGGGTAGTCGGCGACATTCTGGCTGCCCAACAGTACGGCGCCGGCATCCAGGTAGAGGGTGAGGTGGCTCTTGAGGAACAGCGATCCGGTGACGTATTGTCCGGCGGGCACGTAGACTGTGCCGCCCCCGGCCTGGCTGCATGCTTCGATGGCGGCTTGTAGGGCAGCTGTGTCGAGCGTTTCCCCGTCGCCGGTCGCGCCGTAATCTAATACGTTGAACGTGAAGTGTGGTTTGTTCGATAGGGTCATCGGAATCACCTCCGGGAAATGAACGGCGAATGTTTTCATTCACCGAATTCACACGAATCTTCACGAATAGAGACCAAAATTGGTGAAGATTCGTGAAGATTCGTGGAGAACTGAACGCTGTCCGGCTAATCGCTCGGAATCTGGCCGGTGACGCCCTCGACGAGCCAGTCGAAGCCGAGGAGGTCGGGATCGGACATCGTCTCGCCGGCAGCGACGCGAACGGTGCCCGTCTGGTCGGCGATGGGGCCGGTGAAGGGGTGGAGCGCGCCGCTGATAATCTGCGCTTTGGCCGCGTTCACCTCGTCCTGCACAGCTTGCGGTACCATCGGGCCGAAGGGCGCCAGCTTCAGGACGTTGTCGGCCATGCTGCCCCAGTAAGCGTGCGTCTCCCATGCGCCGTTTATCACGGCCTTGACTGTCTCCGCATAGTAGACGCCCCAGTCCCAAATCGGGGCCGTCAGCACGGCGTTGGGGGCCACTTCGCTGGAGATGGCGTTGTAGCCGATGGCATAGACGCCGTTTTCTTCCGCCAGCTTGTCCGGTTCGGTGGAATCGCTCTCGCGGGCGATCACGTCGGCGCCAAAGTCCAGCAGCGCTTGGGCGGCCTCGCGCTCGGCGACGGGATCGAACCAACTGAAGATCCATACGGGGTGTACCTCGACGGCAGCGTTGACGCTGCGTGCGCCCAGGGTGAAGGCGTTGAGGTTACGCACCACTTCGGGGATGGGGTAGGGGGCGACGTAGCCCAGCACGTTCGACGTCGTCATCCGCCCGGCGGTGATCCCGGCCAGGTACCAGCCTTCGTACCCGCGCCCGTCGTAGATGGCGACGTTCTCCGCGGTCAGATAGCCGGTGCAGTGCTCGAAGTACACGTCGGGATAGGCCTCGGCGACTTCGAGGACGGAGTCCATATAGCCGAACGAGGTGGCGAAGATCATATCGTAGCCCTGTTCGACGTAGTCGCGCAGCACGCGCTCGGCGTCCGGCCCTTCCGATACCAGCTCGATATAGCTCGTTTCGACATTGTCGAAGGCCGCCTCCATCGCCTGGCGGCCCTGGTCGTGGGCGTAGCTCCAGCCCAGGTCGCCCACCGGCCCGACGTAGACGAAAGCGACGCGGAAGGGGTTTTCTGCTGTTGGGCCTTTTCCGCCGCCACATCCTGCGGCCAACAAGGTGCAGATAACGAGCAAAACGGTCAGTAACCAACGTGATTTTATCATCGGAATCCTCCTTATAAGTCGAAAGTCAAAAGTCTAAGGTCGAAAGCTAACCAACATTTTGGCACAATCTGTGGCTAATGCAAACAGACCATCTTTTCGTTGGCGCGGTTGTCCTTCCCAGGTAAAATGTGGGCTATATTGGCTTGATGGCGGCGTGCGGCAAGGAGCGGTTCTACGAGCAATACGGCTTCACTCGCCGCCCTACCGAGCGTTTCGGTGCGGGGATGACAATTTTCTGGAAGTAAGGAGTACGGAGTGAGAAGTAAGGGGCATTTGCTCCATACTCCATACTCCATACTCCATACTTCTATCTTTACGGGAGGCTTACTATGACCGAAGATCGAATTGTTTTTCCACAGGATTTCGTCTGGGGCGCGGCGACAGCGGCGTATCAGATCGAGGGCGCGTGGGACGAAGATGGCCGCGGCGAGTCGGTGTGGGATCGCTTTGCGCACACGCCGGGACGGGTGTTGCACGGGCACACCGGGGACGTGGCGTGTGATCACTATCATCGCTGGCGGGAGGACGTGGCTTTGATGCGCGATTTGGGCTTGCACGCCTACCGTTTTTCGATCAGTTGGCCGCGCTTGCTGCCCGCTGGACAGGGCGAGGTGAATCAGAAAGGCGTGGATTTCTACAGCCGGCTGGTGGACGCGTTGCTCGAAGCCGGCATCCAACCGTTCGTCACGCTCTTTCACTGGGATCTGCCGCAGGCGCTCCAGGATGCGGGTGGCTGGCGTAACCGGGCGACCGTCGAGGCTTTCGCCAACTACACGGATGTCGCTGCGCGTGCCTTGGGCGACCGGGTGCAACATTGGATGACGCTCAACGAGCCGCAGGCGGTCGTGGGGGCAGGCCATGAGACGCCATGGCACGCGCCTGGCCTGAACGATCCGGCGAGTGGTCCGATAGTCGCGCATCATCTGATGCTGGCGCACGGCTGGGCTACGTCGGTGTTGCGCAGTACCGCTCCGGGAGCGGAGGTGGGCATCGCACTGGACTTTTGGCCGCAGGAACCGGCGTCGGGCAGCAACGCCGACGCGCGTTTGAGCCAATGGCGGGATTGTGTCGCCAATCGCCGTTACCTGGACCTGGTCTTCGGGCGTGGCTATCCGGCAGCGTTCGAGGCGTATTACCGTCGCCTGGGGTACTGGCCCGAAGGCGCGGACGACTTCGTGAAAGACGGCGATCTGGCGGCGATAGCGGCCCCGTTGGATTTCTTGGGGATCAATCATTACTCGCGGAGTGTCGTGCGCGACGACGAGGCTCCGGATAACCTGCCGGTGACGGTTGTTGCGGGCGACAAGACCGATATCGGATGGGAAATCTGTCCCAACGGCTTGTACACGCTGTTGACGCGCATCTGGCGCGAGTACGCTCCGCGCAAGCTCTACATCACCGAAAACGGCGCCAGTTACGCCGATGCACCTGGCCCGGACGGCCAAGTCCACGACGCCCGCCGGGTGGATTACCTGCGGCGCTACTTCACGGCGGCGCATCGCGCGCTCCAGGATGGCGTGCCGCTGGCGGGGTACTTCGTTTGGTCGCTGATGGACAACTTTGAGTGGGCGGCGGGTTACACACAGCGTTTCGGCCTTATCTGGGTGGACTATCAGACCCAGCAGCGCATCCTCAAAGACAGCGCCCTCTGGTACCGCCAGGTCATCGCGGACAATGGCTTTTGAGCTGATTTTAGCCGCAGATTTTGACCGATTTTTTGTGCATCTCTGCGAGAATCAGCGTTCATCTGCGTCCCAAAAAGGAACAAACGATGCTGGATGTGGGGTTCTTGTCTTACTGGTTCGATGGGTTTATGAGGGGGGTGGAAGACCTGGATGCGCCTTCGCGGACGACGCTCTTGCGCGCGTGCGGGCAGGCGTGCGCGCGCTCGTACACCGCGCAGGTGTTTCGAGAGGCCTGGGAACGGGCCGGTGGCGACACGGTGCGCTTCCTCGCGGAACTGGCGACCCGTTTCCCCGCGTCTATCTATACTTTGGTTGCCGCCGATACGGTGGAAGTGCGTTACGATGCCTGCGCCTGTGATCTTGTGCAGGCCGGTTGGGTGACGTCGCCCGTGCTGTGCGAGTGCGCGGTGCACAACCTGAAGGCGAACTTCGTGGCGGCGCTGGGGACACCGGTTGCGGTGACGTTGAAGGCGTCGCTGCTGCGGGAGGGAGAAGCGTGTCTGTTTGAGCTGCGACTGACAGAGACTACAAAAGTCTCAGCACGTACTGCGCCTTGAAAGTTGGGGGGCGTATACATCGGCTCAAGCAAATGCCTTGACGGGAAATCCCGGCAGGTTACATGTGCCATCTGTGATGCCGCGAGATTTGCCATTGCAGTGATAGTAGAGATAGACCTTGCCTTTCGACCAACAGGGTTTTCCTTGAATATGATACCCGCAATGCGCGCATGTCATACGCCGGGCCATAAGATACTGATGGCTTGAATTGTTACGTTTCGACATCTGTCGTCCCTCCGCCAAACGCAATTGTGCAACCTTCCAGGTAACTTCGCTGATAATAGCCGGAACGGGAACAGCTACCCATTCATTGCGTGGTCGTTTAACTCTGCGTTTGCGCCGTGTTAGTGGGTCCTTTACCATTTTCCACTGATAAGCCCATCATACCCCGGTATACGTTTCTCTTTTGAGGATGGGGTATACCTGTCCTGGTGTCCACACGCCAGTTCCCCGCTTCTTGCCAACACTCTCGACTTTGTCTCCATAGGACAATACATTCATCGCTGTGAGCTTATCCGCGATTTCTTGTGCTCCCAAGAGTACACCGCTATTGCCCTCGGTATACAGTTGGAAAATCATCCGTACAATCTCAGCTTCTTTCTCGTTGATAACAAGTTTTGCGTCTCGCCCTTGCCCAACAATGTCGTAGCCGAAACATCGCGGATCATTTCCAGGGAATTTACCCTGACGGATTTTCTCGCGTCGGCCACGCATGGTACGCTCCCTGATTTTCCGTCGTTCTTCCCCGGCCTGCCAGGCTCTAAACAAATCCACGATGTTACCTTCGCTCTTTCCAGTATCGACATAATGCAGTTCTGCACCTGCATCCTGAACATCGCGGAGGAATATGAGGTACTCTATCGGATAATCTCTTTCATCGCGGGTAGTGCGGTCTATCGTGTAGAGCACTACGACATCTACCTGTCTCTGCTCAAGCAGCTCATAGATTTGCATACCACCTGGGCGTTCAGCCACCGGTATCGCTCCGCTACAATCATCTCGTATTTCAGCGACGACTTGGTATCCATGCTCATCGGCGTACTTCTGACATTCCCTTATCTGTGTCGTCAGACTGTACCCATGCTCTGCCGCTTCATCGCTACTCACGCGCGCGTACAATACCGCTCGTTTAGCCATAGGTGTGCTCCTTCGTAGTGTGTGAGATATGAGGGTGTTGTGCTAAGCCCGTGTTGTTACATATTTTTTCATACTCGGGTCCCTTGTCAGTATGAAAAAGTATTACTATTCGAGTTTTGCGGCTTTTGTCTCGGCTGCAACGCGAGTTGCCGAAGCCAATATCGATTCCACTATGCATATTCAGCCTCCTTGAAGTCTGTAGTACCAGGTCCAGGTCACAGGCAAACAAAAACGGCCTACCACGCCGTTGTCTGGCATAGGTAGGCCGTTTTATCCCATGTAACGCACTTATCCTGGAGACTGTCTCTTCAAGGAAATGCATACGCCGCTAATTCGGCGCAATGCATTGTCGCGTCTATGGTATAATCAGGGTAGCCCACCGTTGCCGATACAACGGTCGGGTTAGCGTCTGGTGGGTGTTACCAGCACCCACCAGGCGTGCCCTCAAATCAAGATTCGATTAGCAAGGTTCTGTGCTGTTTTCAGACTGCGCTTCGTGTAGCGACTCGCGTTCCGATAACCAGCGTTGTCCTTCCGCGTAAGGAATAAACCAGGCTCGCCCAAACTTGTGCGCTTTGATGACGCCATTTCTGCACAGTCTTCGAATGTAAGCTTCACTTACCCTGGCAGCGGGAGCTAATGCTTCCACCGTCCAAGCTCGATAATCTACAGGTATGGTCTGGTCTGGTCCTATACCGATATTATAGTTCTGACTACAGAACTGTCAACCCTTAATTTGAGGCTTCTGCTACTTGACCGTTGTCGTTATTATGTTAAATTGCCCGTTTGATTGCGTTGCGCTCATCTTACCGGCAACCTGGTCAAATGATTGTTGGAAACGTTAGTAAAAATTCCTGACTTATTATAGATGGTCCGATTCCATAGAACGCGATTCGTGTGCGCGTGCGCGGCATTCGCGTGCGGCTTATACAACCTCTCCAGCGAGTGGAAAGAGTTACCTTATGCCATCCCCAACGCCTTCAACGCCGCCGCCAACGGCTCAGAATAGAAGATCGGATCAACGCGCTCCAACACGTCCGGTGGAACTTCCAGATACTGCCGCCGGTTGCTCACCGGGATGAGGACGCGCTTCGCGCCGTTGTCCATAATCACCTGCAGCGGTTCGACCAGGGAGCGCAGGGGAAGGATGTTGCCCTGGATGGTCATTTCACCGAGTACGACCAGGCCGGCCTGCACGGGTTTGTCGTGCAATAACGCGTACAGCGCCACGAAGAACGCGACGCCAGCCTGCGAGCCGCCTTTGCTCTGCATCAGGTCTACGATCTGGACGTGGAAGTCGTAGCTGTCCACGTCTCGCTCGATGCCCAGGCGCATTTTGTTGGCTTTGATGTAGTCGAAGGCGGTGACGATGGACTCCTTCATCGGGCGGTCAGGGCTGCCGGTGATGCGCAGCTTGCCGCTGCCGCTCATCTTGCTGATTTCGATGCGGTGCAACACGACGGTATCTTCTTCGGCGAGCGCTGCCGTGTAGACGCTGCCCGGCGGCATCGGATCCTGGCTGATGAGCCGGTGACCGCCTTCCTCCGGCACGCCGACGTAGTGTTCCTGCATCGTCTCGGTGTCCACGTAGGAGAACGAGGTCTGGTAGTACTCAAACGATCCCATCTTTTTGAGCTGTTCTTTGACGCGCCGTCGCCCTTCGAGCGCCAGTTCCAGGTATTCGCGGAGTTCTTCTTTGGTGGGATCGCCGGCGGGATGCAGCAGCTTGACCAGGCCGGAGACGGTGCGGCGCGCGGCGCGCGCGTCGCGGGTGTTGAGGTGACTGCCCAGGCTGAAGTAGCGGTCGAAGGCATCGGTGTAGTTGCGACGGCGGAGTTCGCGCAGCGCCTCGGCCAGGTAATCGATCACGAAGCCGTAGTGATCGCTAAAGAATTCGTTGCGCATCTTGGGCATTTCCCAACCTGGGAGGTAAAAGTGCAGCCGGTCGATGAAGGCCATATCCTGAAGCGCCTCCGGCAAAGGCTGGAACAGGGTGCTGGTGCGGACCAACGTCTCCACCGGCTGGTTGATATTGCCCACAAAGACCATCGCGGCTTCGGCGACGATTTCCTCGCGCCCCCGGCTGAAGCTGCCGCTTTCCATGTAGTCCTTGAGGATTTGCAGCGCCGTGCTATCGGAGAACTGAATCCCGGCCACTTCGTCGAAGGCCACGACGTCCCACGTGCCCACCAGGCCCACTTTGCGGCTGCTCATGTTGTAAAACAGGTTCGCCACGGTCGTTTTGCCGCCGGAGATCAGGATGGCGTAGGGTGAGAGGTCGCGGTAGACGAAGGATTTGCCGGTGCCGCGCGGACCTAGCTCGACAAGGTTGAAGTTGCGCTGCACCATCGGGACCAGCCGCATCAGCAGATAGAGCTTGACCCGCCGGCTGAACAGGCCCGGCTCAAAGCCGATGCTGCGGATCAACAAATCCAGCCATTCATCGGTTGTCAGCGCGGCGCGCGATGTACAGTAATCCTCGAAGTCGAACATCGCCACCTGGATAGGCCGCAGGTCGGTGATGAAGAAGGGGCGCACTTTGCCGCCGACTTCCTCTTCGGCCCGGAACTCAATCGTGACCTGCGCCCAGACGCCGCCTTCCAGCAGCCGCTCGTACTTGCGCACAAAGGTGTCGGGGATGTGGATAAAGCGATGCCCAAAGTTCACCAGTTCGGCCCAATACTTGGTCTCGTTCAGGCGCACTAGCACCTTGTCGATGTAGGTCTGCTCACCGCGCTCTTTGACCCGCGACTGGGCCTTCATCGCTTCGTCGGGGCGGATGATGCTTTCAGCGAGGGTGCTGTTGACCAGGCGCAGTCCGGCCTCGACGGCTACCGGATCATCGGTGGCGCAGTATTTGCCGAGCAGGTATTCCAGCACGTACACCGGGACGTTGGCCCCAACTTTCACCTGGCGCACCAGGTCTTTGCGCACGACCTTCCCGGCGAAGATTTGGGTAACTTTGCGGTCTAGTTCGGGCATAAAACCCTCCTGATTTACGATTTTTGATTTACGATTTTTGATTTACGATTTTTGATTGACGATTTACGATTGTCCGTCAGGCGCTTTTCGTAAATCATAAATCAAAAATCTAAAATGTTAGTGCAAACGGCACGTTGTCCAGTCGCTTCAATGTAATGCCGGTGGCGGCGTCAAGCAGGGTGAGGCTCACCTGGGTGACGGCGGCGTCTTCGGCGACGATCATCAGGGTGATGGTGTTGGCGGCCAGGGCGTTCGGCGTGTCGGGATGGAGGGCGAGCTGCACGTCTTTGGTGACGTCGTTGAAGCCGTAGGTGGCGGCCACGGGCGTCGAGAGGACTTGGGCGCCGGCGCGGACTTCCAGCCGCACGAGCGGCGGCTCCAGGGGGAGCAGTTGCTCCGTCTGGCCGGCCACGGTGACGGAGATAAAGCGCGTGCTGATGGTTTTGCTGCCCGGTGTGAGCGTCCACGTGATCTCCGCGCCAGGGGCGGGCGAGTGCACACCCGACGCGCGCACCGTCAAGACGGGGATGACGACTTCCGGCAGGGAGAGGCCGCCGTGGAAGTATTCCAGCGCGCCGCCCTTCACTTTGAAGGCTGCCAGATTCCAGGGCGTCGCCAGTTCCAGGTCGCCGCCGATGCCAAATGCGGCGAGGGGCGCGCGCAGGTACCCGTCCGCGTGCGCGCCACCGCGTCCCACCCACACCCGCCGCTTGAGCGCGACGGTGTCGCCGCCGGGCGCGTCCATACCTTCGCCGGAGGTGAGGGCCGCGCCGAACAGGTAGCCGTGATCCGCCGTGAGGATGGCTGTCTCAAAGCCACACTGGAACAGCGCCTTGAGGCCGCGCCGCGTCTGGTTGAACACGTCATCCAGCATCCGCCGCGCCAGGGCCGGGTTGTTCTCGCACAGCCCGTCGATTTCTTCTGTCGCGGTGATCAACGCTACCTGCGCTTTCCCCAGGCTCTGCCGCAGGTGTTTGTCGGACAGGGGCGCCAGGTCTTCGAGTTTGGCGACGACGACCGGGCCGGGCGCGGTTTTCTGGAAGTGCTCCACGCGCTCCTGCCGCGTTTTGAGCGGGCCGCCGCGCAAGGATACCGTCAGCTTGCCTCCGATGGCGTCCAACGTCAGGCCGTCTTCCGCGCCGGGGAGCAGCGCGACCATGCCCACTTCGGTGATGGTGGGGGGCGTCGCCAGGGCCGCGCTCAACGTCGTCTGCCATTCCGCCGCCAGGATCGCGCTGAGTTCCTGCGCCATTTCGTAGCGCAGCGCGTCCACGAGGATGTAGGCCACGCGCCCGCTCAGGGCTAACGGCGCGATGGCCTCCCGGTAAATCTCGGATTGCGCCAGCACGCCGGGCAGCGTGAATTTGCTATCGGCGTAGGCCTTGACGAACGTGCTCGCCAGGGTATCGGCGACGGCGGCGTATTGCTGGCGCGCGCGGACGACGAGGCGCTGCAGGTCGTCGTGCTGGGCGTCGAAGTCGAAGCGGTGAGCGTCCCGTTCCAGGTGGCGCTGTGCGATATCGAGCCGGCACCAGGCGCCGTCCTCTTCCCCGTAAGCGTAACGGGCCAGCAGGGCTTCGGCGGGCCAGGTCTTGCCCTTGAGCGCGCCGGTGATACGTCCACATTCCAGCAGCACGCGCGCGGCCTCGGCGGTGACAGCCCAGCGCAGTTTGAGGGCCGGGTCT
>Ga0129302_1001640_pt1 | contig 16545 bp, 10 predicted proteins | sample BlaSprsedimmetaG_FD_94476 | JGI IMG/M metagenome (GOLD analysis project Ga0129302, IMG submission 94476) | Hot spring sediment bacterial and archeal communities from California, USA to study Microbial Dark Matter (Phase II) - Blank Spring... | ecosystem: Environmental > Aquatic > Thermal springs... | reverse complement strand
TACTCCTCATTGGATCTTTCATTGCACAGAATACTTGGAGCATATACCAAAATCACGTTTTTGCCAACTGCCCCGAAGGGGCCTCATTTTTCGGGCGAAGTCCCGGACAATGCGTAGGGCCTATCCAGTGAAATTCTTGTTTTTTGTGAGAGAATTTTGCATACGAGGTGCTCCTTATTGGTTCCGGCTCGGAAGCGGAGCAGCTTCGTCCGGGATAGGGGCGTGATTGCGAAAGAGTCGGGCGCTTGGTGTACCCCGCTTTTGATCCCTACCTATTATTCGCCAGGTTATTCTCATGTTGCGTGATGTCGAATCTTTCTATGGATCAAGGACGTTCAAATGAAAGGAGGTGGTTAGGGGGAGAAAGAGAACTGAAGGGGAATAGCACATTGTCTACGATTACGAAAATAATCAAATGAGAAAGAAGGAGGAAAACATAATGAGTAAAATCTTGTGGAAGGTGATAACCGTACTACTCGTTATCAGCGTGGTTGTCCCCTCTGCACTAGCGGCGCCTGCGGTTGACGTCTCCGGTTCTACTGAAGCGAAACCGGTACAACAACCGCCAGCGCCTCACAAGTTTGAAGCAGTTGAGGCGGAGATCGTGGATATAAGTGAGCCGGCGATATATATCATCCGGCTGAAAGATGCGCCAGTAGCTAGCTATCGTGGCGGCTTGGCAGGGTTTGAAGCAACGAACCCGGAGGTAAAAGGAAAGGTAAAGCTTAACGTTGAGAGTGAAGCCAGCGTTGCTTACGCCGATTACCTTGAGGCCGAGCAAGCGCAAGCTATTATGGCTATGGAGCAGACCGTAAAGCGCTCTTTGGACGTCAAGTATCAGTACAAATATGCTTACAACGGCATGGCTGTGGAATTGACGCCCCAGGAGGCAGCCGAAATCGCCCAACTCCCAATGATCGTGAATGTGGCGCGGGACTATATGCTGTATCCGACCACCGACGTCGGGCCTGAGTGGATTGGCGCCTTTGGTATCTGGGATGGCGACGATACAGCCGGTCTCCCAGGCACAAAGGGCGAGGGGATCATCGCGGGCATCATCGACAGTGGGATCAACATGGATCATCCCTCGTTTGCCTCCGTTGGCGACGATGGCTACGTACATACCAATCCTTTAGGAGAGGATAATTACGTCGGTCTCTGTGCCACCGAACCAGCAACGTATACGTGCAATAGCAAGCTCATCGGTGTCTGGGATTACATCGATTCGGATGGAATAGATGCGGATCACGGCAGTCACGTTGCCAGCACGGTGGCCGGAAACGTCGTCTATTCTCCGACGATTGAGGCGGATACCATCACCATCACTGCGACCAAGATCTCCGGTGTGGCGCCCCACGCCAACATCATCGCTTACGACGTCTGCGGTGATAGCGGTTGTCCCAACTCTGCCACGATGGCTGCCAAAGAGCAGGCCATTCTGGATGGTGTTGACGTTATCAACTACTCTATCGGGGGCGGCGCGAGCAACCCCTGGACTGACGAAGGTGCATTGAGCTGGCTCGCAGTACGGGATGCGGGCATCTTTGCTGCGACGTCAGCCGGCAACAGCGGCCCTGGCGCCGAGACGATGGGCTCGCCAGCAAACTCGCCCTGGCTGCTATCTGTGGGCGCGAGTACACACAATCGTAAGTTCCGTGGCGCCTTGATCGATATGGATGGCGGCGATACACCGCCGGCCGATATTGAGGGCAAGAGCATTGCCTCTGGCTACGGGCCTGCCGAGATCGTCTACGCGGGTTGGTATACCAGCACAGGCGCCGCCAATGACGCCATGTGCCTGGATCCCTTCCCCGCTGATACGTTTGATGGCGAAATCGTGGTCTGCGATCGCGGTGAGATCGCCCGTACAGCGAAAGGTGCAAACGTCCTGGCCGGCGGCGCGGGAGGTTACGTGTTGGCCAACGACGCGGCGAGCGCCAATTCGCTCAACGCCGACGCCCACTTCCTGCCCGCTGTGCACATCACTTATGCAGATGGCGAGGTCCTGAAGGCGTGGCTCACGCAGACGGAAGTGCAGACTGCCACCATCGCTGGCACCACTTTGGCGGTAGATGATAGCTATGCCGACATCATGGCCGGTTTCAGCTCTCGCGGGCCGAATGAGGCCACGACGTTGGCCTCCAGCATCATCAAGCCAGACGTCGCGGCGCCTGGCGTGGACGTCTTTGCTGCGACGATCAGCGGCGTTGAATACCAATCAATGAGCGGTACGTCAATGGCCAGTCCCCACGCGGCAGGCGCAGCTGCTCTCATCAGGGCGCTGTACCCTGGATGGACACCAGCCCAGGTTCAATCGGCATTGATGATGACGGCCTGGACCGATCTGTTGAAGGAAGATGAGACGACGGCAGCTGATCCCTTCGATATGGGAGCTGGGCGGATCGATCTGAGCAAAGCAGGGCAGGTTGGTTTTGTGCTCGACGAGACAACGGCCAACTTTGAGGCCGCCGACCCAGCCGAGGGTGGCAAGCCAGAGACGTTGAACCTGGCCAGCTTCGGCAATAGCCAATGCCTGCAAGAGTGTGAATGGACGCGCGTTCTATCCAGCACCAAGGATTACGCTGTGACGTGGAACGCTTCTGTCGAAGAAGCGGATGGTATGACGCTCACCGTCGAGCCCGCCACCTTCGAGTTGGCGGCCTACGCCACCCAGGTGATCACCGTTTCGGCCGATGTGCGCGGTTTGCCCAATGACGAATGGGTCTTTGGGCGTGTTATGCTGATACCGACTACCGCCTACACGGAACCTGTCGACGCTCACTTCCCGGTCGCCGTGGTGCCCTCCACCGGCGTGTTGCCGCAAATGGTGCAGATTGAAACGCGCCGTAACGCGGGCTCTTACCTGGTGGAAGACCTGCAGGCCTTGGAAATCACCGACCTGACGATCAACTACTACGGTTTCACCCGGGGCGATATGACCACTGAATCCCTATATGAGGATCCTACCTACGGTAATCCTTACGACTTTGCTACTGTCCCGACAGGCACGTTCTACATCACGATGACCGTAGGGGCGGATGGCAAGCGATTGGTGGCCGAAGTTCTCTCTTCCGAAGCGCCTGACGTGGATCTGTTCGTAGGACCAGGCGAAACACCTACAGCGAGCGCAGAAGTCTGCGCGAGCACGACTCCCTCTTGGGACGAGTACTGTAGTGTGACCGATCCCGCCGAAGGTGTCTGGTGGGTGCTGGTGCAAAACTGGCAAGGATCTGGCGCCCAACCGGACGAGATTGTGCTGGCGACAGCCGTTCTCGACGATGATGCCGAAAACATGGAAGTCACCGGGCCGGATGCCGTGCCGGAGGGCGACGAGTTCGACCTGCGCGTCTTCTGGGACATCCCGACGATGGAAGCGGGCGATATCTGGTATGGTGCCTTGACCATTGGCACCGATGGTGACAATCCAGGCAACGTTGGCACCGTCCCAGTGGACATCCTGCGCTATGCCGATGACGTGAGCAAAGAGGCTATCTCACCCGTGTGGGCTGATGGAATCGCGACTTACCAAATCACCATCCAGCCGAACGTCACCGGTCAGGACGTGATGTACTACATCACCGATACGCTTCCTGCTGAATTGACCTACGTGGAAGGTTCAGCAACCGCCACGGCGGGCACGATCAACGTCGTGGGGAATGAGCTCACATGGTCCGGCACGATGGTTGGCAAAGGTTTCTACGAGATGAGCACCAGTATCGAAGATTCATGGTGTGACACCGGTTTCGGTGGGTACGTCGATCTCGCAGGATATGGCCTTATGCCTGATGAGGGGATTTCTGGTGAAGGTGTGTGGTCAGCTTTCGCTGGTCAGAACCCGATCCAGTTCTTCGGTGGTACAAGGCAAGGGCTTAACTTTACCGACGATGGCCTCGTCTTCTTCGAAGGCGATTTAGGAGACGATCCAGAGGTCAACACCAGCCTGCCCGATCCGGCCGATCCGAACGACCTGCTGGCGATCCTGTGGAACGATATGCGGATCGTTTATAATGCACAAGATCTACGTGGCGTCACGTTGGCTACCGCTGGCGCCGATATATCGATCATCGAGTACGACGGGGTGGAGCCGGCTGGCGGCGGCGACAATCGTTACGACTTCCAGGCGGTTATCTACAGCACGATCGACAATCGGCCCGGGTACTACGAGTTCGTCTTCGCTTACGATAACTTCACCGGCTATCCAGACTCGGCCACCGTCGGGTTGGAGAATAAAGACGGCACGCTGGGGAACGAACTGGTATACGGTGACCCCTCTGGGGTGATCACGGATGGTCTGATGGTTTGCTTCGACTATTCTTTCAACCCCGTCGTGATTACCTATAAGGCGCACGTCGATGCTGACCTGGAGATCGGTGATACCATTACCAACACAGTCGTACATACGACCGATAATCCTGGCAGCAAGGAAGCGAGCACGGATGCTGTCTCCACCGTGCAAGGGCCAGTACCAAACTGGGCTAAGGCTGTCTTGATCAACGATGAAGTGTATGGACCCGCTCAAAGCCCCTATACCGTTGTCCCGGAAGATACCGTCACGATTGTAGACACGGTCAAGATCGATTACTCTGACAACATCACCTTCACGCTGACGGAAGAGTGGAGCGAGTCGTTTGAACTGGTAGATTACGAGTTAGCTGCACTGCCAGGTGGTACACTCCTGCTTCCTCTAGATGGTACCTTGATGCCCCCGAGCGGCGTCTTCACCGACGACGGCAGCTTGACGCTAAGGGTCTACAATATGCCAAGCGAGTGGACATACGTGCTCACCAAGACCTTCAGCATCCTTGAAGGGGATTGGGAGACGGACGTCATCACCGAGAGTCTATGGGTAGAGCACGCTGATACCCAGCTTGACGACGTCGTTCTCGTCTTCGAGCATGCAGTGGAAGAATACATGATCTACCTACCGCTCGTCATGCGGAACGCTGGCGGCTAGTTCCTGACAGGCTCACGTTCCTGAACGGATAACGAAAGAGGCCGCCGGGGTGTATGCCCCGGCGGCTTTTTGCTTTTCAACAGAGAGCTTGACGACGCTTGACTGCTAGATTATAATGCCTCTGGATGAAGTGACCGGTCATGCCGGGGTAAAGTGAAGGATAAGGGAATGACGCAAGCGTCAAGCACGCAACACACCAATCAATTTGAACCGGTTCGCCCGGAGCGTTACGACGAGACCTACTTCTTGAATGCATGCGAAGGATATACGGAATTTATCAGCAGTGAGGGCGTGCTCCTCTCGCGCCGGTTGGACCAGGCCTTCGAGATTGCCCATGTCACGTCTGGTATGCGCGTGCTCGACGTGGGCTGTGGACGGGGTGAGATCCTGCACCATTGCAAGAACATCAAGGCCCAGGCCTATGGAATCGACTACGCCCCGGCGGCGCTGCAAATGGCCCGCGATTTTGGGGACGTTTACCAGGCCAACGCCAAACGGCTCCCGTTCCCGAGCCATTTTTTCGATCGCATCCTGATGTTTGACATCGTCGAACACCTGCATCCCTGGGAACTGAAGCAGGCGTTAGCCGAAGCCCGGCGGGTGTTGTGCCCCGATGGCCAACTCATCGTCCACACCGCTCCCAACGTCTGGTACGACCGGTACGCCTACCCGCTCGTCCGGCTGGTGCGCACGCTGATTGGGCAGGGAGAGCAATATCCCCAGGATCCCCGGGCCATTATCCCGGCTAACCTGAGCGTCCACGTCAACGAACAGAGCGTGATGAGCCTGCGGCAGGTGCTTCGACAGGCAGGTTTCCACGCTCGCGTGTGGCTGGACACGCCGCCTCAACGACGGGAGGAAAACGGCTTGTTTCGAATCACCCGCCACGTTCTTTTCAACTGGCCGCCCTTCCGTTGGTTCTTTGAACGGGAGGTGTTTGCCGTGGCCACAGTGAACGCTGGTCAGGTCGTGAGGCGCTTATGAAAGACCGCCGCTCGGTCGACGACCTATCCATCGAGGAACTGGAAGAAATCTTGCGCGTCCGCAAACGCGAGGCGCGCCTGGAGCGGGTGCGGCAATTGGGTAAAGACATCGAGTCCAATCTCGATCCCCTGGCTTCCAAGCCGGTTATGCCATCGCCGCCCCCTCTATCATCCGATCACCGACAATATCAAGCGCTCGGGGCGACCGCCCACTACCGCTCGTACTCCATAGATGACGCCGATTCTCGGGAGCAGCGGGAAATCCGTCCCATTCGGTGGGACTGGGTGCGGGATAAAAGCCTCCTCGTCGTCGAGATCGTCCTGATCTTGGGCTTGCTCTTCGTTCTTTTCGATGCCCTGACCACGGTCCGCCAGATCAACACCGAATCGAGCGCCGCCCAACGGGCGCAGATACCCACGTCTCCAGCCCCCACCGCTACGCCGGTTATTCGCGTGGCGCTCTTGCCTGGCGGTCACACCCCGCCCGATTCGCCCGGCGGCCCCGCACCGGAAGAGATCCCCGCCCACTTGCGGGACTTGGTGGATGCCATCACGCCCTTGCCCATGCCCACGCCAGGACCAGAACAGGCGATCCGCATCCAGATACCCACCATCGGCGTGGACGCGCCGGTGCTGGAAGGCGACGACTGGGAGACGCTCAAGGAGGGGGCCGGGCACTACGTCGGCAGCGTCAATCCCGGAGAAAGGGGGAATTGTGTCATCTCCGCCCACAACGATATCTTCGGCGAGATATTCCGCGATTTGCCCGAGCTTGATCTGGGGGATGAGATATTCGTCCATACCCAGCGCCAGGTCTATCGCTACGTCGTGACGCAGAAACGCATTGTCAAACCCACCGAGGTCAGCGTGATGGATCCCACGTCTCAACCCGTGCTGACCTTGATTTCGTGTTATCCGTATGGCATCAACACACATCGCATTGTCGTGATTGCAGAACTCAAACCGAACTGAAGAGAGTAGAGAGTAGAGATAGAGAGAAGAGAGGGAGAAAATTATGGCGAAGAAATCACGTCGCATCAACAAGCCCGTTCGTCTTACCGAAGCGCAGATGGTCCGTCCTGAAGCTGCTCAACCGATCACCAGCACGAAATCCCAGGACACGATCAATCTGGCCGAAGAGTATCAGTACGTCATCGCCGATCTCAAACGCATCGGCCTGATTGCGCTGATCATGCTGACTGCGTTGATCACGTTGTCTATGCTGCTCACGTAGGCTCCCACAGCCCAGATTGACGTCCAGAAAGCCCAAAGCGCGCCCCGGTATATAGGCGCGCTTTGGGTTTCCTGGAACGTGTGTCTGTATCCAGGTTATACAGCACGTTATACAGCATTCAGTGTCATTCAGGTATCATCTCAATAAACCGGGGGATGGGGTGTTTGCGGGCGGCTTTGCCGCCCGCAAACACCCCATCTTCCCCTACTTATTGAGATGATACGTCATTCAGTTAAAGGTAAACCAGACGTCGGAGGTTTCAAAAGCGCACCGTTCAAATCGTTGACCGGTCAGGTTCCGGGGTCCGGCTCGAGAAGCATTGTCGCATCAAGGCTGTCCAGCCCCACGATACGCCCCAATGGAGAACGATCGCCAAGCACAGATTCTGCGTGACCAGGAAAAAGACGGCGCTGACGAGCGCCCACCCACCACGCATCAGAAGCATTGGGGCTTTGGAGCGATCCGCTATCCCCTGTCGCCAGAAAGGATTGAGCGCTGCCTCAAATGCCACGAGCACCAATCCCAGCCACACGCCCCAATACATTCCCTCGCTCACGTAACGCTGGAGCCAAAGCACCGGCGCATTGCGATAGAACGCCCAGTGAACCTCGTGGTAGGCCGCCTCGAACAATAATTCACTGGCCGAACGATCCAGCCCGATGACGTTAATAGCCTCTTCTTTGAGACCGGTCGCTGCCAACGCCCGGCGATAAGAGTACCCCACTAGCGCCAGTCCTGCCAGTCCCACCACGCCCATCGCCGCCAGCCATCCAGCGTCGCGCACCCAACCGAGCCAGTTAGCCGAAACGCTGTTCCACAGATGACGCTCACCGCTCAGCGGAATGATCAACGGTTGTAGGCCCAGTATGCGAGCAACGACGGCATCCTGGCCCCAGAAAAGCGCGGCGAAAGGCACACCGAGGTAATAAAACAAACGAAGGAGTTGAAACAGATAGGCGGCAAAAGGGGTAACGGCAAAGCGGGCGACCATCTCGCCCAGCGCCCCCAAACGGGGCTTTCGGAAAAGCCAGGCTACATTCGACCCAATAACGGCCAGGAGCAAAGACCCAGCCAGGTACAGCCAGGCTTCTTGTCCAAAGAGATCCAACACGACGTCTAGCATTTACCGGCCCGGTAATGGCGCCGTCAGCGTGATTCGCGTACCTTCACCGATAGCGGAGGAGATTTTCAACGAGCCGTTGACCAGCTCAGCCCGTTCGTGCATGTTGATCATCCCCAGGCTGCTTCGCTCGTCGTAACGGGTTTGTACCGCGTCGACGTCAAAACCCGCGCCATCGTCTTCGACCTCTGCGACGAAGACGTTGTCTCGAACGCCGAGACGCACCCAGATGTTGTCCGCCTTGGCGTGCTTGCGGGCATTGCCAATGGCTTCCTCGATGATGTAGAAAATTACCCCTTGAGCATTCTGCTCCAGGACCTTATCCACTTGTGGTGCGGCTTGCAAATGAATGGGTGGGTGAGGAGACGTCTCGGCCAACTTGCTAATGTATTGCTCTAGTGCTGCTCTCAACCCTTGAGTTTCGAGAATCAGCGGCCGAAGCGTGAAAAGCATGTGACGGATTTCCTTGGTCGTCCGGCGTGCCAGATCCTCGATCTTAGAAACCTCATCCAACGCTTCGCCGACGTTTCCATCCCGATCCAACAACATCCGGATATAGTTCAGGCGCATAGCGATAGCGGCAATGCTCTGTGTTGGGCCGTCGTGGAGATCCCGGGCCAATTTCTTGCGCGCATCCTCCTCCACATCCACGATTCGTTCTTTCTCTTCCATCAGGCTCTGGTACAATTGAGCGTTCTGGAGGGCGACGATGGCTTGATTACAAATGGCGATGAGCATCTCCTGCAAATCATCGGTATAGGTATTGGACTTTGAGCTTCCGAAAACCACAGCCCCAAAATTCTCAAATCCGGCCCGCAGTGGCACGATAATGGCTTGTTTGCAACTGTGCATCACGATCAATTGGCCCAGTTCAGGATCTTGCGCGGGTTTATCGATCAATACCACCTCGGCCGTCGTCATCGCCTTGGCCAAAGCGCCGCATTTGCCCTCGAAGGTCGTGTTCCGGTCGCGATGTGGTAAATGGCGAGATGCGACGATTTCCAGGTCTTTCTGTCCAAAGAGCATCACCAGGCTGGCGTGCACTTGGTTGGGCTGTCCCAATTCCCGCATCCCTGCCTCTCCTACTTCCAGCACAGCTTCTAGCACGCGATTGTAATTCAACGTCGCGCTGAGGGTGCTCGCCAGTTCGAAAATTACGCGTGAATGCTCCTGGGCAGCGCGCAACTTGCGAAACTCAGCTTCTTCCTCCTGTCGACGCGCTTGGGCGATAATCTCCTTGATATTGTTGCCCACCAGGCCACTGATCAACGCGGACATGACGAGGACGAGCGAACTGATGGCAAAGGGAATCAGACTGATCCACGATTTTCCCGGTGATTCTAAAACGTATCCTATTCCACCGCAACCAACGGTGATGAATAAAGAGACGAGCAGACCTGCCCACCAGGGGAACCGCAGCGCCGCAGTCAAAATGGGAAAGAGCCCGAAGAATAACAGTGGGCTCGACAGGCCGCCGGATAGAAGGACAAAACAGATCGTGAGGAATGTATCGATCAATAGCGTCAATATGGGGACAAAGCGCCGCAACGTGACGTTGGTCAAGGTCAACATGACGCCTAGATTGTACAGGGCCGCGAAAATTAGAAGAATTATCTGAGGTAAAAGATCTAAGACGGAGAGAGATTCGCCATACACAATGAGGGCGTTGACGAAACTGACCAGCGCTACGCTGACCAAAAGCAGCCAGCGCAGGTTGCTTATTACCCAGTCGACTTGAAAACGCCCCTTGGAGATCTTGTGTATAGGCATAGGGAAAAAGGCCCTAACCAATCAGAATCTTGTACAGCGAGCAGGACTTGCCGCCAATGGCCTCTTTGGTTCTGGTTGCGTCAGGTGATTCTCTCAATAGAAAGGAAAGCCGCGGGAGTGGAGAAACTCCACATTCGCGGCCTGAATCGACGATATGGGCGCGAAGGGACTCGAACCCCTGACCTCTACAATGTGAGTGTAGCGCTCTAACCAGCTGAGCTACGCGCCCAATTCACGTGATATTATAACACTGAACAAATCAGACGGCAAGTTGACAGTCGTTCGTCTTCGTGGTATGATCTGGTGAAATTGAATATTCCGGCGACATGCTTATCCAGAGAGGTGGAGGGACCGGCCCGATGAAACCTCGGCAACCAGCCAGCCCGATGGGTTGGTCAGGTGCCAATTCCGGCAGAACGATAGTGTCTGGAAGATGAGATTTGGTCACCTAATTGTGCCCCTTCTTATCTTGCAAGAAGGGTTTTTGGTATATTCTCAATAAGTTGGGGAGCTGTGGCCGGTCTCCCGACCGAGCCACAGCGGGCACGGTCAGGAGACCGGCCCGAGCGAGTTTGCCCCGGTTTATTGAGATGATACGGTTTTTGTTTGTCAGATGATCGGCATGGCTCGTTGGAGGAATCCACAGCTAATTCATAAGCAAAGGAGCAAAAGGTATGAGTGACAGCAACACCACGTTTATGACGTCCCCCCAGTATTTCTTTACGTCGGAGTCAGTGACCGAAGGGCATCCTGATAAAATCTGTGATCAAGTCTCCGACGCCGTTCTCGATGCCATCATCGCCGATGATCCCGACGCCCGCGTTGCATGCGAGGTCGGTGTGACCACCGGACTGGTCGTCGTGATGGGCGAGATCACGACCAGTACCTACGTGGACATCGGCCAACTGACTCGGGATGTCGTCGAGCAAATCGGCTACAACCGCGCCAAGTATGGTTTCGATGCCGAAACGTGTGGCGTGATCGTCAGTATCAAGGAGCAGTCGGCCGACATCGCCCTGGGCGTCGATAAGGCCCTGGAGGCCAAGACTGGCGAGATGAGCGACGAAGATATTGAGGCTATCGGCGCCGGCGACCAGGGTATGATGGTCGGCTTCGCTTGTAACGAGACGCCGGAACTGATGCCGATGAGCATTGTGCTGGCTCACAAGCTATGCAAGCGTCTGGCCCAGGTGCGCAAGGAGGGCGTCCTGGATTACCTGCGGCCCGATGGGAAGAGCCAGGTGACGGTCGAGTACGCCTATGGCAAGCCGAAGCGGGTCGATACCGTCGTCGTCAGTGCCCAGCACGCGCCCGACGTGAGCCAGGAACAAATCCGTGAGGAAATTATCAAGCACGTCATCAAAGCAACGATTGCGGAAGAGATGATCGACGATGAGACCCGGATCTTCGTCAACCCGACCGGTCGTTTCGTGACCGGTGGTCCGCTGGGCGACGCTGGCGTCACCGGGCGTAAGATCATCGTCGACACCTATGGCGGCGTAGCCCGTCACGGCGGTGGGTGCTTCTCGGGCAAGGATCCGACAAAGGTCGATCGCTCGGCGACCTATATGGCCCGCTACATCGCCAAGAACCTGGTCGCGGCCGGCATCGCCGATCGCCTGGAACTCCAGGTCTCCTACGCCATCGGCGTCGCCCGACCCTTGTCTATGGCTGTCGAGACGTTTGGCACCGGGAAGGTATCGGACGAGCGGATCGTCGAACTGATCGACGAACACTTCGACCTCCGGCCGGCTGCCATCATCCGCGATCTGGACCTACGACGCCCGATCTATCTCGAGACAGCCGCCTACGGGCACTTTGGTCGAGACGACATCGACGCCCCGTGGGAGCGTACTGATAAGGCGGACGCTCTGCGCCAGGCTGCCAATCTGGCATAGTCCATCCCTCATCATTTAAATCACTAACGGGCCAAACCTGTTTCAGGTTTGGCCCGTCGCTTTTGGATCACGAATGGCGCGAATGGACGAATGTCACGAATTTTGCTTCATATGATGGCATGTCATTCGTTTGTATCTGCTCAATAAGTAGGGCCTAACCAACGATATCTTGCACGGCGAGCAAGAATTTGCCGTCGATGTCCCTTTTTGGCTCTGGCCTGTCCAGGTTAGGGGAGGAGATCCCGAATCTGAAACGCCCGCTTTAGCGGCGGTCATCATCGGCAAACCTGGTGGTCAACTTGTGCCAGGCAAGAGCTGCCTTCAGGGTAAAGGATGTCGTCATAGTCTGACTGCCATAGGACAGGACGCGATGCACCTGGCCTTGGGCGCGTCCTAGTTCCATGCGGATAAAAGGACAGCTTGGCCAGACTTTGTCACCTCGACTTTTCTCGAGGTACGTTAGCGCTCGTTCGGCCTGATCAAAATCGCTATGCTTCACGACATGATTTTGGGTTGATGCCAACCCGAGGAGTGCCAACGCTGTGTTCAATGGATCGCTCGTTTCCTCTCCCCATCCGCCATCGGCAAGTTGTGCCTCTCTTAGAAAACCCAACGCAGGTTGGATGGCGGGCGAGTCGGGACTGACTGCCGTCAGTAACCTCAAGCACACGTAGGTGCCATAGTAAGGGCCATGATACCAAGACCCCATCCAGCTTCCGTCAGGCTGTTGCTGAGACTCGAGGAAATTGATCCCGTGTCTGATCGTTTTCTCGAAGCGATGTTGATCGTAGCACGCTAGAGCGTAGAGTAGGTTTGCGATCACCCCGTTGTCTGAACCGGTTCCCCAAGCGTGGTGTACAAAATTGGCTTGCAATCTTTGCTTTTGTGTGCGATTCGTTTCAGCGGGCAGTATCCAGGTCTCGAACGAACCGTCGGGATGCGTATTATCGTTCAACAGCGTCGATAAAGGAGGCTCGCAATAATTGACTACTGTAGACCTATATCCTGAGCGCAACAGCACTTGCATGATTTGGGCCAAGTCGTCGACATCTGGCGGTAGTTCGGGTAGATGGGGAAAATAGCTCCATCCCTCTGTATCAGAAATCCGAGCGTTGACCAGATACTTGATTTCATAGTCAATGATTGGCTTCAGTTGATGACGAAGTAGAACATCAGCGTCGCACAGGATATCAGTGATTAGCGCCCGTTGGAAAATGTCGCCATATTGATATTCGTGGTCTGCGCTGAACCCTTCGGAGTGTGGAAACATCAAGATGTGTCGAGCCTCACCGAATCCAAGTCGCCATTGGTGAATGATGAAGTGTAGCCCATGCCAGGCTAGCTGTTGCCATCGATCTTGTGCTGGGGGGAGCGCTAGGGCGAATCCTGGTTGCTCACGCACGCGCTGCAAATTCCCGTGAACGATTTTATCGATATCGTGTATTAGCTGCTCGTTCTGTTCCAGTAGACCAGCCAGCATAATACGCCAAGATGTCCGTGATAGGTTGGATATGGCCGTGATCGCTTGGCGAAAGTGCGCTGATGAAGTCTCCAATGTCTGCTTGGCCAAGCCGGTATAATAGAAGCGGCGGCCGATCTCTAGCGCTTGGGTCTGTCTTCCTGCCTGGCTATCCGCGACGGCAATAGAGAGTTTCTCTGTCAACAAGACGATCAGTGGATAGGACAACGCCCCGGATACAAAGTCCTGCTTCCAGCTCGATACATCCTGGCAGAGTTGCAAACCCGCGTATAGATGTCGTTGCGCCTCTATCAGGGTCACTGACAATTCCTCTTGATTGGACATACAGGCCAGGGAGGCTGTCGTAACGTGAGCCAGGGCTGTCTTGCCCCTTACGATCTCGACGAAGCGTTCTGGTGGATATGGTTTGGGTGGCAGGGTCAAGGATTGGCGCTGCTGTTCAAACGCCTGGCGACACTGATGATAGCCATCTGAAAACTGTTGCCAGAAGGGTGAATGATTTGGAATGACCTGGGCTAATTGTTCCTGGGCAAAAGATTGCAGCCAGTTATAAGCAGCCTGAACTTGGCTGCATGGTAGCGTGCCAACTTGCTCTTCTTGCAGGAGAAGCATGTACGTACTAGCGGCTCGGGATGCCAGCGCTACAACCCGTGCTGCACGCAGCGGGATATGGGGGAAAAACTCGTAGAGCTGCATGGGAAAGTGGTCGAAAATTGGCTTGATGTCTTTGGTCGTCGACGGGAATGCAAAGCCCTGTTGCTCTTGCCATGCTGTCCAGAGCGTCTCGAACTTTGCGTTTAGGCGGCGCATTTCTACTTGAAGTAGGGCCATCACAGTCTCCAGGTCGTAGAAAACCTAGCGAGGCACTAGGCAATCAGTCTAAGCCGATAGTATCTCATGATCTCTGTCGGTGTTGGTTTGTTTGAACCGATAGCCCAATTGGTGTAATTTTGGACGAGGCGATAACCGATGTAACGTCCTACTGCTGGCGGCATCCATCCGGGGAAAGGTGTCACGGATTGGGAATTGTCGTTCGGGGTCCAGAGCTGAGCAGGTTCATCAAGGCTCAATGCCAGTATCGCATCCAGCCAGCGGTCGTTGCGACGACACCATTCCATCTCACCTTCCGACATGCCTACGTGCTCGGCTGGACTTTGTTCGGGATACAACGTGTTCGAGGAAGCGATTGCCAATCCCACCTGACACAGCGTTTCTCCCAGTTTATAGACTTTATGGGATGATTGGCACAGAAAACGGTGCTGTGCTGCCAGGATATGGGCATCGTTGACTCGCGGTACGCGAGAGTGGTCGAGCCATACGATCCACCCGGGCGCGATAGGTGTGGCCACTACATCCAAACTGGAGTCGAAACTCAGTTCGATCGACGAGTGGGTAGAAGGGGACTCATCTATCGGCTCAGCGTCGAAATGAAAGCGCCGGATTCTTTGACGTAACTGTCGGATGGCGGCCATCCAGCTTCCTTCGTCCATTTCCTCGATCATGGTGTCATCCTCTACGATCGCTTCAGCCTCATCGAGATAAGCTAACGACAATGTGAGGATTTTCTCGATAACGCCTGAGCGCTGGAGCAGGCCTCTTACCTCCTCGGGCTTGGGACGTTGATCTGATTCGATGTGATGCCTCCAACCCGCTTCGCAGAATGCCTGGGTCAGTGTATATGAGTAATGACTGCGGTGATAATCCAACTGCCAATCGAGCAGGTCGTCAAAGAGCTGAAGGCCCACAGAGAATGCATCATGCGAGGCCGTGAGTGGGGCGATCAAGTCTTGTCGATCGCCGAGTATCGCGAGTGCGGCGACACATCCTTTGGCCACGGCCGATTTGCCCGCATAAACGAATCGCAACTCGTCTTCAGAGTAGGGAGTGACAAGACAGTGGTGTCGCGCGCGCTCGTGTAGGAGGGTCTGAAAGAATTGCTCGTAGTAGGCGTTGAAATAATTCCAGAAGGTGCTTTCGGATGGGAAGAGGCCATGCAGTAGGGATAGCGCCTCGTGTTGAAGCTTGCTGGCCAGGAAAATAGTTCCGGCATCGCAGGCGGTCGGGTGGTCGAGCGTACTATCGAGACACAATATGTGGTCAAAGATAAAAGACCCGCACAGCGACAGTGACCGCAGTTGGGCTAGAGATACATCGGGAAAAGCGGTGTAGAACAGTAGAGGATATGTATAATAACTATGTTCCTTTTTCCTGCCAGCTTCTGAGGGGAGGCCGCCGATTGCAGGCATGTCGCTCACTTGCAGTGTATTCTTGATGCGTTCGACGAAAGGTTCTCGTGCGTCTTGCACGAGAAGGTTCTCGTCATACCAACTTGTCTGAACTTTTTTGGACGTCATTTGTGAGACCTGATGGATGATGCGCTGGTTATTGGGCAATGAGCGACCAATAGTCAGGTCGCCCCGACCCTCCTGGGATGGGAAGTGTCGCTGTATGTATAGACACGGCAGAGTGGCCTATACTCAACATTTGGGGTTCATCGCTCTTGGCAAGTCAGATTGCCATATGTTTTTAGAAACGACAACTCCCCGTACTGACGTGTTAGAGAATGGTGTTTGCTGGAAAGGGCCTAAATGCTAGAACGTCCACTTAACGCCGACTTCGACTGTGACATCTGATCCTCCTGAGAGGGATGCCATCTCGAGTCGGGATTCGAGCTCTTCGATGTCGAGTTCCGCGATTTCCATTTGTTCGTATGGGGTTTCTTCAAATGACATGGTTTTCTCCTTTTAGCTTCATATTCTTGCTTTGATTTGTTGGTCTTTATGCATAGTACTCAAATGACCGTTCGCATTCTGTGCGAAAGGCCACTCTGCCGTTCAAGGGATAGAAAGCAGGCCCCCAGTTCCATTGAAGTCTTCTATACCTCTCGCTCGATCGTGATCACCTTTCCTAGCGAGTTTCGCAACATTTTTAGCAACAAGAGGAATAGGCCAAGTATGATTGTCAGCGGTGAGATGAGTCGTACGAAGCCTGCACACATTGCCAACGCATTGCCAGATTGCCAGCCCAGGCCTATAGTCTGCAGACTGGAATCAATGGCTCCGGCAAGCTGCTGTGCTGCCTCTGGTATATTGATCAAACCTAGAAT